>Ga0100392_1005685_pt1 | contig 10948 bp, 16 predicted proteins | sample CryGeymeta201516_FD_81548 | JGI IMG/M metagenome (GOLD analysis project Ga0100392, IMG submission 81548) | Groundwater microbial communities from Crystal Geyser aquifers in Utah, USA - Crystal Geyser metaG 2015-16 | ecosystem: Environmental > Aquatic > Deep subsurface > Groundwater | place: USA... | reverse complement strand
TTTGGCCAAAAGTATCAAGAGGCTATGGCAAACATCAATACGGCAGAAACAGACGACCAGAAAGAACAGAAGATGGAAGAGTTGCTAAACAATTTGACCATTGTTCTTAAAAAGATAATTGTTGAATTGAAAGATGCAACATTATCATCTGGTCAGGTATTGGCATTAATGGGAATCATATTTGATATGGTTAACCCGGAACAATACAAAGAACTTGAGAAAAAAGGGATTAAGATTGAGGCAATCGCCTCAAAAAAAGTACCAGCCGCTTAATGCGGCAGATCGCATTGTTTTTAAGGTTCTATCAGGGTTATACAATGACGGATGTTCTCGATGAATATGCGATCAGGTTTTTTTATTTACTGGATGATATGTATAAAATCAAAGCGGAAGAGCAGGAAGCGATATCAATGGCCAGCGCTTACCCTTATATGAAAAAAGAAGATGCAAGAACATATATGTCAAATTTGAGCCGTGCCAAGCGTGATATAATAGACATAGGCAAAGATAATGATAACTATGACGGTTTGACTGCCTTAAAGAAATCGTTAGGCACAAAAAAGGAGAAGTAAATGGCCACAGAAGTCGGACGAATATATTATGATCTTGATTTAGATGATTCTAAATTTCAGGCAGGGATAGATAAAGCATCAGCAAAAGCAAAGAGTTTTGCGAATAGTCTTGGTAATGATTTACAAAAAATAGGGCAAGGGTTTTATAATATCGGCAAGAAAATGACGATCGGTTTAACGTTGCCTCTTGTTGCGGGAATGGGATTTATGGTCAAGGGCGCATCAGATCTTGTTGAGATAATAAATAAAGTTGATGTAGCTTTCAAGGATCAGTCGGATCGTGTAAAAGATTGGGGGAATACCACACTTACAACGTTTGGCATGGCAAAAGCCACAGCATTAGATGTTGCGGCTAACTTTGGTGATATGGCCACCTCAATGGGATTAAACACAGGACAGGCCGCGGATATGTCTATGGCATTAACAGGGTTGGCAGGTGATCTTGCTTCGTTTAAAAATATCAAGTTTGATGTTGCTAAAACTGCGTTGACTGGAATTTTCACAGGGGAAACAGAATCATTAAAACAACTCGGTATTATAATGACCGAGCAAAATATAAAACAATTTTTAATGAATAAGGGAGTTACGAAAAGTTGGAACGAGATGAGCCAAGCGGAAAAAGTCCAATGGAGATATAAATATGTTTTAGAAAAAACAAAAAATGCGCAGGGTGACTTTGCAAAGACATCGGATTCAACAGCAAATCAATTGAGGGTTATTCAGGAAAGAACAAAGGAGTTGTCGGCGAAATTGGGTAATAGGTTATTGCCATATGTTAATAAGATTTTAAAAAAATTGAATGATTGGGGAAAAGCATTTAGTAAGTTAACACCGAAGCAACAGGATATGATATTGAAGATTGCGGGGATGGTTGCAGTTTTGGGACCGGCATTATATATCATTGGCAAGATAACATCAGCCGTTGGATTATTGATTAAAATAATTGCATTCTTTGGAACGACTGTTGGAATTTACGTTGGTGCCGCTTTATTGGTAATTGCCGCTCTCGCCTTTTTAGCATATGAGGTTTATAAAAATTGGGATATGGTCAAAGGTTGGTTTATAGCATTCTGGCAAGTTTTACAAGAAGGAATATCAGTCATTGTTCAATTCTTTGTTACTGCTTGGAATATGATATTGGCCGTAGTCAAAGGTGTTGTTCAAGGGATCATCAATATTATATCGTCTATACTTTCAACTATCGGCAATATAATTTGGACATTCTTTGGACCCATTATAATTTTATTCTTTGTAATATTAGAGACTGTTTACAATGTGTTTATGTGGCTTTTAAATGGAGTGATTGTTATATTTAAATGGATGTGGAATGGTATTGTTGTGATTATGTCACCGATTTTAGAATTCTTTTCGGGGATTGCTCAAGGAATATGGGGAGGCATCAAATGGGCTGTGGATAAGTTGGTAGGAGCGTTCAGTTCTGCTTGGAATACTATAAAGAACGTTTGGAAAGGCGTTACAGGCTTTTTCAGCGGTCTGTGGGATGGAATCAAGCAAGGAGTGAGGAAGATTACGGAAATCATACTATCGCCTTTTAAAAGGGCTTTTAATGCGATTGCGGATGCTTGGAATAATACTGTTGGATCAATAGGATTTACGGTTCCAGATTGGGCTCCCGGGTTGGGAGGCAAGGGTTGGAATATGCCAAAGATGCCGAAGCTCGCGCAAGGTACTGATTTTTTCCCCGGTGGTATGGCCATTGTGGGAGAAAGGGGGCCGGAAGAAGTTTATTTGCCAAGAGGTTCAAAGGTTGTACCGAACGGAAAGACTGGGGGAATAGTTATTGAGAGAATTGATATGTCAGGAATTGTGGCCACATCACCATCAGAGTTTAGGGCATTGGGTATAAAATTTATTGAATCAGTTAACGAGGAGTTAAGGGCTAAGGGAAGGCAGGAACTTGGAGGTTCAAATGCCTGATATGGAGATATATTTAGGTGGTGTTTTAATGCCAAAGTATTTAGCATTAGAAGAAATTGTTAAGCCGAATGCAAACGAGGTTATGTCGCTCGATGGAACGTTGAGGGTTGATTTTGTGAACACTCGCAGAGGTTGGAGATTAAAGTGGGGGTTAATTACTGTTGCAGACTATCAAACTATTAGAGATAAATTTGATGAGCAATTTGAAACAGGGAATATGCATTGGTTAAATATACCGGCTTACAACGTTTATGTTCAAGTTTATATGAAAATAGATAATAAAAAAATAAAGCATAATGGCAATTTTGTTGATGGCATTGAGGTCGAGTTATACGAGCAATATGCTATAAGTTAGGAATAATATGCAGACGGTAACATCACAATTCATAGCCGATTGCGGATCTAAAATCAGGAAACTTTATTGGGGATGTTTGATCAGCTTTCAAAAAACATTCGCCTCGGGGATTACTTTTTTTACAATTGGGACTTCAACAATTGGTGGAACGGATATTATAAAAGGTGTAGGTGATGTCGTTCAGGAGTGGGACAAATATAATTATACTGATTATACAAATAGAGTTATCAGTTTTGAATATACAAGAGAGCAGGATCCTTATTTAGGAGGAGGAGTTTTATCAATGGCAGATGTTACTTTAGATAATCACGATGACTGGTTTACGCCAAATAATCCGCATTCAGATATCAGAAGTCACATATTGCCTTGGAGGCCAATCAGATTATATGCGGGGTTCAGAAATGAAGCAGTGCCGGTATTCGTTGGATTGACAGAAAAGATGCCGTCTATTGATGAGAAAGGTAAAACTGTTACATTCCATTGTATAGATTTTATGCAGAAACTTTTTAACTATCCTTTGGATGAATCTGTTATTTATCAAAATCAAACGACCGATTATATAATTGGCCAGTTATTGCAATTAGCAGGATTAGGACCAACTCAATACATTTTAGATTCAGGGTTTAATATAGTAGATTTTTTCTATGCTAAAAAGGGAGATAAGCTCGGGACATATTTAAGGAAGTTGGCGCAGGCAGAATTGGGCAGAATATATATGGATGAGCATGGGATTATTCGTTTTGTTAATAGAACAAACTGGACAAACAATATTGCGAGTTCTTGGCATTTTGACAAGTCAAATATTTTAGACAGGAGGTCAAGCACAGAAGATAATTTAATTAATGTTGTAGAAGTCAAAGCAGATGTCAGAGAGGTTCTGGCCAATCAGAAGTTTTGGGAGCTTCAAACACCGATACAGGTTCCGGCAAATAGTTCAATAAATATTTGGGCTGATTTTTCTGATCCTGTTACAGGGGTTGATGATCCTGTATATATCACTTCGGCAACTACTTCGTTTTATACAACGAATAAAGAAAAGGATGGATCAGGGGAAGCATATAGTGCAAACATTTCATTATCAGCAATAAGTAAATTTGCCACCAGTTGCAAGATGACGTTTGCAAATGATAATGCAACTACGCCGATTTATATTACAACATTGGAATTGTTCGCTACTCCGGCAAAGGTTACTCATCAGGTTTATGCAAGATATCAAGATGATAATAGTGTTGAGGATTACCACGAAAGACCAGTAGTTATAGAGAATGAATTTATACCAGACGAATCAACAGGAAATTCACTTGCAACGATTGTTGTGACTGATAATAAGGATTATAACGATTACAGAGAGATTGAGGTTGTAGGGGCGCCACAGCTTCAAATAGGGGATCTTGTGGGAGTATCGGATGAGAATCAGAAAGATACATATTACATTACAAAAATTGTAGGAAAAATGGTTGATGCCAAATTCACGCAGGTTTTGACTGTTGTAAAAAAAACGATCAATAAATATTTCAGGATTGGTATATCTACAATAGGAGGGAGCGATCAGATTGCGCCTTAATCATTATGAGTCAAAGCGACAGAAAATTAAGAGAGGTATCAGTTCCATTTTTGGCAAGTGTGTTTGCTAATTCAATTGGTAATGAGGGGTTCAGGAGTGATCTATATATTTTTGACGCAGACACAGGAACGCCGGCACAAAATTATCAATTACGAATAGCGGTACCTCGTAATATGAATTTAGCAGAATGCTATTTAAATTTGATATTGACTGTGGCAACAGGACAACCGACATTGGGATTAAAAATTGGCATTGGAAGATTTAATGCAGATACATTTGATGTTGCAACATTTGATTCAGTTAAGGTAGATTCTGATCATCTAAAACTTACTGGATCAAGTAGTTATATTTCGGCAACCGCGGGGAATAAAATAATAATAGATGGATTGAAATTAACACAGGCAATGTATAAAAATGGCGATACATATTTTAATGAGGATGCTTTTGTTTTAATGTTGGGGTTTGACCGGACCGTATCATATGGAGCAGGTTATAATTTAGATGCATTGTTTGTTATGGGATCAGCTATATTGGGGGTCAAATGAGTGATACAGGACAAAAAGATAAAGGATACCCAAAAACTGATCTTGATGATCGTGATTTTGATATAGTTCTTTTATATGGAGGATCAGGAAAATTTGCTTGCATTACTCCATTGGGAGCGACTTATGAGGTATATGCAATTGAGGTTCCGAAGCATCTTATTTTTAACAGAAGATTATTATTACAGAATATAACATTAGGGTTTGATCCTCACACTGATGCAGGAGCTGATCCTGATTGCCCGAATACTCCGGGGTCCCGAGTTCCTTGGTATTTATCGTTTTCAGCAGACGGAGTTTTAACGGAAGATGAGATGGCGCAAGGAGTAAAGTTTAATCAGGCACCGCCATTTGATATTGAAGTTCAGGCCAATAGTTTACCACAGCCCACAGATGCAGGTTGGGATAATAAAATTTATGTTCATCTTTATTGGGGTAATGCATCATATGTGAGTTATGGGTTACCGACATTACAATTAGTTAAACACGATTACGATATAAAAATATGATAGGAAACAAAATACAACCATATAAATATAGTATGAAAATCGGAACCTTGGCGGATTTTGAATTATCAGGTTCGAGTTTAGTTGGTTTTTATTTGGTACCGCCAAAGAATGCTATCACTCTTGAGAATATGATTATGCATTTTAAGATTCAATTTGATGCTTCTTCTGCGGCAGGTGATAGAAAAATTAACAGGATTGTGGTAACTGATAATAGTTGGAGTGTAAGGACTGATGGATCAGAGTTTAGGGCTGATTATTTTAGGCCATTAACTGTTGATTTAACAGCTGATGGAAACAGGATTATTGATTTTAAAATGGATGTAACGTCATTAATAAATAAGAACAATGCGGATTACGCAGAGCAATATGGAGCGGATCCAGTTGATATTAATTGGGTATTTGTCGAGATGCCCACAGGTATAAATGATTTGGTAACAGCAGGAGTTATAAAATTATGGAAAGTAGAAGGCCTTTACACTACAAAGGGAATACGCTAAAAAAACAGAATGTGGATAACGTTGGGGATAAAATATTCGCGCGATCAAGATGTAATATTTGCGGGCATAAATTTGAGGATTACTCTATTATTTGCCCTCGATGCAAGAATTGTCAGAATTGCGGTTTGTTGAATAGATTTTCAGATCACTGTATTCGCTGTAATAATAAACTACCCGATCAATTCAAGAGGAAGAGAAAAAGGTTCGTGATATAATAAGTAAAGGAGATTGATAATGGATAATACACAATTGTTAGATTTTGTAAAAAAACAGGACCCGGGTATTGCAAAAATACTTGGTGGAATTATTACAGGTGAAATTGTGAGCAATGTTCGGTGTATGTCTTCAAAGTGTAAAGGACGTTTAATCGGTCAGATTTATAAAGATGGAACCATCAGAGAGGTTGCGGATAAAGAAGGCAAAGTTTATTTAAGGGCTTCGAGAAAAAGGTTAGATGGTTTTTATGGTTTTGAGTGTTGGTGTGGGGCTAATTCAAAAATAGCAAAGCAAGAAGAAGGTATTTTATTTCATACAGGAAACACACCGAGCAAGGCAGATGTTGAAAGGATTTATGAGGGGATACAAAAACATCCGAGTAAATATGCAAATGTGAATGGATCAATTAATGTAGATGGTTTTTTAATGGAGGGAGTTAAATAATGCCGGGAACTTATCAAACGTGGTCAGTTGTATTCGGTGAACAGCCAACGGCCGCAAAATGGAATATATTGGGAACTAATGATGCCGCTATGAATGATGGTGGAGGTCTTGGTGATGATATTATTGTCAACAGGCATATAGGAACAAACGCAGTTTCAGGCGATCAATTAGGTAAAATGATTGGTTGTATTTTAAGACGACAGGCTACTCAGAGTATAGCGAATGCAACTGATGTAACTATAAATTGGGATAATGAAGATTATGACCCAGATGGATTAAACGCATCTGGAGTTTTTACTGCTCCGAGTACGGGCATTTATACCTTTGGTGGTTGTGGTATTTTTGCTGGTTCTTCTGGTGGTACATATCGTATGATCAAATTATATGTGGATGATTCTTTTTACAATAATCATTCAAACTCATCTGATCCAAGCCATCCTTATATGCCATTTTCTTTTACAGTTAAACTAACAGCAGGACAAACTGTAAAGATAAAAGTTCGTCACAATTATGGTTCTGCTCTTAATCTTTATAATGCTTGGTTAGGAGTATTGAGAGTTGGCGCAATAAGTTCATCTTAAAGAAGGATTAAATGGGTAATATAGAATTTATTAAACATACATCTTCACATAAAGTTAAAAAAGAAAAATGTGAAAATTGCGGTGGACCGAGATGTGAACATTCTATTCATCAAAATAAAGAAACAGGTATGTGGGAAGATTGTGAACTATTTGCTCACGATGTTAATGGTAAAAGGTTATGTCGCAAATGTGTGGCGGAGATAGGATAAGGACGAAATGACAGAACAAGCAATATTAGACATAGCAATGAAATATGGACCGACAGGGGTTGCCCTTGTTTTAGCGGTTATTCTTTATCTTACGATTAAAATGTTTATAGGTTTTGTTAGAGAAATGAATAAAATTTCTGATAAAAAAGACGGGAAACATCTGGCTATGTATAACAAACTTAATCGGACAATAAATAAAACATTAGAATATCAGAAACTTCAAAATGGTGGAGTTAAGATAGCGCTTCAAACAGTAAAAACATCTATTTATGATACAAGTAAAGTGCTTAAAGGTTTCGAAAAAACAATTCAAAAGATAGCGGATAAATTGTAGAAGGGCAAAATGTTATATCTATCTCAAAAAGATGATCGGTGGAAAAATGTTAAACTCGGAAGTTGTAATGTAACTATTGGGAGTGACGGTTGTAAAATTACCGTCTTAGGAATGTTAGCTGAAAAGTATCCGAATGATGTTAATAATAGATTTAAAGGTCATTATCTGAGTGGGTGCTTGGTAGCAGATGATACTATCCCTTCAGTTATGCCTGAATTAGAATATAAGAAGGGAGCATATCCTTGCATAGCTGAGGTTAAAGTTCCAGTAGGGCAACACTTCGTAGTTGATTTGGGGAATGGTTATATCGTTGATCCGTGGACAGGCAAAGAAATTAAAAATCCATATGTAAAATTAAATAATAGGTGGTATGTACCAAAAGGAGGAACAATGGCAGATATAAATTGGCAAGAGAGGTATGATGCTGAGGTAGTAAAAAACTATAAGTTAACAGTAGATGGCAGGAATAAAGATGCTAGGATAGCTGTCTTGGAGGCAGAAGTTAAAGCCGCCAAAGACGAAAGAGATGCTTATAAAAAGCAATTAGAAAATTACGAATGTCCTAAATGTCCTTCAATAGAAGAAAGCGAAGTCGTAAAAAATTGGTTAGTCAAATTGTACGAAGAAATAAAAGCTTGGATATTTAAAAAGAGGTAAGAAAGAAGGGTTTTATGGGTATCATTTTAGGATTGGCCGCAATGCTGGCCACGTTAGTAGAGGTATTAAAAAGGGTTGAGTATGCGCCGGTTAATAATCCGCAGAGATGGGTATTTTCAATTGCGTGCGTCTTGGTTATAGGATATGCTCTTATATCAGGACAGCTTGTATTGCAGAATGCTTTGATCATTGCAACGGTGATTGGATCTATTACGGTTTCGGCAACTGGTATATATGAGTGGATCATAAAAAAATTTTGGATCTAAAAAGTTAATCCGCCTTCAGGATCGGGATCTTTCCGATGGGCCTTTATTGTACGGAGTTAGTCGCCTCCGCCCGGCCCCGAGGGTGGATTTTTTATTGTTTAAAATTGTTGTGCAGAGTTGTGCAACTGTGGATAAGTAATAAATACCGTACTTAAAATGGCTCAATAGAACAAAAGGGTTGACAAGTTTTGAAAAGTTTTGTAAAATGGTTATATAAATAAGGAACAGGAAATGAAATATATTAAAAGACAAAATGAGATATGCAAATGTGGTAACAAGATAATATGGGCGAGGGGAAAATGTCAGCGTTGTTACAATAACGATTATTATCATAATAAAAGAAAGAAATAATTAATTAGGGGAATGGAGGCGACTATGTTGGATTATCACACACAAGAGGCAATTTTTGCTAGGAAGTACCGCAAGTTTGCAAAAAAGTTAGTGATTTTTTTAGCGGGAATAGCGGTAGGTATTCTATTGATTTCTTTGTTTGTTTGGGACGCGCAGAGAGCTTGGGACTATAACCTTGTGCAGTATGATCAATACTATATCGACATTCCGGCAAAATAATGGATTAGGTAAAGGCATACAATCAGAAGCAGATTGAGGCAATGGGAACCGATTTGACTTGTAATACGACTATCAGATTTGCTAATCTGTTACGGTGCGAGATAGGAGGCGAGTTCCTCAACACAGAGGAAATAATTAATAGCTTGGAAGATAGTGACAAAAAGTTACTATGCAACAAGCACAATAGAAGCATTAGTTAATAAATTAAGAGGAAAAATATGAAGAAAAATAAAACTTTAGCCGAAGAATGTTTAGAGTTTAGAAAGGCTGTTATTAATCTGTTGATAGCCATAGGGATTGAAAAATTGGTTATTAAATTTAATAAATTTTTAAGGAAATTATATGGATAAACAACAACATAAAATATAAAAGGAGGCGACTATGGAAGAGAAAAAGGATTTAAAAGTAATTAATGACGGTCAAGCTGTGACTCTTCGTGATGTTATGAAGAAGAATTATGGTGATGACACAATGAAAGAGTTGGAGGCTTTCGTTCCGGCAGGACAACCCTCAAAGATGCTTTATATTGCATCTGTTGTTGAGGATGTTTTGGGACGAGATAAAACAGGAAAATTAAGATCTGCGAAGGATTTGATCAGGGTTATGATGTATGCGAAATCAACAGGATTGGATCCAGTAAAAAGACAATTCTATGCTGTATATAGAAAGGATTGGAAAACACAAAAAGAGGAGATGGCATTGCAGACTGGTATTGATGGTTTAAGGGCTATTGCGGAAAAGACAGGATTGTATGCAGGTTCTGATGATCCAGTTTATGATGGAGAGGATATTGAGAAAATAGATTTTAAAGATAAGCAGAGCGGGAAAGTTTATAAAACGATAACTGTTGGACATCCTATTAAAGCAATTGTTACTGTTAAGAAGATCAATAAAATGACAGGGGAGACAATAGATATCAAGGCTTCTGTTTTATGGAATGAGTTTTACCCCGGGCCGCAATTTACTATGTGGCACAATAAACCATTCTTTATGTTGGGTAAGTGCGCAGAGGCGTTGGCTCTTCGTAAAGCATTCCCGCAAAAGCTGGGTGGTCTTTACATTCAGGAAGAGTTCCAAAAGGAAGACGCTGGACAGTCATTGGCGTTGCCACCAGTAAAAATTGACGATAAGGTTAAAGCAAGGGAAAGCAAGGCTAAAAAAGAAGCAAATGGCGCTTTGGCCGAGCAAGTTAAAAAGGAGGCGACTGATGGCAAAAAAGACAGCAAATAAGATTGTATCTTATGACAAAATGAATCTTACTAAACTTGAGGCAATGATTATTGATCTTAAAAAAGACGGTGACCAGATATTCCTCAAGCCGGAGGGGGAGAGTGCGTTACTCAAGGTATTAGAGATTCAAGAGTTTTTGGATGGCGCGATTAAGGATATAAAAGAAAAGTTGGCCACAAAAGCAGAAAAGGTTGATCCTAATTTTACATCAATATCGGGAGACAATATAAAGGTCTATTACAGGTTTTTTGGTTCAAGGTATGGTGTAGACTCATCTTTGGTGGAAAAAGTGCCTGAGGGGCTGTTAAAACGCGAAATAAGGTATAGTGTGGACATAAAAGCCTTGAAAGAATACATTGAGGTTAAAGAGGGAGTGCCTTATGGCATAGTGGTAAAGGACAGGCAAAAGTCAATTAGCTTTGTAAAAAAGAAGGGACTTAAGGATGAAGACTAAAAATTACAAG
>Ga0100392_1005682_pt1 | contig 10956 bp, 7 predicted proteins | sample CryGeymeta201516_FD_81548 | JGI IMG/M metagenome (GOLD analysis project Ga0100392, IMG submission 81548) | Groundwater microbial communities from Crystal Geyser aquifers in Utah, USA - Crystal Geyser metaG 2015-16 | ecosystem: Environmental > Aquatic > Deep subsurface > Groundwater | place: USA... | reverse complement strand
TGTCTTTTTCTCTTTTTGGTATCTCGATTTGGTCCTTTAAAATTGTTCCTGCTATCATCGGAATTTTAACGGTTTTAGGATTGTATCTTCTGACAAAAGAGCTGTTTTTAAAACGGGGCGAGAATGTTTCCTGTGCCATTGCCCTGCTTTCAAGTTTTTTCCTTGCCACTTCTTTCTGGCATGTGAATTTCTCAAGGATTGATTTCAGGGCAATTTTAGTTCCTTTTGTTTTGGTTTTCTTATTTTATTTTTTATTTAGAGGGTTTAGAACCCGGAAATTTTTAGATTTTGCAATCGCCGGATTGTTCTTTGGTTTAGGTTTCCACACCTATATCTCTTTTCGAGTGGCCGCCTTATTGATAATTATAATCTTGTTATTTCAAAGAAAATTCCTTCCTCAAATTGCCTGTTTTTTAATTTTGGCTCTTCTGGTTGCTCTGCCTATCGGAGTTTATTTTCTCCAAAATCCCCAAGATTTTATCAGCCGGGCTGGCGGAATCTCAATCTTTGCTCAACCCAGCCCGATTAAAGCCCTGGGAGAAAGTCTGATAAAACACTTAGCAATGTTCAATTTTTATGGCGATCCCAATTGGCGCCATAATTTTTCTGCCTCTCCCCAACTTTGTTTTTTAGTGGGAATACTGTTTTTAATAGGGCTATTTATTTCAATTAAGCAAATAAAGAAATCTCTCAGCTATTTATTATTGGTTTTGTGGTTCTTTATTATGCTTTTGCCAGCTGTTTTAACTGCCGAAGGCATTCCCCACGCCCTAAGAGCGATTGGCGTTATTCCGGTAGTATACATTTTTGCCGGCTTGGGCGGTTGGTATAGCTACCAATGGATAAGCCAAAAAAATAAAAAGGTAATTTTATCTATTGGCTGTATCTTTTTTGTAATAGTGGGCTTTGTCCAGTTCAGCAGATATTTTATTCAATGGGCCAATCGCCCCGAAGTCAAAGCAGCTTTTGCTAGGGATTATGTTGAAATCGGCAATTATCTAAATTCCCTGCCTCCAGAAACTCAAAAATATGTCATAGTAAATCAATCTGGCGTATTGGTTGACGGCATTCCCATGCCAGCTCAAACTGTGATGTTTATTGAAAGAACGAAATATGGAAAACCCGAGGCAGTCTATTTATTGCCGGAAAATTTAAATCAAATTGAAATTAAGGAAAAAACAGTTATTGTGCCAATGAAATACGAGGAGGGGTTATTCCAAGAACTGGAGCTGAAATTTCCCGGTGGAGAAATTCAAGAAGTAAAGGGGATAAAATCATATGTCAAATAAATTAGGCGAGGAACTTCGTTCATCTTCACCCTTCGCTAAAGCTCGGGTAACCAATGTCATCGCTGCTTTCCTTTTGTTGTTGATGTTTGCCTTGGCTGTAACCAGTATGGCTGGCGATTCTGCCACTATGGATGAGGTGGCACACTTGCCAGCCGGCTACAGTTATTTAACCCAGAAAGATATGCGGCTAAACCCCGAACATCCACCTTTGATAAAGGACTTGGCGGCTGCCCCTTTGCTTTTCATCCAAGGAATAAAATTTCCTTCAGAAATTAAAGACTGGAAAGAAGATATCAATGGTCAGTGGGAATTCGGTTATAATTTTCTCTACAAAACTGGTAATCCGGCAGATAAAATGATTTTCTGGGGAAGAATTCCAATGGTTTTGATTTTAATTCTGCTGGGATTTTATGTTTTTAAGTGGGCAAGGGAACTATTTGGGAATAAAGCTGGCCTTTTGGCCTTATTTTTCTTTTCTTTCTCTCCCACTTTTTTAGCTCATGGCAGATTGGTTACTACCGACGTGGGAGCAGCAGCTGGCGCTTTTATAGCCGTTTATTATTTCATTAAGTTCTTAAAAAATCCTGGCAAGCGGAACATTATTATTGCTGGCGTTGCCTTTGGCGCAGCCATGCTTTGTAAGTTTTCTTTAGTTTTACTGGTACCCTTTTTCGCCTTAATAACTCTTGCTTGGGCTTGTTTTTGTTCTGAAACTAAACCGAGAATAAAAACTGTTTTTAAATATATTGGCTTAGCTCTTTTGGTCGGGATAATCGGAATGGTTTTGATCTGGCCGGTCTATCAATACCATGTCTGGAATTATCCTGCCGAACGACAAGTGAAAGATACTGAATTTTTACTTTCTTCTTTCGGAAACAGAAATCTGGCAAATTTAGTTGCCTGGCTAGCTGATAAGCCAGTTTTAAGAGCTTATGCTCAGTACGCTTTGGGGGTTCTTTTAGTGATGCAAAGAGGGGCTGGCGGCCACACCACCTATTTTTTGGGAGAGATTTCAGCTGCCGGCTGGAAAAATTATTTCCCGATTGTTTATTCCATAAAAGTTCCTTTGGCTTTCCATATTTTAACCATAATTTCGCTTTTATACGCCGCCTGGTTGTTTAAAAAGAAGGGCTGGATAAAAAATCATTTTACCGAGCTTTCTATGCTTCTCTTTATCGGAATTTATTGGGCAGCTTCTCTCGCTTCCAATCTTAATATTGGCGTCCGACACCTTTTACCGGTCTTCCCTTTTGCTTTTCTTTTAGTAAGCGGAATGACCATAAACTTAGCTGAGAAAAGGTCATTTTTAAAAATAAAATATGCGGGGTTAGCAATCTTGCTGCTTTGGCAAGCAATTTCGGTAGCCTCAATTTATCCTCATTTTCTGGCTTATTTTAACGAATTGGCCGGCGGACCAAATCGTGGCTATATCTATACGGTTGATTCAAACTTAGATTGGGGTCAAGGTCTTAAAAGGCTGAAAAATTGGGTGGATAAAAACCTGCCTCAAAACCAGCAGATCTATGTTGACTATTTTGGAGGCGGTGATGCTCAATACTATTTAAAAGAAAAATTTGTCCCTTGGCAGGGGCAAAGAGATTCCAAAGACTTTCCGAAGGGAAATTATTTGGCGGTATCAGCCACCCTCCTCCAAGGAGGATGGGGTAAACCCGGTCCAGGATTTGACCAGCCAACTGGTTATTATCAATGGCTATCTGCCTATCAGCCAGTTGCTAAAATTGGCTACTCAATCTTCGTCTACTACATTAATCAATGATTGATTCTGCCTCTTTGTATTTGTATGGCGCGAAGTTGCCGAATCTTAACTCAATATAATCTAAATCCTTCCTCCTTTCTGGGGGAATTTCTTTTTCTATTACCTGACTGAGCTTAGTGAGTTGCCAATCTAAATCTTCTTCGGGACTAAGATAAATCTTCCAGCCTTCGGGAGTTTTGGCATCAAATTCATTAGAAAAAACAGCCATTTCTTCCACTTCAATTTTAAGCTCGTTGGTAAGCCTTCGGTGAGTCTCTAAAATCTTTTCTAAATACTCTTTTTCAATCACCTTCTCTCCTAAGTTTAAGGGGGTAGTGTTCTTTTGATCTAACAATTTGGTTAAGCTTGTTTCTGAAGGGCATTTTTCAAAGATTATCCCTTCGCCATCAAGCAAAAAGCAGGTGTCTTTTTGCCACCAACTTACCAGCTCTGCTCTTTCTGCAACCCAAACGGAAAGAGTGTCGGGCGATGTCCGTTTGATTTCTACTTTGGCTATCTGGGGGAATTTACTCAAAATATCTTCTTTTATTTTTTGAGAGCTAATCAAAAATATGCTTTTTGTTTTTAAAAATAGTATCTCATTTTCTAATTTATTTTCTACGGCGTCCCGAAGCTCCTCTGCTGAAACTCTTCCTGTGCCGGCAATGGTAATCTGTTTTACTTGAAAAGCCTCAAAAAAGAAAAGCGTATAGAAAAGAGCGGCTATAAAAATAAAAACGAGCAGTCCTAACCAAAAAAAACGACTTTTGAAAATCGACTTTCTCCTTTTAACACGATAAGGTTTTCTATAAGCATGCTTCATCGTCTAAAGGCCTCTCTTTACACTTCTAACCTTTTCAAAAGCATAAATCAGCCAATACCTTTTAGAAAGCGGAAGGTCTTGCGTCTTAACATATTCATGGGCCTGACCGCCAAAACCCATTTTAAAAAGAGTGGGGCCTGCCCAGGGGTGTTGTGGCTCTTTTTGAGGATTTACATATCCCCAGAAATCAAATAAAGTACATCCTCTTTTTTTAGCTTCTTTTATCGCTTCCCAGGTAAGTAAATATGGAATGGAAAGCTTGGCGTATCTTGAACTGGAAGCTGCCTGATGATAAAAAGCTATCCCCGACCAATAAATAACCAGGGCGGCGGCAGCTATTTCTCCTTTATGTTTGCCGAAAAATAACACAGCTTGATTGTCCTTAGAAAAAACCTCAAATTCGTTCTTGATGTATTCGGAAGAAAAAGGAACAAACTTTTGCCTTTGGGATACCTCTTTATTAAGTTTTTGATAAATATTAATATCGTCTAATTTCTCGCTCATTTCAACTGTAATGTCTTGATTTTTCTGGACTTGACGAATAAGATAACGGGTCGTCTTCCTCATTCCCATGAGTAATTCCTCGTCCGAAGAACTAAGATCTAACTTCCAGGTGGCCTCATAAGCATTAGCATGCATAGGTGCTTCTCTAAAGCCTAATTGTTTAAAAATTTTTTGACTTTCCTCGTTCCGCTCAAATAAAGGAGCTATTCTAACAAAGCTACAATTTTCCTCTTTGGCGATCCTTTTCAGACACTCTAAGAGGACTTCTAAAATTTTAGGCGGCGTCTTTAAGAGATGCTGAATTAAAAGAAACTTTCCCCTCTTCGCTTCCACTTTTACCACCAAAACGGTCAAGAACAGTTCTCGACCATCATATATTCCGAGCCGCCAAATCTTTCCGCCCATTTTCTTTTGAAATTCCTCCCAATTCCAAGATTGCAAAAATGTTTTTTCTCTCTGGCCTGAAAGAAAGCCCTCCCAAGTATCTTTATTAGTTATTTCCTTAACTTCCATAATTTTTTAGGAAATTTATGATTTTTTGGGCGTCTTTTTGAAAAATATTGATGTTGGTTGGCAGGTTTAAAATAGTTGCCGCTGTTTTCTCTGCCCTAGAACAACTGCCAGCAATGTATCCCACTTTTTTAATGTCGGTGTCGGACGGAACCACCGGGCTTTTTCTCCAGCCGTCATCTAAATAAATTTTTCTTTTTCTGGCTTGCTTTAAAATTTCATCGGTAGCCCGAGCGGAGCGAAGGGCGAGAGATGAACTTCGTTCATCGAACTTGTTTTTAATTAAAACAGGATAGCGCATAAAAGTCGGCTCAATGCCTGCTTTGTTTCTAGCTAAAGGCAGGATAAAATCGGTATTTTTTAGCGCCTCTTGGTAAAAAGCTGCGATTTCTTGGCGATGACGATTATATCTTTCTAATTTTCTAAATTGATTTAAAGCTAAGACAGCCAGAGCATTAGGAAGGCGCTTGGGAAAACATTCAGAAAGCTCTCCTTGTTTTTCTTTTTTATAAACAGCTTTAGACAAAATTGAAAATTGGTGCAAAAACCCAAAAAGCAATCTCCCCAAACATTGATTCAAACCATAAGCAGGCAAGACCAAATAATTAATCAAGATGGGATGCAGCAATTGCTGGAAAATCCAAAAAATTGAAGGAAAATCCAATTTTTCTTGAAAACTTTTTATCCTCTCCCCTATCTTCTCATTGTTGGTTATCGCCATTCCGCCAAAAACAGAAGAAATTATTTTGTCTCGGCCGAAGCTAAAAAAAGCAGCGTCACCAAAAGTCCCGCAAAGCTTTCCTTGATATTTAGCTCCCAAAGAATGGGCGCAATCTTCAATCAAATATAAATTATTTTCCTTGGCAATTCTTGAAATTTCTTCAATTTGAGCTGGCCAGCCAAAACTATGCTGAATCATTACTGCTTTGGACTGGGAGGTAATTTTTTTCTTAAAATCTTCTGGGTCAAGATTTAAGGTGTCGTCAATATCAACAAAAATCGGCTTTGCCTCCTTAGCCAAAATGGGATTGACTGCCGAATTGCAAGTAAATCCCTGAAGCAATATTTCATCGTCTTTTTTAATCTCTAACGCCTCTAAGATTGCCATTAAAGCCGACCTTCCGCTATTAAAAGAAAAAGCGTATTTTACCCCAAAATATTTTTTAAACTCTTCTTCCAAGTCCGCGACTTGCCCTGAGCTTGTCGAAGGGTTCCTCCATTTCCACGGTTGCCAAAGCAATCTGAAAGCTAACCGAACGTCGTCTTTTTCAACATTCGGCGATAAGGATGTGGAAATCACTTGGAAAAGTCCTGTTCGGTATCTACCAAAAAGTAATTGCCCTATCAATACTGGAGGGACTCTGCTTTCCAAAAGAATCGTATCGCCTGACTGGCAAAAATTTCTGATTTTTTCAAAAATTTCTTTTGGATTTTCGAGAAATACTGCCTTTGAGCCCGACCCTTCTCTAATTTCCTTTAATCTATCTCTGGTTGTGATTATGGATAGGTCGCAAACTTCGCCAATCTTTTTACCTATTCTTTGATGGACCTCTTTAGAAGCCCGGCCCAATTCAATCAAACAAGGCATAACTATTATTTTTTTACCCGGTAAGGTCTTCAGGTATTCCAAATGCGCCATGACTCCATCTGGGTTAGCTGAATAAGTAGCATCAATGACATTCAACCCATCAATCCCTTTTTTAAATTGGACTCCGCCAAATTTATAGGCGATTTTCTCTACGGCCTTGGAGATTTCTTCTTCGGTCATCCCCAATTCTCTGGCTACCGCCATAGCTCCTAAAATATTCTCCTCGCCAAAGAATTTTGCCTTCTCGCCATAGAGATACTTTTTTATCTTGGCTGTTTGATAAAGCTCTAAACAGTATTTATTTTTAGCATTAAAAAAAGCTGTGCCATCTTGGGGCAAAGATTCAATGAGCTCATATTTTGCCTTGATGATATTCTCCTGCGAACCAAAAGTCGCCATATGTTGTTCATTAATCCCGGTTAAAATGCCGATTTTGGGCTTCGTGATAGAGCATAAAAGCTTTATTCCTCCCCGATTATAAGCTCCCATTTCCACCACAAAAATCTCGTGCTCCGGTTTCAAATCGCTCAAAATGCACTGGGAAATTCCTACTTCTGAATTTTGGTGTTCTTTAGTTTTTAAAACCTTATTTTCTCCAAACTTCTCAACTAAAATTGTGTATAAAAACTCTTTAGTTGAAGTTTTGCCGTAACTACCCGCAATACCGACTACCAATAAATCTTTGAATTTGGCTCTTTTGTTTTTAGCTCGTTTAATGACTTGATTCCTGCCCAAAACCGCTATGGGCTGAAAAAGAAGAACGACAGCCGAAGCGATAAGCGGCGTCAAAACGTCAAAAAGAAGAAGCCAAAAAAGAAACCAAACAATACTTTCAGCATTCAAGAAAACAAGGTAAAGAACTAAAAATTCAATTAATACTGAGATCAAAATCAAAACTAAAATCTTTTTAGTCAGAACCGGCTTTTTTATTTTTTTTATTAAAAAATCAAACGATGCTTTAAGCGCCTCAAAAATATATAAAATAGACCCGACAAAAAAAAGCAAAAGGGGAACAGCGGGGAAAGAAGCTAATAAAACTAATTTCAGAAGGTTTATTTTGTTAAAAATAAGGCTCTTCCCTTTTTCGGTCCGGAAATGATCTAAAAACCTGCCGATATGGTATTCTTTCAGCTGCCAAAGGTAAAGATAAAATAAAATAACTTTGGTTGTGCGTAGGAACCAAAGTATGCTTAAGAAAATCGCCATAGTTATTTTACAAATTGAGAAATAATCTCTGCCAATTCCTCCGGGGCCTCCCGATGGGGGCTGTGTTTTGCCTCAGAGATGATCTTTAGTTCTGCTCCTTCAATTTTTTCTTTTAACTCTTGGGCGTCTCGTAAGGGCAAAACATCGTCTTTTTTGCCCCAAATAATTAAAGTGGGTGCTTTAATTTTTGCTAAAAGATCTTCTAAGTTTTCGTCCCCTAATTTTTTCATCGTTTCTTTCATCACTCCATCAGCCACATAATAATCTCTGCTTCCGGCTAATTTATAAATTAATCTTTGAGCATAAGGTTCTAATTTTTTTAAGCCAGGGAGGGAAAAAATTTTTTTTCCAATATGGGCCAGCTGGTAAAAAAGATAAGTTTTGAGGCGTTTTCTTCTGATTATAGCTGGGGCGCACAAAATCAGCTTTTCCACCTTTTCGGGGAAAGCAACGGCTATCTTTACCGATAACCCGCCGCCAAAGGAATGCCCTAAAAGATTAAACTTTTCCCAGTTTCTTTCTTTTGCTTTTTGGAAAATCCAATTTATGTAATCATCTCTCGTCCAAGGTCTTTTTGGGGAAGAAACTATCCCAAAGCCCGGAAGGTCAAGAACTAAAGCCTCTATTTCTTGTTTTCTTAACAAATCAGTCACTCTCTGCCAACGCCCGGAATTTGAACCCCAACCATGCAATATTAAAAGTGGAGTGCCATTCATGAAATAGTCTTGAATTTCAGATTTTTTTGCAAAGCTTCAGGTACCTTTATTGAGCCATCTTTTTGTTGATAATTTTCGATAATAGCGATTAAAGTCCGGCCAATAGCAAAAGCCGTGCCGTTTAAGGTGTGGACAAAGTTTACTTTGCCGGATTTGTTACGATAGCGGATATTTAATCTTCTGGCCTGAAAATCAGTGCAAGTTGAAGTAGAGTGCGTTTCTCGATATTGATTTTGACCAGGTAACCAGGCTTCGATATCATACTTAGCCACCTGGGGTAAGGCAATCTCTGCAGTGCACATATGAAGCACCCTATAAGGAATTTTTAATTGCTTCATTAATTTTTCTTCCATCGATAATAGAAATTGATGCTCTTCTTTTGATTTCTCCGGATGACAAAAACTAAACATTTCTACTTTATCAAATTGATGAACCCTCATAATTCCTTTGGTGTCCTTGCCGTAGCTACCTGACTCTCTTCTGAAACAAGTAGAAAAGCCAACATATCTCTTGGGCAAATCTTTTTCTTCAAAAACTTCATTGGTATGCATTACTCCAATTGACTGCTCAGAGGTTCCCACTAAATACAAATCGTCTTTTGGCAAATAATAAGCGTCTTCTTTATCGGCTTGCTCAAAATATCCCATACCTCTGGCTACTTCCGACTTGACCATAACTGGAGGGACAATGGGGATAAAACCGTCTTTTGTTAAAGTGCCGAAGGCTAAGTCAATTAAAGCGAACTCAAGCAGAGCTGCCTCTCCCTTAAGGTAACCGAAACGAGTTCCTGAAACCTTGGCTGCTCGTTTTACATCGACCAGATCTAATCTTTCAGCAAGCTCAAGGTAATCTTTGGGTTTAAAATCAAATTTTGGTTTTTCTCCCACCTCCTTTAAAACTACGTTCGAGGATGCATCTTTGCCGACTGGGACATCGTCTTGGGGCAAGTTTGGGACTTGCAGCATTAAAGCATTAAACTTCTCGTCAAGCTCTTTTATTGTTTGAGTTAATCTGTCACTATTGCTGTCTAATTCTTTCATTTCTAAGATTATTTTCTTGTTTCTCCGAGCCCTCTCCAGAGGGCGAAGGGCAAGAAGAAGATTTGTCTTCTTCGAGCTTTTTTCCTTTTTTGTTTCCCCGATTTTTTTTGAGGCTTTGTTTTTTTGAGCTCTCATATCTTCCAAGGCCTGAAGGGTTTCTAATCGCTTTTTATCAACCTCTAAGAGCTCATCAATGTCAACTTTGGCTTGCTTGGCTCGGCAGCCTTCTTTTACTTTGTTTGGGTTTTGACGAATAAATTTTATATCAAGCATAGGTTTTTATTTTTTTAATTTTCGCCAAAGAATAATTGAACTAATAATTCCTAAAGTTAAAAGGGCGAAATTTAGCGGCCAATATATTTCCGGTCCAATAAAAAGCGGCTTGTATTTTGACGGCCAAAACAAGAAAACATCATAATGGGTTAGGTTATCAAGAAAAATATGGATTAGCCAGGCGGAAAAACTGCTGAAAAATAAAACTGGGAAAGAAAAGGACTGGCTGATTTTAAATTCCAAAGAGATTTTATTAAGCGGTTCTCTTAATCCATGCAAAATAGCTGCCAGAATTAAACTTCCTATAATTGCCCCGAAAATTGAGTGTAAAACACCGTGATGAGGACAAGAATAACAAGGGTTAATGATGAGTAGAACCAAAGGCTCAATATCCATTACTACGCTTCCCAGCAAAAGAGCCCATAAATTAAAAAGTCCTAAGGCTATTGCTCCCAAAAATAATCATGGACCTAAATGGAAAGGAGTAAGCGGCATTTATTTGGGACGCATTGTTGGAAATAAAATTACTTCTCTTAAAGAATGGGAATCGGTTAGTAAGGCCACTAATCTATCGATTCCCAGACCAAAGCCGGCGGCCGGTGGCATGCCGTATTCTAAAGCCTCAATATAGTCTTTGTCTATTCTTTGGGCTTCTTTTAGACCGGATTCAAATAATTTTTCCTGTTTCTCAAATTTCTTTTTCTGTTTAATCGGATTGTTTTCTTCAGAATAGGCGTTAATTAGTTCCCAGCCGGCCACGATCAATTGCAAATTGGCTGATTTTGATGAATCTTTCTCTAGCGCTTTTGCCAAAGGCTTTGATTCAACCGGATGATGAATAACAAAAGTCGGATCCCATATTTTCGCCTGACAATATTTCTTGAAAATTTTATCAGCCACCTCGGCCTTACCGTCTTCTTTTTCTGTTTCAACTCCAAGCTTTTTAGCTTCTTTCTTGATGGCAGCCTCATTTATTTCAAAAAAATCAACTTCGGCGTATTTTTTCAAAAGTTGATTAAATTCAACTCTCGGCCAAGGAGGCTTAAAATTAATTTTTTTCCCTTCATAATCTACTTCTAACTTGCCTGACGTTTTTCTGATTACGCTTTCGAACATCTCTTCGGTCAAGTTCATTACGTCTTTGTAATCAGAATAGGCCCAGTAGAATTCAAAATGAGTATATTCCGGATTGTGAGAACGATCCATGCCTTCATTGCGAAAACATTTTCCCAATTCATAAACCTTTTCGAT
>Ga0100392_1005665_pt1 | contig 10975 bp, 9 predicted proteins | sample CryGeymeta201516_FD_81548 | JGI IMG/M metagenome (GOLD analysis project Ga0100392, IMG submission 81548) | Groundwater microbial communities from Crystal Geyser aquifers in Utah, USA - Crystal Geyser metaG 2015-16 | ecosystem: Environmental > Aquatic > Deep subsurface > Groundwater | place: USA... | reverse complement strand
TTCCATGCCAACTTCTAAAAGCTCACAGTACGTGTGCACTAAAAGAGCAAAGGCCACGGCAAGCAATTCTGGTTTTGCGGAGGGTGGCAACTGAAAGATGCATCCATCGCCCTCCACAGCCTCGGAAGACCTCGCTGCATCTTTTTCCAGGTTGCTAGGAGTTAGTGATTGCACCACTGAGGCTAAGGATACTCCCGGCTTACCACTTCGAATCAATTTCTGTGCCTTGAGCAACGGATTCGCCGTCTTTTGCAATCCGTCGTGATCGGGCAGACTCAATACCCAGAGTTGAAATGACGTAAAGGAATCCAACAGACATCGTGCCTCGTCGACGCCCATGCGATCTGCCAATCCTTCGTTCGGAGAAGCCTTGGTGGCCGTCTTGTCGGGGATACCCCACTGTACGACGGGAGCTGCAGCATCCCGATCGTAACCGTATCCCCCTCCCGTGGCTTTGGCGAGTATTCCCTTCTTATCTTCGTCATCCAACTGGTCTTTGCTGCCCATGACTCCAGAAGCATCATCTTTATCCGTGGCTGTTGCACCCGATTTGTCAGCGTAGGTCCCTTTACTTTGTAAGATCTGCGTCAATTCTACGGCAGCCGTTCCCATGCCCTTTTTGCGAAGGTATTCCAGCACGGCTTTATCTGTTGGGTCGTCCGTCACAGAGGACGCCACCACTGGGGCAGCTGTAGCTAAAGGAGCAGCAGCAGCAGCAGCAGCTGAAGGAGCAGAGGCGCTAGCGCCAGTAGCTTGTGTTGGCTGCGGATTGTTGGACATGCTCAAGTTTGAAAGAGATTATTGCCTTGCAAGCCACTCTCTATGAGATTGTTTGTGATAGCAGCTAACAGGCTCGCGAGGAGACGGTAAGATGAAGCTGTTTGATAGAGGTTGTATGCGAGGTTGGAGTGGGAGGTGAGGTGGGTGCTACGACGTCTGATTGATGATGATGATAACATTATTATTATTATTATGGATATTCTAATCCAATGGGTGTCCGGGTGGTCACAATAAGATTTATTTACTATTCGACTAGACTACTCCCAGCCCTTTCTTCACTCTGTGCACTGGAGAGCAACGCGGAACTGTTCGGCTCAGGAGAAAGGACATTCCCTACTACTGTAGGCCAAAGCATGCCTACTACTACAGTAGTAGTTAGGAAAGATGTACTGTATTCCGTGTAGACTAGGCTCGAAAGAAAGAATCAGAGAATCAGAGGAGGCAAGAGGAAGCTGACTCACTCTACAGCGATGGGCGAAGTAGGTATAGTTCAGCGAAAAGGTGAACCCTCCTCCACACGGCGATGTTTGTAGTCTTTCAACCGTAGTTGTCCACACTGTTGTCGACTATTCAAGATATTTTCCGTTAATAATTATGTATGCTTGTGGGCTAGAGTGCAAGACAAACTGTACTCTATGTACTAATCCTAGGTAGCTAGTAGTAGCTCGTAGATGCATTCAGCTACGCCTTGAGGTGAACGACATTTTTTAATTTTTAAACATCAGTCACACTTGCTTCCGAGCGAGCCCTCCATTTGCTCGTCGATTCCTTCTCGAAGATACTGCACCACAGTAAGTCATAAATTTTCAAAACTTCCGCCTTGTCGTAATTCTTGACGAATACATTTTATTACTTGATTGATTGATTGATTGACCATGCCCCGATACGGTCCCAAAAAGAACAAGAACAATCGGCGTCTCAAGCTCCGGCCACAGGATGTCTTGATGCCAGACACCGACGACGACGACGACGACGACGACGATGATTATGACGACGAAATCCTTCAGGCACAGCAACAAGATGTACTCATGGGGAAAAACCACCTCAATCACCCAGTAAGTTTGGGCGTGATGGTGGCTCGATGTTCCGTACTTTTCGCCTGCCTCGTCACTTACAACTGTCCCCATCGTCCAACGTCCATTCCTTTAACTAATAATATCACAGGGAAACATGCTGTTCCGAGAACTCGTAGCGGAAAATGCCAATCGGTATTTGGAGACCTCTAATGCGGTTGAAAAAACAGCCATTGCCAACGAGGTCCTCAACACCATCAAGAGAAAAGGTGGTCGTTTCCTGGAATTGTACTTGGGCGATGGATACAAGGAAATCTCGAAGAAACGAAGAATGGAGAAGACTCGTAAAGGCTTTCGAGATAATGGTCCTCGATACGGTTTGCAGAAAGAGGTGGTAGTGACCGAGGCGATGGCATTGGCCCCAGCTGGTGCTGCCAAATCCCGAGCAGCCAGTCTTGCTTCTGCTCGTGCTGCCAGCAGCGAATCGGTCCGTCTGCAGCAGCAGCAGCGGCAAGCACCGTCGCGATCCACGTTGACGGCCGTTGAAGAACAACCCGACTTCGATCTGCCCACGGCTGCTTTATTCAAACAAAATGACCCTTTCCCACCGACATGGACGAAGAAGGATACCAAGGCCGGTCGTAAATCGACCAAAAAGGTGGCAGCCACCAGAGGCAAGGCTCGCCGCAAGCCAGCAGCCTCGCTTGTTGCGTTGAAGTCCAAGACGACCAACAAGAAACCACGTGGTCCTTTTATGGTGCACAGATCGTCTGCAGACGTTCTCGAGAAAGTTCCCGATCAGTTTCGGCCTTACGATCCTATCATTACTTTTGGCACGAGCAGTGGTGATAGCAACCCGATGGAACAAGTGGCCCCAAGCCCACCAGCATGGCAGACGACACCGTCCATGGCATTTCTTTCTGCCATTATCCCGAATGCCCCCTGCCAGGGTACACCCTTTCAAGTTCCATCTCCCATGCAAATGTTTGTTGATAGTCCCGAAAGCGATGTCGTAGACTTGGACGACAGCGTCGGTAGCAGCGGCAACAATAACAACAACATTGAAAATGATACGGCCAAGGCTTTTCTTGCTGTTGTCTCGCCGTATGAAATGCCCGATGGCTTTTTCACTTCCTTGGAAAAAGACGCCGAAGGAAATGCAAGCCCTACGGCCAAGTTCTATGAAGATAGTTTTTCCAGTCTCTTATATAAGCCACGAGAGATGATTGCGGGAGGGCTCCCTCCTTCTCCGGCCAATCTCCACATACTTTCCCCAACGCCCAAATTCCAGTCGCCTCTCAAATTTCATTTGTCTTCGCCGCCTCCGAAGCAAATCGCCCTGCCGTCAACCCCTTCGGCGACAAAGGCAAGTCCTTTTGTGACGCGAAGTGTCGAGGCCTTCAACGACTCGATTGTTTTCACGCCTTCTCGAGATTTCGTGGAACTTCAGAACAGTTTCTTGATGATGAACGCGGAAAGTTGCAGTCGTCTCGACGACGACGACGACGACGACGTGCGTAACCTTCACGGCGGAGACGAAGCTTTTACTCCCAGCATGTTTTGGGCCTAAAATGAATTTGTAGTTTATGTGATTGTATTGTAAGAATCTTGATTTTATCATTCCATGGTTTTCATGAGTCAACTCTGAGCTGCATTGTAACAATCGGTGATCGCGATCTTTCTATCATGGATCGTTCCTTCGTTCATTAGTTCGATCATTTGATTGTCCATGAATGCACGGACCAATCATTCGTTTGGTAGTAGATTTTGATCTGTTCGGTACGATCAATAGTTGTCAAGCTCGTGAGTTTCATTCCATCGTATTTCAATCTCGTACTCAAACCAATAAAGCCTGTGTTACAAAGCTTCTTGCCATGGAAACAACTTTGTGATACAGGGACAATTGATGAAAATCGAGATTCCGTAATTCCTTGGAACTGTTGTGTCAGCGAATTGCCGCCATCATCATGCACAATGGCATGCGTATATTAGTGAACGTCGGATTGATGCAAGTCAAAGATGAGACGAGAGTAACTAGCACATCAAGTTGTAATCAAAGAATATGAACAGCTTGCTTTTATGGCTCTTGGTATACTATCTAGTCCAGTACTTGCAACTCATATTATGACGTATCTATCACAGGATTAGAGAAGAGGGAAAATATTTACGCAGCAGATCGTGAGTGATGCGACCTACTGGATTTTCTTCAAATCTCGCATCCCCTTCATCTCTACGATTAGGAGATGTAGAACAAAAGTGTGCATAATGTGTATGCAAACACTTTATGCCTACTTCCTTCATCGTGCCATCTATATCCAATTTGTCTTGGTAGTTTAGACCTGCAATACCCGACTCCCGAATGAAATAGGTCATTCGCCCTATCGTGCTGTCCTTGCTTTCATATTGCTCGAAAAATGCGCGGTGACTTGGCAACAGTGTGTCCCACCGTTCCTTTCCACACCGTTGGTGGCACAAGAGAAGTTGGTTGCGTTTTTCGGCTTCGACGTGTTCCGAGTTGAGGTAATCGGCAATGAGTTTTGTGTAGCCAAATCGTTCGAGATCGCCAATGGCGCGGGAAATATCAGGACATGTCAACCAATAATGAGTGGGAAAGGGGGTTCCCCATGTTGCCCGATCGTTGATATCCAACACGACAGGCTCATTCTCTGACGATGCAGCTATACTCTCCGGGTTTTGTTGAAGGGGATACGTTTTGATGGCAATCGGTGTGCCTTCTGCATTTCGGGCCGACACAGCAAGATAGTTCCGAGGAAGATATCCGAGTTGATCCTTGACCATGTTCTGATCACGCAGTGATTGTGCAGTGGCTGCTGCTGCCGTTACTGCTGTAGTTGAACGCGAAAGATTGGAAAGGGCTTGGCATGTTGAAATACTTCGTGTTCTCAGGCCAATAACAACCCAGACAAAAGAGACGGATGCATAGACTAGAGAGTTTGCTCGAGGCATGTTGTAGATGCTGTTCTTTATTTGAATTATAGTAGACCTTTTGTTGGCATTTGAGCATTTGGGTTTGTGTATGTTGATTTTGCACGAAGAAAATGATGAGAAATCATAATAATGAAAAAAATTTAAGTCTTCCTAGTAGACTCTACTAGACTAGATTTGTTATTGATCGATTTGATGGGCAATCAAAAATGCCCGCGTAAATGCCCGCGTGAATGCCCGCGAGAGATGGCTGCAGAAAAACATAACACCACCATTCTGAAGAGGAAGGACAGAAGACTATTGAAATAGAATCAACAGTATTATTAGTGTATGAATTGTTTATGTTTTAGATAAAGCTTGTACAAAGCCTCTTTTGGCACGGGCCTATTTATTCAACCTGTTCGTCTTGAAATTCGTCATCGTCGGATCCTGCTTCATCCCGGTAGCCCTCACCGAAATCCTCGTCAGCGGCTGTTGTTTGCAATTCCAATTCCGTGGAATAGGAAATAGTTGCTTTCTTGGTCATTTTTCGAATCACAACGCCAGCAATGCAGGCGACGATTACCAGTACAATGGATCCCTTGCAGGTTGTATTATCGCAAAAGCCATCGGTAGATTCTCCTCCCATACTTTCGGACGTTCCCTTATTCGCTTTTCGAATGTCATCCTCGTCGCTCTTCTCAGCCACCTTTTCAGCTTCATTTGTTTCTTCAGCTTCCTTTTCCGAGTCAGCATCGGGAGCAACTGTGTGGTCGACCTTGTTGTAGGTTTCGTGAGGGTTCCAATCAAATCCATTGGATGACACCAAGTCAGCGTAGTCGCAGTGAGATTCTGCTACTCCCAATCGTCCATTGGCTTGGTCAAAGACAATGTCGTGGCCCATCATAACGTTTGCGCCCAGCACTGACCCACTGCCTTCATCAGTGTAAAAACGTGGCACGTATTTTTTCATGTCGTCGTCATATTCCATGTAATGAGAGGGAGGCACGGCCCAGAGAAGATCGTATGGGTTTTTCGGATCCAAAGCACCGACCAGTCCTGGTACACGCTCGCTACTTTCTTTGACGAGTTTCGTATTCTCGTCCTGCAATCCTTTAATCTGAAACAAAATTGTGGGCAGGGCATCCAACTGATCTTTGTTGAGCGATACAGGATTGTTGCTGTAATCATCTCCAGTCATTTCTTTCCACAGCTTCTTAAAGGCGCCGGCAATATTGCGTGTAAAGTAGGTGTCGGTAGTTCCTGAATCGACAATGGTGGTTCCACGATTGAGATCCGCTTCGGATATATCTACGCGTTTCACTTGCAGATCAGGATTGGTAGATAATGCCGAATCACCTCCACCGCCGGCACGCAGGTAGACATTGCGAACATGAATTCCATAAAAGTAATTGTTAACATTCACTTCTGCGTAAACAATCGGTGATGTGTGAAGACGCGTGTCAACGCCTCCCAGTGTCATGGCACCGGCTTCGGTTCCTCGGCGATCCGCCGTGGGCTGTCGTCCAAAGCACAAGGTGAAAATTTCTTCGTTCATTTTTCCAGCTGCGCTCATTTGGTGCCAAAAGGATTCTTTGGCGTTGTCCATTCCCATGATTCCATCAGCAAGCTGCAAAAATATTAACATGCGCGAATGTGAATATTGAATATTGAATGCCAAGGGAGAACTACATACTGTACTGCAACTTCAATTCTTGTAACACCTCATCACCAGCACACTAACAAAAAATACTAGCAAAAAAAATATGTAAAAAAATCAATGCACATACCTGAGTCTTGAATAATCCGGTCAATTTGGTCTGGCATCCAAAGACCAAGGGAAATGCGTGCGTGGAGGCCAATTGTGGATCGATATCGGCTGTGGATTCTCCATTGGTATCCAAATCTTCTTTGGGTTCGGCAGGAACGTTCTTATCATCGCCCACCAGCACATCGAGAGGTTTTCCGTGAGGACCACCGACGTAACAATAATCACGAGCTTCAAAGGCGGTCCAACTGGATCCTTCCTGATAACTCATACCAATTTTGCAAGCATTTGTATTTTCCTGAGGCGTTCCGCTAACGGCTCCACATCTTCCTCGCATACATTCGTTGCAATCGAGCGTCTTAAACGTCGGCGAGATTGCTTCGTCAAACACTTGGTCAATGTGATAGTCCTTGCCGCACAGACTCCGACAACCACTGCAGGGAAACGCCGTGACTGCACTTCCCGTGTCGACAATGACAGTCTGTCGCTGAGGTGGATTCGTACCACACCACAAATCAATGTAGTGCGTTCCGTAGCCCTGAAAGAGAGCACCAATCTGCTGGGCTCGCAAATGACGATCCCCGTAACTCGTCATGCGAGACCTCCTGATTGGAATTCCTGTGGTAATGGTGGTGGTGGTGGAATTGAAAGTTAATGGGTCATCATTGTTGCTGTCACTCGCGGATGATAATAAGAGATGACGTCTTCGCGCTTGCTGAACATGATGAGGTACCAGAGGTAACGTATGAAAGACTGCTTCGACGGAGGGCACAGCAGCAGCAGCAGCAGCGACGACGACGGCGACAATGGCAAGAAGCATCGGGCATGCCAGATGAATCAGCGGTCGGCGGAAAAGGTTGTTGTTCATTTTCTTGTTGTCGTGTGTCATTGCTGATTGCTAATGTTGTTTCTTTTTAATAACTTGATTTTCACTTTTGAACTTATTCTGTTTGTAAAGGAAGTTATAAAGGCCGGCAAGAAATTAACTAACTGCTACTCGAGTACTAGGAGTAGTCTAGTAGTGTGCCAAGCAGTTTATGCCCTTGGAGCTGAATTGGCTGTGTGTTTGTGTGTCGTCGTGTTTCTGCTTCCTGTAGTAGCTTTGCATCGGTGGCGAGTGCATAAGGCCTAAGTGTTAAAACAGGCAGGTCTTTGTTTTGATGGCGATAAATCGGTCATATTTTCAGTCACGCGCGATTCAAAGGGAAACGACGTTTTTTGCTGCTCTGCTTCTTTTCGTCATCATCACATACATCACCGTGACGGCTATTAGACTTTAAAAAATAACACAGAGTAAATATCCAGTCTTCATTTGTTGGTACTACCGTAGCATTGTTTGTTTATATTACTGGACTGCTAGCTAGTACCGGGTAGAGCTAGTAATACTCGACGCATGCATATTACAGCTTTGTATAAAAGGACTGCCTTTCATTTGTAATTGCGATTAGTTGCTTGAGCCAAAGAACATTATGTGTAGTTACTACTCGTACTAGATGGATGATCTTCATCCTGCTTGCTCAAATAAATATCTGAGAATCAAGCAAACTGATTCTTCGTCGCCAGTGCGAGTACTAGGATAGGGAATCCGCAGTTGTGCTGGTGCCTACTTCCAGTAGTAGCAGCTCAACCTACTAGTACTGTATTTGTTATCACCATTCCCAGGGGATTGTGACCCTGGGATATGGAAAAAAATCCCAGGGCTGCCTCAAAATATTTCCCTGTACAATTTTGGTACTGTTGCCTCCCTATTGAGGACAGTTATTTTAACTGCTTGTAACTGTAACAGTTACTAAATAACACTCATGGTCTATTATTAATTATTCCAATTAAAATGAAATGGCCAAGCACGTTTTTAAGCAAGTATTTAACAGGTAGCTTCTTAGCCACTTTAATTTCTTAATTCGAATAAATTGCACCTCCTCTCCCACCCACCCACCCACTTGCACACACACACACACACAGAGAGAGAGAACTAAATACCATGTAACATAAAATTATTCATTCTGGATATGAACATATAATTTATCCCAGGAAATTATTACATCCCAGAAATGGTGTTACTGAGAGATGTCAAGCAGCCCCGGGATTGAAAACCCCCGGGCAATAGACTGCACAGCCCTGGGGTGATCCCTGCCCCGGGAATGGTGGAACATAATATTGTTGAAACTGGTGTACTAGCTACTCTACAGGAGAACTGCTGTCTGTACGTAGATTCTTCTCAAATGAACACATTCACCATCGCGGGACTCAGTATTGAAGCTGAGTCCCAAGAATATCTTCAAAGATATTCTACCGTTCAACACGAAATGCGCCAAGCCCTAAGTCTTTGTCTCACGAAAAATACAAACAACACAACACACAACACTACCCACAACTCCTAATCAAAATACTTTACTCAGTATTTTAACATGAAGCTGATTCACGTTGCTTTTGCCCTTTGGGCCATCTCTTGGGTGCAGGATCCTGTAACAGCGTTCCAGAGCTTGCCGCTACCTAGATCGTTAACCGTCAAACAAAATAATAATGTCAAGTTTTACAACCACAAGACAACGTCGACAGGCCTCATCATGGCGTCTGCCGATGCTGCTGCTGCTGATGCTGATGCCGATGTTGTTAGTTCAGAAGCCCCCATTCAAGATGAACAAACGGGAAACATTTTTGAGTTTCCTGGCAAGGGAATTCTGCGAGATTACAAAATGAGGCTACCGCACTACGCATCGGATATCATGGATGGGTTGACTGTACAGTGCTTGGCAGCAACATTATTTCTTTTCTTTGCCTGTCTGGCACCTGCCATTGGATTTGGTAGTCTGTTTGGAATTGCAACAAACGGTGCCATTGGTACAATGGAAATGGTATCATCTACAGCCTTTTGTGGGATCATATATGCGCTCACTGCTGCCCAGCCACTAACGATCATTGGATCTACTGGACCAGTTCTGGCATTTGTGGCTACAATGGTACCGTTGGCGGAGAGCTTCAACGTGCCATTCCTTCCGTTGTATGCCTGGACAGGCCTGTGGACGGCTGCCATTCTATTCATGGCAGCAATTACGTCAGGATCCAATTTGGTCAGATATCTCACAAGATTTACCGACGAGATATTCTCGGTACTCATCAGTACCATATTCGTAGTAGAAGCATTTTCAGATGTTGCTGGAACCTTTACCAATCCAGCCTCGACCTTTACCAAGGTTTGTTTCATTTTTTTTGTTTTGAGCCGACAAAGCCGTTGTACCTTGTTCACTAAAACGCTTTTTGTCACTCTCTCTCTCGCCCCACCCCAAGGCACTCCTGACCATGACGTGTGCCTCGACAACGTACATCATTGCAACTTTGCTGAAAGGTCTTCGCAAGAGTGTCTTTTTTACCAAGAAAATTCGCACGACAATCAGCAGCTTTGCGCCATCGATTGCCATTCTGATATCCTCTTTGGTTGCTCGTTGGGCTCGCATTTCACAGGGCGCCAAAGTTGCAGCTCTACCTTCTCTCGCCTTACCTGTATCCTTCGCCACCACAAGTGGACGACCGTGGTTAATACCAATTTTTGATTTGCCGGTTTGGGCTAGATGGGCTGCCATCTTTCCGGCGCTTATGGCCGTTGTACTTTTGTATTTGGACCAGAACATCACAGTTCGTTTAGTCAACAATCCGCGCTGGAAAATGACCAAAGGAAGGCGCAAGGGAAATGTTTTGGACGGTATGCATGCCGATATGCTTGTCATTGCGCTGTTGACAGCATTTCAGTCTTTGGTTGGACTTCCATGGCTCGTAGCAGCCACAGTCAGGAGTATTTCTCACGTTGATGCTCTCGCGCAATACGACGATAATGGCCAATTGGTGGGGACTAACGAACAGCGCGTCTCGGGTGTAGCCATTCATGCCCTGATTGGTTGCTGTGTTTTGTTCGCCAAGCCTCGTGAGCTTTTGACGAATATTCCATTATCCGTTTTGATGGGTCTGTTCATGTATTTGGGTACCTCATCGCTTCCCGGAAATGAAATGTGGGAACGTATTACTGGTTATTTCAAGGATCCTAACATAGCGCCCAAGGAGAGATGGACCGACAAGGTTCCAAAAAAGGTCATCACTATTTTCACGCTGATTCAGGTAGCGTGTCTCTGTGGCATGATGTATATCAAGTCAAGTCCCATTGGAGTTCTCTTTCCGGTCGTGATTGCTATGCTCGCACCACTAAAAATGTTATTGGAAAAGACGGGCATTGTGAAGAAGGAATACATGGATATCTTGGACGAAGAATAAATAGAGCGGTACACGAGTCACACGCGCACTCGCAGACTACTTGATGAGATTATACATTCCTTACTGAATGATAATTGCGGGTTAACTGTACCAGTTCGTAAATTACATCAGAGAAGAGCACCTTACGTATGGCAGAATTTCTCTGTAAGGGTTACAGAGATATCTGCCACGCCCGGGATATTTTACATAACACAAATCTTTTAGTTTCTCTAATATAGCATTTACA
>Ga0100392_1005658_pt1 | contig 10984 bp, 10 predicted proteins | sample CryGeymeta201516_FD_81548 | JGI IMG/M metagenome (GOLD analysis project Ga0100392, IMG submission 81548) | Groundwater microbial communities from Crystal Geyser aquifers in Utah, USA - Crystal Geyser metaG 2015-16 | ecosystem: Environmental > Aquatic > Deep subsurface > Groundwater | place: USA... | reverse complement strand
CCTTTCTCTCCAACAAAATAATGAGGATCACTATTAAATGAGAGAGTGACGTTGGTATCACTTGAAAAAATTTCCTTGGGGATGCGAGGGGCTACATACGAAAGGAGGCTTAATGTGCCGTCTGGATCAAATGGAGTATCTTTGGCAAGAATGGAGACAAAAAAATCAAATATATAATTTTATATAATCATTCGTATGGATGAACCAAAAGTTTATAGACGAGATTTTTTAAAATTGATTGGCTTGACTGTCGGTGGTCTTGCTTTCAGCCCACAAATAAAGGCCATAGAAAGAGTTACTAGAGATTATGAAGGTTTGAAGCCCACTATTATCGAGGGAATAAAAGTATATGGAAATGAAAACCCTATTCAAGATACAGAAACATTTCAAAAAATAATGACAGTTGAAGAAGAAAAAGCGTTGCCTGGAATAGGCACTGCGTATGAAAATTTATCGAGAGATGAACTAATTAAAAAAAGAGAGTCGATCTTGCCAGCAAACAAACGTTTTATTGACGTAATTGTAGTGGAGAGTGTTTATAAAAGGTTTTTAGAAATAGACGGGGCTGTAAATTTTCCGACGTGGTATAAGAAATATGTTAACGATAGGGCAAATAAATTTATTAGAGAAGGAATTCCAGATTTCGAATTAGAAATTATTCCCAGACGAATTATGGTTGTGGCAGATCAGCTAATGGAGGGATATAAGGTCGAACGTAATCCTGATTCTGATAAATGGCACAAAGATAATTTTGGTCGTCTTCCGCTTGATATTGATTTGAGGCGAGAATTTAATTCAAATTACCTTGACATTTTAGGTAGCAATAATCATGGCCCTGATGGACCGTTAGTAGAAAATTTTAAATTTGTTCCGTATGACAATGGGGTCATACATGAAGATTATCATGGATTTTTTGCATTACCAGATTGGTATTGGCAAACAGGTAGCATAGTTAATGCCCCCAAATACCTGAAAAATATTCATGCCTATCCACATGATATTATGTCTGAAAGAGTGGATAATATCACACCAGCAACAGCTACTTTAATTAAAGAGTCTGTGAAACGGTTTGATTTTAGAGGTGTTTTTGCTGATGATTTACCAAAAGATTTTATTTATAGAGAGATCCCCCTTGAATCGAAAATCAATTTTAATTCAGAAAAAACAGATCTTGGTCTACCCACGGTCGTTCGTTTTTTACATACAGAAGGTCTTACGGGGAGAACCTTTGAGGAACAACACCAAAGTAGACTATATCAAACGGTTGATATACCAGAAGATGAAATCAGACACTTAGCTGGTAATGGTATTTTTCTAAGTCAGAAAATTCTCAATGAATCTTTTCCTTATTTACTTTCTGAAATGCGTTTCCCTGGTAAGGACGTCTTACCCTTGCTGTTTCCTATTCCTCGGCTGCTTTTTAAGATCGCTAGTTGGAATAAAAATGAAAGCCCTGAATTTAATATTCAATTTACAAACGACGTTTATCCATTAGGAAGACGTCTTGTTTTAGAAACAGTATGGGTAAAAGATTTTGAAAATTATAAAAAAGAACATGAAAAAGATTTAAGAATTTTTGCACATTGTCTAATTCCTAATACAGAAGTGGTTAATATTTGGGTCTGGAACGAAGTAAATTGGACTCCCTTAGCAAAAACTCTTGGAAAAGCAGTGATAGGCACATATGCAGCAACTACTGTAGCAAAAAAAACACATAATCTAGCAAAAAAGACCGTTGAATCAAGAAGAGAAAAAAAAGAAAGCTTGGAACAATTCAATGACAGTGTCAGAGAGTCGGTTGGAAAGTTGGACTTACAGTCCATCATTGGTGAAAACGGTCAAGTAGTCGAAAAATTACCTGATGGTAATAAATTATCATTAAAAGAAGTTTCTAAAGATATTCCGTTATTGATGCATTTGATGGAGCCAACTTTTTTAGTGCTTACTGATATTAATGGAAATGATTCAATAATAGCCTTTCCTTCACTAGAAAAAACTCGATTTGATTATTATAATCCAAGTTCAGCACCAAAGCATCGAGTCGGGTTGTTAGTTCTTGGACCTTTATTTAGTCAAAATAAAAATAATGTTAAAGTCGCAACAGCTGAAAATAAAAACTATTTTGAAGGAAACCCAGTAACATACAGTAGCCCCGAAGGTATTCCATGGATTCTCAAGAATGGTTTATTAGATTTACGTGTTGGTAAACAGACATTTTCAGTTAGAATGCCATGGAACAAAAATAGTAATGTAGTAAAGGTTCGTATTGGAAGAATTTCAAGAAATTAATAAAAAAGTGCCGTCCAAACAAAGATGGAAGAGGGAATGACATAATCAGCAAAACAATTATCTTATTAAAAATTTACTCTTGACCCCACTAGAGCTCTTACCTCGTCACGTGGTCTACGTCCACGCCTCCGAGGAGCGAATCTATGGGGTCGGCGTCCCACTAAATGGGACTTAACAAAGATTGGCAATGTTTGTTAATATACTACCTATATGAGCACAGTCAACATTTCTTTACCAGAGAAGCAGTCTAATTACATCGATATGTTAGTTTCCAAATACGGCTTTGCCAATAGGAGCGAATTTATTCGTTCAATCATTAGGTTGGTTGTCTATAAACCTGATTTAGTTGAAGAGGCGGCTACTTTTCCTTTTGTGGTTCCAAAAGAACGATCAATAAAAAAAATCACGACTGCTTTTTCTAAAAACAATCGTTATTCAAAAGAATTTTTAAAGGATCTTAAAGAAGGTTTAGCCCAGAGCGACTATTTTACCGTGTAAATATATGATTCAAATTTTGCCTTTCAGCAAAATTGGGGATTTATAGTTTTAGAGTAGACCAGAAATACAGAGCTTTATTTATTTTTCGTAAGGATAAAAATGCCGTAGAAATTCTTAACATCACTTCGCATTATCAATAATCACTCTTCAGAATCCTCATTTTTTTCTTCATGGTCAAAGGGAAGGTATTCTTTTTCTTCATTATTCAAATTTTCAGCAAGTTTTTCTAAATCAAGCAGGCTAATTTCTTCCGTATCTTCTTCATTGATTTCTTCTCCTGATGAATTTTCCATTCGGGAAAGGTTAATACTTAAATCTGAAGGAAAAGCGACGAATTTCATCATCTTGGCGCCTTTTTTCTCTTCTTTAATAAGGACGGTAATATTCTTTAAGGAGGTTTCCTTAATATAAACAGAGAAAATACCACCATTTTTAATAAATATAGCGAGTCGCTTTGAGAGATCATCAGGAAGACAACCTGTATATTCTTTATCTTCCGTTCTTATTTCAACTCTTCGTTTTTTGTTGATTAAAAAAACCCTCTGTCCAACCGTTAATTTAGCCAGAACACTTTTTGGACCACAGTTAACCAAACCGACAGTTTTTGTCTTACCGGGAATATCGACAAAAAGTAAAGGATCGAGCGGAGTTGTATTTGATGAAGTCAATTTTTTAGAATCCAAAATCTTTATTCTTTCAAGATTTTTTTTAACGAAATTATTATTCGGTTGAATTTTTAAGGCTTGTGAATAATATTGTTTTGCTTTTTTTATTTTATTTATCTGAAGATATGCAAATCCCAATCTCAAATAAGCCTCAATATTCTTCTTATCAATTTTAATAATATCCTCATTAAATTTTATAGCATCAATCCATTGACCATTCATCGCATTATTTATCGCCTGTTTTTCAAAATTAGAAACGTCTTTCATACCACTTCGCTATACATCATAGTGTAATTTATAATAGCTTCGTTAGGTATTATCACCTTCATATTTTATTTATTTTTAACCCCTAACGTAGTTATCAAAATATTTATCTGATAACGGAGTGGGGTCATATGTGATAGACCCTAGTATATTTTAAAATTGCTAATTGTCAAGTATAATTAGGACAAATATGTCAGGACACTCAAAATGGGCAAATATTAAAAGAAAAAAAGGCAAAAACGATAAAATTAAAGCAAATGTCTTTGCTAAGATGTCTCATTTGATCACAATTGCTGTCATTGAAGGTGGAGGAATTATTGATCCAGTTAACAATGTTAAACTGCGTTTGGCAATAGATAAGGCAAAATCAGCCAATATGCCAAAAGAAAATATTAAACGAGCGATTGAAAAAGGATTTGGACCCAACAGAATAATGTTAAAAGAGGTTATTTATGAAGGTTTTGGTCCACATGGTGTTTTCTTACTAATCATATCTACAACTGATAATTCGAATCGTACTTCATCCGAGATTAGAAATATGTTGGAAAAAAATTCCGGTAAACTTGGAACTCAAGGCTCAGTTGCTTATTTGTTCAAAAAATGTGCATTTGTCAGTTTTCAGAAAATAGAAGTTAATGAAGAAGTAGTTTTTAAGATAGGGGAAGAATTAGATGCTTTTGATATCAATGAAGATGACAGTCATTTTTTTATTTTTTTCCCTTTTAGTAATTTTGGCTTACTAAAAACCCATTTAAATAATATAAAATATGGCTTGGCAGAGGTTGATTATTTACCAACCACTCCAGTTGCACTGGATTTAGATAAAGAAAAAAAGGTTTTAGATCTTATTGAGGCCTTAGAAGACTTAGATGATGTCCAACGGGTTTATACCAACTTAAGTTAATAAAGTTTATAAAGAAAAAAACTATCATATGCTTAATTTAAAATCTTTAAGACAATTTTTTGAAAAAAAAGCAATAAAAATTGATAAGAGAATTCGTTTGGTCATTTCTGTCTCGATTTTAGGCTTGTTAATGCTTTTTTCTACGTTTTTCAATTTTGATAAAGCCTCTTTTTTCCTACCAGTTTTTATCATAGCCACTTATCTATTAAGTTATTTTTCTTTACTGGAAGGAATAAAGAAAATTAGTTGGTTTGGACTCTTTTTAATGCCCGAATTAATTACTTTATTTTTTTATTTATTTTATTTTCTTTTTCCCGGCAGGTGGCTAACCCGCCTACCTTTCATTTTTATTTATGAAATATCTATTTATGCCGTTTTGCTTTGTGCCAACATTTTTAATGTGGGAGTAGAGAAGAACCTTCAGCTCTATCGGGCGGCTTTTTCTATTAATTTCTTTTATCAAGCGGTTGTTTCATTTTTATTTTATAATGTCCTTTTTTCATTCAGATATTTATTCTTCTTTAATATCATTGGAGCGGGGATAAGTGCTTTTCTACTTAGTCTTCAATTATTTTGGTCGATACGTCTTAATCCATACCTCGAGAGGGATATCTTGGCTTATTCCTTATTTACAGGCTTGTTAATGGTAGAAACATGTCTATTAGTCTCATTTTTGCCTCTAAGGACGGCTGTTTATGCTCTATTTTTGACTGCCACTTACTATAGCGTTACAGGAATCATCCACCATCACATTGACGAAAAATTATTTACAGAAACGATTAGAGAGTATGCGAGTGTTTGGGCCTTCGTATTAATTATTACTTTATTGTCTTTGAGTTGGTAAGCCCAAGTAGAGGATAGGGTAGTGGCATTCTTACGAACGTGAATAAATAACCTATAGTAATTGTAAACGTACGGACGTAAAAATACTATAGGAATATTATTATGTGGATAGATCCAGAAAATCGAGGCTAAAATAATAAAACAGATGATTATGACAAGCTAAAATTAAAGACAGTCTTTGGAACAAAGACTGTCTTTATCTAAAACTTAGCTTCAAAAACAACGGTTTAGGACTTAAAGACGGGCTAAATAATTAGTCCGGCGTTAGCCGTTGAGAGAAGTGGTTAAGTAATGCAATTATTTACTAATAAAGCTGTTTGCGAGTTTAACGAATCAACAAGTTAACCAACATTAATTCTGGAGAAGGGAGATATCTTGTTCTCTGGAAGGGTAATTACACAAATTATGTCAAACAGACTGATTGGCGCATTAATGGATATATATAGTCGGAGAAAAGAACCTATACAACGTCGTAAAATGGAGCTTTTACGACGTTAACCACGACTGGAGGAAGAGAAGTGATGGTTTGTAATAACGCGCTAAATTGTAATTAATTAATTTTAATTACTAATTACTGGTTATTAATAATTGTTTGTTTTTCTCTTTTCTTCCCTTTTCTGCCTATCCGGCTTCCAGCCTGATTTTATGTGTATGAATCCCCTATTAAGTTTGATAGTTTTAGTTGTTAGGAAGACCTAAATACAATAATTATTTATTTTATGAGTAAGTCTACCCTATTCTTTTTAATTTAGAGAAGTAGTGGTGTGATTTATCACACCAAAAATTACATTTTAAAGAACCCAAGAATCTCATCTTTTAGCCTTGGATGGCAGGAGATAGTATCGTATGCTAACGTAGGTGACTTAAGATCAAAGTCGATTGGCAAACCTTTAAAATCCATCATAATTCCTCCAGATTCTTCGATAATTAATTTCACCGCGGATATGTCCCAAATAAACGTGTGACCGTTTATTACGACGTTAAAGACGTTTTCTGCCAGTAAACAGTTATCAATAGCCATGGAGTTAAGATTTCGATATCCAGCCACGTGAGGATACAAATTTTCATATATTTTGAAGAGTTTAGTATATACCTCAGGCCTTGAACTAATAAGCCCGCTCAAAAGAGATTTTTTCAAAGGTCTATAAGTCATTTTTAAGGGCAAGTTATTTTTAAAAGCGCCCTTACCTTTGGTTGCATAATAAAAATTTTTGTTGGTCGGTTGATAGACTAAACCGGCGGTTAAAATACCTTGATAAAAATAGGCAATCGAAATGCTGAAAAAATTAAACCCATTGGCGAAGTTTACCGTACCGTCAAGTGGATCAATGATGAATAAATGTTTACGCTTGGAGTCAATATGAAGTTTTTCTTCACCTATAAATCCAATTTCTGATTCATCTATACCTTTTTTAAGCAAAAGCTTAGGAATTTTTTCTTTAATAGCTTTTTGGCTTTCAACATCGGCTATAGTATAAAAATCCTTGTGAGAAGTCTTATAGTTTAGAGTCAAGTTCTTCTTATAGTAATTTAGAAGGATAGTTCCAGCCTCAGTAGCCGCTTGTTTCAAGACGTTGATCATAGACACCATTATATACCATATTGTTTAAGGGTATCTATCGTCATTTTTTTCTCGTCTCAACAATCTATTTCTGTATTTTTGTAGGTTATAAGCGGTAGACACTAGTTTTATAGTATTTTATGATTGATTTATTATTATTAATTTGCTTAAATAAAACCCTATGATCACAGATACTGATATAAAAAAAATGAAAGGAATTTTTACGACTAAAGATGATTTAAAAGCTTTTGCTACGAAAGAATATGTTGATAAAAGATTTGAAAGGTTATTTAAATATTTAGATCATCGATTTGAGCCATTAGATAAGTTGGTAAAGGGATTTTCTGATTTTAAAGATAAGGTTTTGACTAACTTGGATTGGCTAACGGGAAAATATATAAAATTAGATGAAGAACATTTGGTTCTATCAGAACAAAGGGTTGTGACTTCGTGATATAATGGCTTTATGGCTGTTCTTCAAGTAACTAATCTGACAAAAAAGTTTAGTTCGTTTATCGCAGTTGATAATATTTCTTTTGAAATTAAAGAAGGTGAGATACTGGGTTTGCTCGGGCCAAACGGAGCTGGAAAGACAACTACGATTCAGATGTTGCTCGGAATTACTATTCCCGATGGGGGTGAGATTAAATATTTTGATAAAGACTTTTTTAAGAATCGTCAGGACTGTTTACAGATGATCAATTACACGTCGGCTTTTAATACCCTTCAAGGAAGGACGACGGTCTGGGAAAATTTATTTGTTTTTGCAAATTTATATCAAATAGATGATGCAAAGGAAAAAATTAAGAATCTCGCGGAATATTTCGAAATTAAAGACTTACTGGATAGTCATTATAAAAATCTATCGACCGGAGAAAAAACTCGAGTTAATTTTATTAAAGCTTTGCTTAATAATCCAAAAATAATTTTAATGGATGAGCCAACCGCATCTCTTGATCCAGATATTGCTGATAAAACCTTGAGTTTAATTGAAAAATTTAAGAAAGACAATAAAATTGCCATTCTTTACACTAGTCATGATATGGACGAAATAGATCGGATTTGTGATCGAGTAATATTTTTAAGTCATGGTAAAATTGTTGCCGAAGATACCCCTCTCAATTTAAAGAAAAAAATTGAAACAACAACCTTAAGATTGACTTTTGATAAAGGCAAAGAAATTATTAAGAAATATTTATTAGAAAATAATCAAGAATTTGAGTTTTATAAAGATAATATTGTCATTATTAAAACTAAAGAAAAATTGGTCCCAAAAATTATTTTTGGTATTAGTAATGAAGGAATTTGGATGACTGATATTGAAATCCAAAAACCAACCTTAGAGGATGTTTTTTTACAAATTTCCCGATCTAAATAATATGTTTTGGAAAAGAATAAAAGCAATAATGATTCATGAATTTTTTATCACTAAAAGATCATTAGAAGTGATCAATGATATTATTTTGTATCCGCTTTTGTCAATAATTATTTTTGGCTTTTTAACTATTTATCTATCAGGAGCGACCGGATTAATTATTGGCAAGCAGGTGTTAATCGGTATGATTCTATGGCAGGTCATCAGTATGACTCAATATTCAATTGCTGTTGGTTGCCTCTGGGATGTTTGGGCAAGAAATTTGACTAATATATTTATTTCTCCTATCTCAAACCTTGAATTTCTCTTAGCTTATACAATTACCGGTAGCTTAAAATCATTAATGGTGATTATATTGGGTGGTATTATTTCCTTTTATTTTTTTGGCACTAATTTACTGGATTTAGGGTTAATTAACTTGATGATTTATTTTATTAATTTAGCTATTTTTGGTTTTGGATTTGCTATTATGGTTCTTGGTTTAATTTTTCGTTTTGGTACCCGTGTTCAAGCACTATCTTGGGGTTTGATTGCCGTGCTTCAACCATTAATGGCAGTTATTTATCCGGTATCAATATTACCCAAATTTTTACAATCGATAGCTTATCTTTTACCGCCTACTTATATTTTTGAAGCCGCTCGGGCAAACACAACTGACTTGGGAATACAATGGTTAAATATTGGAATAGCCTTTTTATTAAATATAATCTTTATTTTTCTTGCAGTTAGATTTTTTAATTTTATGTTTAATCAATCCAAAAAAACCGGTCAGTTTGCTAGATTGGAAGGGTAAATTTTATAAACCCTTTAAAGAAAGTTTGTTGGATGAAGCTTGGGTAAGAATATTTGAATTAAAAGTATAAGTTATTTGCTTTTTCTTTTGATATCTTTCTTCAGCAAAACCGATCAGTTTTTTTAACAGTTCCTCAAAAGGCACTCCGGACTTTTTCCATAAATGATGATATAAGGTTCCTGGCAAAGTATTAACTTCGTTGGCATACCATCGGCCGGTCTTTTTATCATAAAGAAAGTCAACTCGGGCGATCCCGGAACATCCAAGCACTTTGTAAGCTTTGGTTGCTGCGTCCTGTATCTCTTGGGTGACCTTTTTATTTAGGCGGGCCGGAATGATAATGCTTTGGGTGGCATTTCCGGTTTGCGTGCCGCCGCCTTTAAGATATTTATCTTCATAAGAAAAAAACGCGCTCCCAAAGACCGATTCTTGGAGGAGAGACGGGATAGGATTATCATTGCCGATCAAGCAACAAGTGACATCCATTAGATTTTCAATAGCCTTTTCAACAATCACCTTTTCATCGTAATGAAGAGCAACTTCAATACCAAACTCAAGCTCTTTTTGATTTTTTGCTTTAGAAATACCTATTGAAGAGCCTAGACGAGCTGGTTTAATAATAACGGGCCAGTTTAAGGATTTTATTTGTTGAATAACTTTCTTTTTATCAACTCGCCATTCGTTCAAATTTAGGCTGATAAAATCGACAGTTGGAATATCATTGGCCTTATAGATCATCTTGGTCAAAACTTTATCCATCGTGATCGCCGATGAGGTCACGTCGCAACCGACGTAGGGAACGTTTAGGATCTCACATAATCCTTGGAAAGTTCCGTCTTCTCCATTCTGTCCATGGAAGGCGGGAAAGGCAATATCAAAAACTGTATTACTTTTTAAAAAACCCGATTGTTTAACGATCTTTCCTGTTGATTTGTTGAAATCTATATTAAATCCTTCAAGCTTTTTATCTAAATCGACCTGATTTTTAGTAAAGAATTTCATTGAAGCCAACCTTGCATCAGAATACCACTTGCCTTTTTTATCAATATAAACAGGGATGACATTGTAGCCGCATTTTTTCAAACCGGAAATAATTAATTGCCCAGTGAGGATTGAAACATCATGTTCAGGAGATCTGCTTCCGAAGAATACTGCAACTGTTTTCATAGTTGTATTATACATAATTGTCCGGCCAGTCGTTTTGAAAAAGAACCACATCACCGGATCTTAAGATCGATCCTAAATTATTTTGGGCTTCCATCATCGAATCAAACCAAATAATATTATTTTTATTAAAACCGGCGTTAATTAATCCTTCTTCAATATCCGGAGTCACCGAATTTTTGACAAGAATTACCAAATCCACGACGTCGTTTAATCTTTTTCCTATCCTCTGGTGGACATCTCGACTTTTATTTCCAATTTCAACTAATCCCGGAGTAACAAAAATTTTTCTTCTTTTTTTAAATAAAGATAAAGTTTTTATGGCCTCCTCTACCCCGTCGGGGTTACCATTATAACTATCATCAATAATAAGGATATTTTTTTCTCGATTCAAAATTGGCTGTAACCGATGGGCCGGAGTTTTTATTTTTTTAAGGCCGCTCTCAATCTCTTGCAGTGTCAGTCCAAGTTTTTTTGCCAAATAAATCACCCCATCAATTTTGTCTAAATTATATTGACCCAAAACAGGGAAAAATAATTTTTGATAGATAAAACCCGGGGCATCTTCGTTAAATTCGATCTTTCCCTTTGATAAATAAAAATATATTTCTTGATTTAAAATAAATTT
>Ga0100392_1005654_pt1 | contig 10988 bp, 9 predicted proteins | sample CryGeymeta201516_FD_81548 | JGI IMG/M metagenome (GOLD analysis project Ga0100392, IMG submission 81548) | Groundwater microbial communities from Crystal Geyser aquifers in Utah, USA - Crystal Geyser metaG 2015-16 | ecosystem: Environmental > Aquatic > Deep subsurface > Groundwater | place: USA... | reverse complement strand
TAAACGTATTATTGATCTTTTTACGCAAACCGCCGGACGGCGCGCCGATGCCACGGCGGCCATCTATCTTGGAACCCGTTATTCATACCGCCGCCTGGAGGAGATGACCCGAATTTTTGCCGCGGCGCTGACCGATCTGGGCATCCGACCCGGGCAGAAGGTGATGCTCTATATCCCCAACGGCATCCAGTGGGTGGCGGCCTGGCTCGGCATTCAGCGCATGGGCGGGGTTTGCGTTCCCATCACGCCCATTTATCCCGCCCATGATGTTCAATATATCGCCAACGACTGCGAGGCCGCAGCCATCTTGTGCGCGGATACCAACTTCGGGTACGTCAAAAAGGCGTGGCCCGAAACCGGGATCCGAAAGGTGATCGTCACCCGGATGGCCGATCTGCTGCCTGCCTGGAAACGGGGATTCGGTTATCTGTTCGATGTGATCCCCAAAGGCAAAATCGTTTTGGATGAAAACACGTTCGGCCTGCGGCAACTGCTGCACCGTTATCGCCACGCCGTCGATGCCATGCCGGCGGTTGACCCATGCCTGGAACGCACGGCCGAGATCCTCTATACCGGCGGTACGACGAAATACCCCAAAGGGGTGCCCATCAATCATGACCTTTTCCTGATTTCAGCGGACGAACAGATACGGATGAGCGAACCCCTTGTCCCGGCGGAGGAAAATGTGATCCTGGGCAATGCCCCGCTTTTCCATATCCTTGGCCAGACAACCGGCCTGGCCACCCTCCTGGTAGGCGGGACACTGATCCTTCTGCCGCGCATCAACATGGATGCGGCCTTAGACGCCATCCAACGCTTCAAGGTAAAAAGCATGATCGGCGTGCCGATGCTGTACCGGATGATTTTGGAACATGTTCGCCTGGCGCAGTATGATTTGAGTTCGGTACTGTTCTGGTTCAGCGGCGGGGACGTTTTGCCGGTCGAAGTAAGCAAGCGGTGGCGGGAGAAATTCGGACGCTGCATCTATCAGGGTTATGGGGCCACCGAGACCTGCGGCGGAGTGACGATGTGCCCGGTGACAAACGACAACCCTGCGCGGAGCGCGGGTCGTCCCGTTGCCAGTAAAAAAGTGAGAATCATCGATCCGGCAACGCTGAAGCCGGTCGAACCCGGCCAGCCCGGAGAGCTGATCGTCCATTCCGCTCATATGGTGACAAGTTATTTGAACAAACCGGAGGAAACCGCCGAAGCATTCATTGAGATGGACGGCCTTACATGGTACCGCACCGCCGACGTGATGTCCATGGATGAGGCGGGCAACTTCTTCTTTGTGGATCGGACCGTGGACACCATCAAACACAAGGGCTATCGTGTGTCCGCCTCCGAAATCGAAGCCGTGCTCCAGGAACATCCGGCCGTCATCGGCGCGTGCGTCATCGGGATCCCGGACAAACTGGCGGGCGAACGCATCAAGGCCTATGTGGTTTTGAAGGAGGATATCAAGGGCATCACAGGTTACGATCTGATCAAGTGGTGCCGGCAGACCCTTGTCTCATACAAGATTCCGCAGTATATTGAGTTCCGGGACATGCTGCCCAAATCCAAAGTGGGTAAGCTGCTGCGGCGCGAGGTCCGGGACGAGGAGGGGCGTCGGGCGGATGGATAGGGTGAGGGGGCTCGTCGATCGCTTCCGAGATTGATGATATCATCTTTGAGATCAACCTCGCCCATGATGCATTTATCTCTGCCGTCATCTTCGGGAAAAAAGAAATCGAGGAAGGCTGAGAATCGATCTTCATCTCGAAGGGATGCTGGCCAGCATTAATCGCCTCCACGATCGGGTAAACGCCATTGTGAGATTACTTCGCGAGCAGGAGTTTCTGTACGTTGACGAGAATGGTCTTGTTTGGCCAGGGTTTGCGAGATCAAAATATGTAATCTGCTACAAAGAAGCATCAGCCTCGATTGTTGACTACAATAAAAGGGACTTGTCAAAATGATAGAGAGATCTGATATCGACTATTCCCACCTGGACCGTCCTGAAATCCTCATGGGGCTTTTCCATCCAAGGCCCGAATATGGGTCGATTGCAGGAGCTGCGAACACAATCGACGTGTCGATCCCGGTGGAGAGCAATATTCTGGTGGGCGGGCGTTTCCATATGACAGAGAAATCGGCCCCGAATATCCTTTTCTTTCACGGAAATGGTGAAATCGCCAGTGACTATGATGAATTTGGGCCTGTTTACAATCGCATGGGCATGAATTTCCTGGTGGTGGATTACAGGGGCTATGGCAGATCGTCCGGTAGGCCCACGGTCACAGCCATGATGAGGGACTGCCATGTCATCTTTGAGTTCACAAAAGGATGGCTGGGAGAGAACGGATACGGAGGGGCTTTTATCGTGATGGGCCGGTCATTGGGCAGCGCCGCGGCGCTGGAACTGATAAGCCGCCACAAAAACCGGATAAACGGACTGGTTCTGGAGAGCAGTTTTGCAAATACCGGCACGCTGCTGGAGTTCCTTGGCGTAAACGCCTTGGAGATTGATTTCAGTGAGGAAAAAGGTTTCAGAAACCTTGAAAAGATCCGGGCCTGGGACAAGACCACCCTGATTATCCATGCAGAATTTGACCATTTTTTCCCCTTTTCGGAAGCGCAGGCGCTCTACAGTGCCTGTCCATCGCCACGTAAAACGCTTCTCAAAATCCCGGGTGCAAATCATAACGACATCTTCATGAGAGGGTTCGATGCGTATATGAAGGCAGTCAAAGCCCTGAGCAAGGTAGATCCGTGAGTCAAAGAACATTCTGATGCCCATGATGTTGCCGCGATGGCGTCACGCTGGATCATTTGTGATGGCCGGATCCGAAGCCTCGATGAAAGAAAAAAAGGTGCCGGTGGTAGCTTTCATGGGCACGACGGAAAGGGGCAGGGCGATCATCGCCGGCAGAAGAAGGAAGAAAACAGGCTGGGCCGGACCACTGCATGGTTGCCGGCATCTGCAGCGAAGCAGAGATTGTTTTGTCAAGCAGGGGAATTAATTGTTTTCATTTCGTGCATGAACAGGTAAAATTGCTACCCATAGCGACTCAAGACGTCAACTTAATCTACCTCTGCTCTGTTGACGTTTTGCTGCTGTACAGGAGATAAATTTACCCATATGAACACCAAACAGCAACTGAGGGGCGCAGACTTTTTTGCCGGCCATCCGGTATTTTCTCTTGATGAGGCCGTCACGGCACTGGCAGCGGATGGGGGGCGTCTGGGTGTCGTGGATCGGCTCAAATACCATCTCAAGACAGGCCGGTTGAAACGCGTGACCCGGGAGGTATACGCCGTCGTCCCGCCGGCGCTTCCGGCTGAAAATTTCCGTCCGGATCCTTTTCTGGTAGCGAAGGCGATGCATCCTAATGGCGTCTTTTCCCATCACAGCGCCCTAGAGCTTCTTGGAGCGGCTTATTCTGTGTGGAACCAGTGCACTCTTTATGTTGCCAGGCGCCGCCGTCCCCTTCTTCTGGATGGGTTTGCCGTTCGCTTTCTGGATTCTCCTCTTCCCATGCAGACCGACTCCGGCAAACAGGTCGGGACGCGCCGGGTCGAGCGTCAGGGAATGCTGCTGGAGGTGACCGGTCCCGAGCGAACACTGGTCGAGGGATTTAACCGACCGTCTTTGGCTGGCGGCCTGGAGGAACTCATACGATCCGCAACCGGCGTTCGAAATGCTTCGGACGTTACAGCTTAGACGATGGTTCATCGCCCTTTCCTCCATTCTTGAACATCCGTTGTCAACTTATACCCGTGAGCGTCTTGTTGCGAGCATGACCGACCGGGACATTACCGAGCGACTCGCTCCTCTGATTGCCAATGCTGCTCCCGTCCGGAGCGAACTTATTGAGCGTGCCTGGGGTACCATCGGCCCTGGGCCATTATGACTACCCCTGCGAATGCGGCGCGAGGTCCGGGACGAGGAGGGGCGTCGGGCGGATGGATAGGGTGAGGGACGAATTCACAAGTGGGTAAAAATCCTCTTGACAGACAAGATCCTTCTTCATATATTCCCATCATGCAAAAGCACTGTTTTATCCATTTCATTCCGCGGCCGGATCGGCGTCGGGGGTCCGCTGCAAGCGGCCGCCGGGGAATTCCGCTCATGCCGCAGGGTATTTTGGAAAAGGGGGGCCGATGTATCTGCCCGATTTCGACTACTACGCTCCCGAGAGCCTGACGGAGGCAACCGGCCTCCTCATGCAGCTCGGGACGTCCGCCAGGGTTCTTGCCGGCGGCACGGATATCCTGGTGAAGATGAAAAGCGGACTTCTGGCGCCCTCCGCCCTGGTGTCGCTGAAGAACCTGCACGAACTTCGCCGGATCCGCTGGGACGCTGACCGGGGATTGGCCATCGGCGCCTTGGCCACGCACAACGAGATCTGCAACTCCGCGGTGGTGCAGGAGCGCTTCCTGTCGCTCTCGGAGGCTGCGCATAAGCTGGCCAACAACCAGATCCGCAACCGGGGGACCATCGGCGGGAACCTCGTCAACGCGATCCCGTCGGCAGATCTGCCCCCGATCCTGATTGCTCTCGGGGCATATGTCACGCTGGCGGGCCCCAACAGCAGCCGCACCGTGCCGGTGGAGAGTTTCTTCACGGGAGTTTCGCGTTGCGCACTCGAGCCGGAACGCGAGATTCTGACCGAGGTGGTGATCCCCCCACAGAAGACAACGGGCAGCACTTACATCAAATTCGGTCTGCGGCGGTCAGGCGCGCTGGCGGTCGTGGGCGTGGCGGCGGCGGTCACCATGGACGGCAACGTGGTGCGGGACGCCCGCATCTGTCTGGGCGCCGTCTATAAGGTGCCGACGCGGGCCATCCAGGCCGAACAGGTGCTTATCGGCAAGACCTGGACCAACGATCTTCTCGAACAGGCCGGCCGCACAGCGGTCGGATGCTGCCTGCCGATTTCCGACATCCGGGGGTCGGCCGAATACCGGCGCGACCTGGTGCGGATCTTTACCCGCAGGGCATTGAAGCGCGCAATCACCCAGGGGCACGTATAGGAGGCCGCAGTGCAAGCTATCGCAGACAAACAAGGCGTCAAACGCTACATCATCAGCCTCACCGTGAACGGCGACGAATACTCGCCCGTGATCAAAGGGAACACGCTTCTCGTGAACCTGCTGCGCGACGGACTCGACCTCACCGGCACCAAGAAGGGTTGCGAGCTGGGCGACTGCGGCTCGTGCACCGTGCTTATGGACGGCAAACCTGTCGATGCCTGTCTGGTGCTGGCCCTGGAGGCCGACGGCTGCGAGATCATCACCATCGAAGGCGTAGCCCAGCACGGAGAGCTCGATCGGCTGCAGCGCTCATTCATCGACAACGCCGCCATCCAGTGCGGCTATTGCACGCCTGGGATGATCCTCTCCGCCAAGGCGCTCCTTGCCCGAAACCCTCACCCCACCGAGCCTGAAGTGCGAGCGGCCATCGCCGGCAACCTCTGCCGGTGCACGGGCTACGTGAATATCGTGAAGGCCGTCCTCGACGCGGCGGAGGTGACGGCATGAGCCAGCCAACTCCAGCAGGCCTGAAGTCGAGCGCACGAACCTACACGCACCCCGGACTGCCGGAGCCGGCCGATAAGGACTACGCCGTCATCGGCAAGAGCAAACCCAAGATCGATGCCCGGGAGAAGGTGACCGGCCAGGCCCGCTACACGGCCGATCTGAAGTTCCCCAACATGCTCTATGGCAAGATCCTCACCAGCCCGCACGCCCACGCGCGCATCCTCTCCATCGACACGTCCGAAGCCGAGAAAATCCCCGGGGTGAAAGCGGTGATTACCCATAAAGATGTGCCCACCCTCAAGTACGGCATCTCTCCGGCACGCTGGGACGAGAACATCTTCTGCATCGAAACGGTCAAGTTCGTGGGCGACAAAGTGGCCGCGGTCGCCTGCATCGACGAGGAGACCTGCTACAAAGCCCTCAAGGCGATCAAGGTGGAGTACGAGGTGCTGCCTGCCGTCCTTGACCCGCTGCACGCCATGGACGAAGACGCACCCCAGATCCACCCCGAGTATCCGCTGAACAAGAACACCGAGATCCACCAGAACTTCGGCGACGTGGACGAGGCGTTTCGCCAAGCCGACTACGTCCGCACCGACATGTTCGTGGGCAACCGCACCTATCAGGCGCCCATGGAGCCGCACACCGCTACCTCCATCTGGCAGGGCGGCAAGCTCACCGTTTACTCGAGCACCCAATCGCCCCATTACTTTCAGTATTACATCGCCCGCGAGTTTGGGCTGCCCATGGGCGACGTGCGCGTCATCAAAACGTATGTGGGCGGCGGTTTCGGCGGCAAGTTGGAGCCCACCGGTCTCGAGTTTGCCGGGGCGGTGCTTGCCCGCCTGACCGGGCGCCCCGTCAAGATGTTCTACGACCGGGCCGAGATGTTCGCCCACAACCGAGGCCGGCACCGACAATACATGAAGCTCACCACCGGCGTCAACGCCGACGGCCGCATCCTGGGCGTGCACGCCGACTTCATCATGGACGGCGGCGCCTACACCAGTCTGGGCATCGCCACTGCCTACTACGCCGGGGCCATGCTCACCCTCACCTACGACTTCGAGAACTACCGTTTTGACATGAACCGGGTCTATACCAACCTGCCGGCCTGCGGGGCCCAGCGAGGGCACGGCGCGCCGCAACCTCGGTACGCCTTCGAAGCCCACCTGGACAACATCGCGAAAGACCTCGACATCGATCCGCTGGAGATCCGCCTGCGCAACGCGCGCAAACCCAACACCATCACCCCGAACGAGTTTGTCGTGAACTCGTGCGAGATGGTGGCCTGCCTCGAACAGGCTCGGGATATCTCGGGCTGGGCGGACAAGAAAGGCAAGCTGCCCGCCGGCCGCGGCATCGGCGTTGCCACCGGGAGTTTCGTGTCCGGCGCCGGCTACCCCATCTACCGCACCGACCTGCCTCATGCCGCCGCCATGATCAAAGTAGCTGAAGACGGCACCGCCGCCACCCTCTACACGGGGGCCACGGATATCGGCCAGGGCTCCGACACCGTGCTCTGCCAGATGGCCGCCGAAGCCATGGGCTATACCTATGAGCAGATGAAGATCGTGGCCGCTGACACCGAGACCACTCCCCACGACTTCGGCGCCTACGCGAGCCGGCAGACCCTCATGTCGGGGGCAGCCGTGAAAGAGGCCGGAGACGAAGTCAGGAAGCAGCTCCTCGAGATGGCAGGCGAGATGGTCGATCTTCCACCTGAACGGCTCAGCGTGCGCTTGGGCAGGATCTCCGCGAAAGACAACCCGGAGATCACTCTCACCTTTGAAGAGGCGGCCCGCACGTTCTTCGTGCAGAAGGGCCCTCTGATGGGTCGGGGCTCGTATGCGCCGCCCAAGCTTGGCGGCAAGCACAAGGGCGCACCGGTGGGAACGTCGCCGGCGTATAGCTTCGCGGCCCAGGTCTCCGAGGTGGAGATCGACGAGGAGACGGGCGAGGTCGCCGTGCTTGACGTGTGGGATGTTCACGACTGCGGCCAGGTGATCAACCCCGCCCTGCTGCATGCCCAGGTGCATGGGGCCCTGTACATGGGGATGGGCGAATCCATCTGGGAAGAAGTCCGTTTCGACGCCAAAGGCAAGATCCAGAACCCGACCCTGGGCGAGTATCGTCTGCCCACCGCTCTCGACATGCCCCGGATACACTCGTCACTTGTGCCGAGCTACGAGATCGCCGGCCCCTGGGGCGTGAAGGAAGTGGGCGAGGGCGCGACCCTCCCCACGATGGGCTGCTTCCGCAACGCCATCTTCGACGCCATGGGAATCTCGGTCAACAGCTTGCCGCTCACGCCAGAGAAAGTGTGGGCCGCCCTGCGCGAGAAGCGCAAGGCCAACGGCGAAGACATCTGGGATCCGATGGCCTGCGAGTGCTTCCTCGAGTAAGCGGGACCGGCCCGCGACACGGTGTGGGTAGGCAGGGATTTAAGCCGCTTTCCACGCAGAAGAAGGTCATGCTGAAAAAGATCAAGGTGGAAAACGCGGTGGGGCTGAAACTGGCCCATGACCACACCCAGATCATCCCCGGGAAATTCAAAGGGGTCGGATTCAGGCGCGGGCACGCCGTCCGCAAGAGCGATCTCCCCAAGTTGCTGGATATGGGCAAGAAAGAGGTTTATGTGCTTACCCTCCGCCCCGGGGAGGTGCATGAGGAGGATGCGGCGAGGCGCATGGCCCGGGCCGTTGCCGGCAGAAACCTGAAGCTGTCCGCACCGCACGAAGGAAAGGTGGACTTCATCGCCAAAACCTTCGGCCTGCTGAAGATCAAGGTTGGCGCCCTGAGAAAGATCAACAAGGTTGGAGGCGCCATTCTCTCCACACGCCATAACCACTCCATCGTGCGCACCGGCGACGTCGTCGCCGGCACACGGATCATCCCCCTTCTGATCCGGGAGACCAAAATCGCCAGGGTGGAGGAGATCGGCCGCCGCATGGGGCCGGTCATCGAGCTCCTTCCCATCCGCGCCAAGAGGATGGGCGTCCTCGTTACGGGCAGCGAGATCCTTGAAGGGCGAATCCAGGACCGATCTGCCGACATCGTCAAGGGCAAGGCAGAAGCTCTGGGGTCGAAGGTGACAAGGACGGCGGTCGTCGCCGATGACCCTTCCATGATTGCGGCAGAGATCGGCAGAATGAAGAAGGCCGGCTGCCAGGTGATCGTGACGACCGGCGGTCTCTCGGTGGACCCCGATGATGTGACCCTTGCGGGAATCCGCCAGTCCGGAGCAGAGGTTGTCTTCTATGGAACCCCTGTGCTGCCGGGCGCCATGTTCGCCTATGCCCGCCTGGGGGAAACGGTGATTCTCGGGGCGCCGGCCTGCGTGGTCCATGACCCGGTTACGGCTCTCGATGTTTTTCTGCCCCGGGTTCTGGCCGATGATCCGGTTTCCGCCGAAGATATTGCGCTTTTAGGCCACGGCGGCCTCTGCTTGCGGTGCCCGGTCTGTCGATACCCGGTTTGCCCGTTCGGGAAAGGCGGCTGATCCTTGATAGAGAAGCGGTTGAAGGATCTCATCATCCTGATCAAAGGCGGAGGCGAAATGGCCTCGGGCGTTGTTCTGCGGTTGGTCCGCTCGGGCTTCCGGGTCTGCATCACGGAAATCCCTGAACCGCTGGCTGTACGCCGGGGAGTCTCCTTCTGCGAAGCCGTTTTCGCAGGGCGAACCGAGGTCGAGGGGTTGGTCGGGAGGCGGGTCTCCGGCAAAGAAGAAATCCAGCGCTGCTGGGAGAACGGGGAGGCGCCGGTCCTCATCGACCCGGGGTGCGCCATCCGGAAAATTCTGTCGTCTGATGTATTGATCGATGCGATCCTGGCCAAGAGAAATACCGGCACGGCCCTCAGTGATGCCCCCTTGGTTATCGGCCTGGGCCCCGGTTTTTGTGCCGGAAGGGATGTGCACGTTGTCATAGAGACAAACCGCGGGCATCGCCTGGGAAGGGTGATTGAAGAGGGCGAGGCGGAGCCGGATACGGGCATCCCCGGAGATGTCGGCGGGCATACCTGGGAAAGGGTTCTGCGGGCTCCGGCCGGCGGACGATTTCAGGGAATGAAGAAAATCGGAGACCGGGTCGCGAAAGGGGAGGTCGTGGCGAAGGTGGGCGGCGTCCCCCTGGAAACGAGGATCTCCGGCGTTTTGCGGGGAATCCTGCACGACGGTCTTACGGCGGAACCGAACATGAAGGTGGGGGACGTGGATCCGCGTGCGGCGCCGGAAAATTGCCTGACCGTCTCCGAGAAGGCCCGCGCCATCGCCGGCGGCGTTCTGGAAGCCGTCATGAGGAAGTACAATCAATGAGAGTTTTGAAAAACACCCCACCTTGTCACTTCCGCGAGGCTTGTCCCCGCGCATGCGGGGAGCGGGAATCTTTAGAAGGTCTTGTAAGGGCTGGATACCCGCTTTCGCGGGTATGACGACTTATTACGAGCTCATCCTGTTTGATCGGAGGCGGCAACGATGGCGGATCTTTACGAGGAAATTGTGAAGCTCAAAGCCGAGGGCGGGAGCGCAGCGGTGGCTACCATCATCGGCGCCGAGGGCTCCACCCCCCGGGAAACCGGCGCCAAAATGGTCGTCCGCGAGGATGGGACCATCTTCGGGACCATTGGAGGCGGCTGCCTGGAGGGACAGGTCATTGAGGATGCCGTCAAAGTCATTCGGGAAGAAAAACCGCGCATATTCCACCATGACCTCACGGGAACGGAAGCGACCGGCGCCGGGATGATCTGCGGAGGGGTTTTGGATATCTATATCGAGCCGATCATTCCCACCCCCACGGTCTTCATCTTCGGCGGCGGCCATAACTCTCTTTTCGTGTCGAAGATAAGCGCCATGGCGGGTTTCCAGGTTGCGGTCATCGATGACCGGGCCGAGTTTGCAAGCCCGGAGCGCTTCCCGGAAGCCAAGCAGGTGATCGCCGGGAAGTTCTCCCTGGCTTTTCCCCAATTGAAGGTGAACCGCTCCAGTTATCTGGTCATCGTGACAAGGGGACATGCCGGCGACCAGGAGGTCCTGGAGTGGGCGATCACCACAGAGGCCAGGTACATCGGCATGATCGGCAGCGGGAAGAAGATCCGGACCGTTTATCAGAACCTGGAGAAGAAAGGCGTCGCCCGGGAACGGCTGCAGCGCGTCTTTGCGCCCATTGGCCTGGAGATCGGGGCGCTGACGCCGGAGGAGATCGCGGTCGCCATCGTCGGCCAGATGATCCAGGTGCGGCGGGAACCGCTTTCCCCGCGGCAAGTCGCGGGGAAACCTTGCGCGGGCTGACCCGATTGAAGCTCCCCTTGAGCAGGCTGCGGAGAATCATCGATCCTTAAGAGGCGCGAACCATTTTTTGCTCGCCGGCAGATTCATTATTGATGGTGGCGCAGAGTTAGGGGCGCCATGCAAAGCACCCTCTCTCCCCATGAGACGTGTCGTTATGATCTCAGCAATTGTACTT
>Ga0100392_1005648_pt1 | contig 10992 bp, 9 predicted proteins | sample CryGeymeta201516_FD_81548 | JGI IMG/M metagenome (GOLD analysis project Ga0100392, IMG submission 81548) | Groundwater microbial communities from Crystal Geyser aquifers in Utah, USA - Crystal Geyser metaG 2015-16 | ecosystem: Environmental > Aquatic > Deep subsurface > Groundwater | place: USA... | reverse complement strand
GGCTAAACTAGGTTGGTTTGAAGAGGATGCTTATTATGTAAAGAAAGTCCGCTTAAATAAAGTTATGGTTTCCATAGATGGCGTCGAGACAATGACGGACGAAAACGGTCTCTTTAAATTGCAAAATGTTTCTACTGGCACGCATACGTTTAAAGTACTAGACATTGAGCAAAAGCCATTATTGGAAAGCACTATTAAAGTAGAAGCTGATAAGGCATTGCAAAAGAACGTAAAGCTAGTTTACGATGTTGGCGGGAAAGGCTGTTGTGGCGAAGATGGCTGCGAGAGTTCACAGGCCAAATCTACGAGTACAGTTGCCAAAGCAATTGAATCTGTGAAGGGGCTTTTGGGTTTGGAGAGCGCAGAAGCTATTTATCCTTGCAGGGACTATAATGGCTCATATGGCAACTGTGTCAACTACGACTCAGGCACAGGCAAATATATTAATTTTATCGGAAGCGACTGAGACATAGCAATGGGCTACGGTTTCTGCTGGTCGGAGCTGATGCCCGGGCACAGTTGTGTCCATTACATCGCATGGCTGGGTCGTAATGAAAACTGTTCACCATTAATTGGCCACTCGTATCTGCACCATTGCCATTAAGGTTTTAAGTGTGGCTAGGATATCCTAGCCACACTTAAAACGGAGACATATGCGGGAGGCCCCATGCCTGTTAATGGCTTAATCGCAATGGCTAACAACAGAAAAGATTAACGGCGATTTGATAGGAGATCCGTATGATACAATTATTACTTCTCTTATACAGCACCGCCTTATTAACCTTAGCGCTTAAAATAAAGCGAAAATCGCTGTGGGCTACAGCTGCATTTACTGTCACTGCCTTTATTCTAAATGCAATTAAGTTTCTGATAAGTCCGGTTCTAGCCGGTAAATACGAAACTGGAGCATTTAGCCTTTTATTTCAGGTATTTGGTTTTCCGTTCATATTTGTTATGCTCCCATTATACTTAGTAGCTGAAGCCGCTTTAACGCGTCATCGCTCGCTCATTGTTCTTGCATCTATTTCGGTTTTCATTTCGGCGCTTTTCGTAGTTCTCTTCTCGATGAGCAATATGTAGAAGCAGCGTGTGAAAACTGCTTGCAAAGCTTACTAGTTTTTTGCTAATATATATGAGGCCTTTAAAAATAGTCCTGCGAGGCTAGCAAGGTTGGCAATCGAATAATAACGTTTCGCTCTAATATGCCTACCTTTTCGTGCACCTCGCAGAAAAGGTATTTTTTTGCACTAAAACAGGGAGCGATGTATGAGCTTTAGAGAAAAAGCAAAGGTAATGGATAGTGAAACCATGGGACGGGCGATTACCCGGATTGCCCATGAGATTCTCGAAACCAACCGTGGAGCGGATAATCTGGCGATAGTAGGCATCCGCAACCGCGGTATTTTTTTTGCCCGCAGGCTTGCGGAAAAGATAAAAGCGATCGAAAATGCCGAGCTTCCCGTCGGTTCTCTCGACGTCACATTTTACAGGGACGACGTCAAAACGCATTCCTCACCCAAAATCTACAAAACCGAGATACCATTCGATGTCACGGACAAGACGATAATCCTGGTCGACGACGTCCTGTTTACCGGGCGCACGACCCGCGCATCGCTGGATGCGATCATGGATTACGGCAGACCAGCGGCCATTCAGCTTGCCGTAATTATCGACCGCGGGCATCGCGAGCTTCCCATCAGGGCGGATTACGTCGGCAAGAACATCCCGACATCGCGCAAGGAGCGCGTCAAAGTGAACGTCTCCGAAATAGACGGTGAAGACTCAGTGATTATAAGTGAAGAGAACGGTGACGAGGCGAGAGGTAACTAATTTGGGACTAAAACACAAAGATTTGGTGAGCATAAACCAGTTAACGAGCGATGAGATAACCCTCATCCTCGATATGGCTGAGTCTTTTCGGGAGGTATCCGAGCGGCCGATTAAAAAGGTTCCGACCTTGAGGGGGCGCACGGTCATCACCCTTTTCTTCGAACCGAGTACGCGCACACGAATCTCATTCGAGCTTGCCGCAAAGCGCCTGAGCGCCGACACGGTCAATATCTCAAAGAGCACAAGCGCGGTCGTTAAGGGTGAGAGCATTAAAGATACCGCCCAGACCATTCAAGCCATGGCGGCCGACCTGGTGGTTATCCGTCACGCGGCCTCCGGTTCGGCGGCGCTTCTTGCCAAATATATGCAGTGCAGTGTAGTTAACGCCGGGGACGGCGCGCACGAACATCCCACACAGGCGCTTCTCGATCTCTTTACCATCCGCCAGGCATTCGGCACGCTTAACGGCGTCAAGGTCGCCGTCGTCGGCGATATCCTGCACAGCCGCGTGGCCGGGTCGAACATCCTTGCGTTAAAGAAAATGGGCGCGGAGGTTACCGTAGTCGGTCCCCCGACGCTCATCCCAAAAGGCGTAGAATCGCTTGGCGTAAAGGTTTCGCACGATCTCGATACGGTTCTTCCCGAGGTCGACGTGCTGTACCTCTTAAGAATACAACTCGAGCGGCAGGGAGAGCCGCTGTTCCCATCGCTTCGCGAGTACGCGACGCTTTTCGGTCTTAACAAAAAGCGCCTGCAAGCTGCGAAGCCCGATTTAATTGTGATGCATCCCGGCCCGATCAACAGGGGCGTTGAGATAGCCTCCGAAGTCGCGGATATGCCGCAGTCGGTAATCACCACGCAGGTGACGAACGGCGTCGCGGTTCGCATGGCCGTACTATATTTACTTCTGGGTGGTGCTGGTAGCGATGAGTAGATACTTGATACAGGGTGGCAGGGTGATCGACCCCGCAAACAACATCGACGATACGCTGGATGTTTTGATAGAAAATGGAAAAATCGAAGCCGTAGGCAAACACCTCGCAGCGGATGCCGAAGTAATCGACGCTTCGGGGATGATCGTCGCTCCGGGCCTTGTGGACATGCACGTCCACCTGCGCGATCCAGGGCGAACCGATGAAGAAACGGTCGAGACCGGCCTTCGGGCCGCGGCAAAGGGCGGCTTTACAAGCATCGCCTGCATGCCCAACACCGACCCGGTCACCGATTCGGCTTCGGTTGTTGAGTACATACAGCGCCAGGCTAAAGATGCCGGCTTTGGAAACGTTTTCCCGATCGGCGCAATCACCCACGGTTTAGCGGGAGAGCGCCTCTCGGAGATGGGCGAGCTGATACAAGCGGGCGCAGTCGGGTTTTCGGACGACGGCAAGTGCGTCATGAACAGCCAGCTTATGCGCCGCGCCCTTGAATACACCAGGATGTGGGGCAAGCCGGTTATCTCGCACGCCGAGGACGAACTGCTGGCCCGCAACGGGCAAATCAACGAAGGCTACTGGTCAACCGTTCTTGGCCTGAAAGGGATTCCATCGGCTGCCGAGGAAGTCATCATAGCGCGTGATATCATCCTCGCCGAGCTTACCGGCGGCAAGCTTCACATAGCCCACTTAAGCACTGCGGGAAGCCTTGACCTTGTAAAGCGGGCAAAAGAGCACGGTGTTAACGTGACATGCGAAGTCACGCCGCACCACCTTATCCTGACGGATGAGAACCTGCAGGGCTACGATACCAACTTTAAGGTAAACCCACCGCTTCGTACGGCGGCCGATATCGAAGCGCTTCGCAAAGGCTTGAAAGATGGAATCATCGACGCCATCGCAAGCGACCACGCCCCGCATGCCCGTCACGAGAAGGAGATGGAGTTCGATTACGCCCCGTTCGGCATGATCGGCCTCGAAACCACACTCGGTCTCATCCTTACCGAGCTGGTAGATGGGGGTGTCCTAAGCTTAGGCGGTGCAATCGCAAAGATGAGCGCAGGCCCATCGCGTATTCTTGGAATCCCTAAAGGAAGCCTGGGGATAGGCGGGGACGCGGATCTCATAGTAATAGACACTAACGCTATACTTGAGGTTAGTGCTAACAAGTTCGAGTCCAAGAGCATCAACTCACCATATGTCGGCCGCACGCTAAAAGGCGTGGTTAAGGACGTATTTACCGCCGGAGAACCGGTGATTAAGGATAAAGTATTCGTTGATAGTTACGGGGAGAAACGTTTTAGTAGAGTCGTTTTGTAAACAGGAGCAACGATGAGCATTTTAAAGAGGAAAAAAGCGATACTGGCGTTGGAAGACGGGAAGGTATTTTACGGTTACGGGTTCGGCGCGACCGGCGAGATCGGTGAGACTACCGGTGAAGTCGTCTTTAACACCAGCATGACCGGTTACCAGGAAATCCTGACCGATCCGTCCTATGCGGGGCAGATCGTAACCATGACCTATCCGCTGATCGGGAACTACGGGGTAAACAAGGATGATAACGAATCACGAAAACCCTTTGTCGAGGGATTTGTCGTGCGCGAGTCTTCATCCGTTTACAGCAACTGGCGGGCACAGGGGTCGCTTCAAGAGTTCCTGGCGGAAAACGGGATCGTGGGCATCGAGGGAGTCGATACCAGAGCGCTCACCAGGCATATCAGAAGCATCGGCGCCATGCGGGGGATAATCTCGGTCGAGGCCGATAGCGAGGCCGCGGTCGTCGAGAAGGCGAAAAACGCCCCGTCGATGGTCGGCCGAGACCTGGTAAAAGACGTAACGGTCGGGAAGCCGTACTCATGGATAAATAACGAAAAAGGTACGTACAAAGTCGTCGCCTATGATTTCGGCATCAAAGCTAATATTATACGCTGCTTATCGAACGCGGGCTGCAATATCAGCGTGGTGCCGGCCACTACCTCGGCGGATGAGGTTTTGAAGATGAATCCCGACGGGATATTCCTCTCCAACGGCCCCGGCGACCCGGCTGCCGTGACTTATGCGATCAAGACCATCGAAAGTCTCCTGGGTAAAAAGCCGATTTTCGGCATCTGCCTCGGCCACCAGCTTCTGTCGCTTGCAATGGGCGGGGAGACATATAAGCTAAAATTCGGTCATCGAGGCGGCAACCAACCGGTTAAAAACCTGCTGAACGGCCGCGTTGAAATAACAAGCCAGAACCATGGCTTTGCAGTCGACCCGAAATCGCTCAACATAAAAGAGCATGCCTGGCAGGTCGGCCAGACCATCCCGCAGGTCGGCTGGAGCGGCACAAGCAAGGCCGGCAAGGTCGAAGTCACGCACATAAACTTAAACGACGGCACAGTCGAAGGCCTACGCTGCCTGGAGATACCAGCCTTTTCCGTCCAGTACCACCCAGAAGCAGCCCCCGGCCCGCACGACGCACGGTACCTGTTCGACCAGTTCATTGAGCTAATAAGGGAAGGCTAGCGAATGACGAATTGTGAATAGCGAATTGCGAATAGCGAATTGCGAATAGCGAATTGTGAATAGCGAATTATGAATAGCGAATAGCGAATAGCGAATTATGAATTGTGAATGACGAATTGCGAATGGATGTGGGTCTAGCCTGGGTTTTAGTAGGCAGTATGCAGGATAGGAACCAGGGTTAGCTGTCATTCTGAGGCGATAGCCGAAGAATCTGGGGTGCACTCAGGATGATTGCAATTGAATGCGTCTAGGCGAGGTTATACCTTTCTAAGAAGAAGGTTTTTATTCGTAATTCGTAATCCAACATTTGAAATTAGGAAGAAGGGTTATGCCAAGAAGAAACGATATCCAAAAAATTCTAATCATAGGCTCGGGACCGATAATTATCGGTCAGGCGTGTGAGTTCGACTACTCGGGCACCCAGGCATGTAAGGTGCTTAAGGAGGACGGCTTTGAGGTCGTGCTGGTCAACAGCAACCCGGCGACCATCATGACCGACCCCGAGTTCGCCGACCGCACCTACATCGAGCCGATCATCCCCGGGGTGGTCGAGAAGATCATCGAGAAAGAGAGGCCGCAGGCGCTTCTCCCGACGCTTGGCGGGCAGACCGGCCTTAACACGGCCGTTGCGCTTGCCGAGAGCGGCGTGCTCGACAAATACGGCGTCGAGTTGATCGGCGCAAAGCTGCCGGCAATTCGAAAAGCCGAGGACAGAAGCGAGTTTAAGGCAGCCATGGAGAAAATCGGCCTTGAGGTGCCGCGAAGCGGTTTCGCCTACAACTTAAACGATGCGCTGAAACTCGCCGAGGATTTTGGATTTCCGCTGGTTATTCGCCCCAGCTTTACCCTGGGCGGCACCGGCGGCGGTATAGCCTTCAACCAGGAAGAATATATAAATATCGTTTCGAACGGATTAATGCTCAGCCCTGTTTCCGAGCTTTTAATAGAAGAGTCCGTCATCGGATGGAAAGAGTACGAACTCGAGGTGATGCGCGATCTTAAGGACAACGTCGTCATCATTTGCTCGATCGAGAACTTCGACCCCATGGGGGTTCACACCGGCGACTCGATTACGGTCGCCCCCGCCCAGACGCTTACCGATGTCGAGTACCAGCACCTGCGCGACGCCTCGGTCGCCATCATGCGCGAGATCGGTGTGGAGACCGGCGGGTCGAACATCCAATTTGCGGTTAACCCCGAAAACGGGCGCGTGGTCGTCATCGAGATGAACCCGCGCGTGAGCCGCAGCTCGGCGCTGGCATCGAAAGCGACCGGGTTCCCGATTGCAAAAATGGCGGCAAAACTTGCCGTCGGATATACCCTGGATGAGATCGCAAACGACATCACCAAGGAAACCCCGGCATCCTTTGAGCCGACCATCGACTACGTGGTGACCAAGATCCCTCGCTGGGCGTTTGAAAAGTTCCCGGAGACCGACCCAACGCTGACCACCAAGATGAAATCGGTGGGTGAGGTTATGGCCATTGGTCGTACCTTCAAGGAGTCGCTGCAAAAGGCCATCCGCTCCCTCGAGCAGGGCCGCTTCGGCCTCGGCGCCGACGGTAAAGACGAGATAGATCCCGAACAGCTTACAAATAAGCTCTCGATCCCGAATCAAGACAGGATTTTCTATATTAAGTACGCCCTTGAGACCGGTATGAGCATCGATACGATTCACGACCTTACCAAGATCGACCCCTGGTTCATCGATCAGCTATGGCAGATCGTCGGGGTGGAGAGAGAAATAGCCCGGTATAAGTTGGCGGATTTACCGGACGAGATACTGCTCGAAGCAAAACGCCACGGCTTCTCCGACCGCCAGCTCGCGCACCTTACCGGCTCGACCGAGCTTGAAGTGCGCAAGCACCGCATGGGCGCGGCGATTATAGCGACCTTCAAGACGGTCGATACCTGCGGCGCCGAGTTTGAGGCGTACACCCCATATTATTACTCGACTTACGAGTCTGAATGCGAGGTTAGGGATTCCGATAGGCCCAAAATAATCATCCTTGGAAGCGGCCCGAACCGCATCGGCCAGGGTATCGAGTTTGACTACTGCTGCGTGCACGCATCCTTTGCCTTGAAGGAAGAAGGATACGAGACCATTATGGTCAACTGCAACCCCGAGACAGTTTCAACCGATTACGATACATCCGATAGACTCTACTTCGAGCCGCTAACCTACGAGGATGTTCTAAATATCGTAGAGAAGGAAAAACCAAAGGGTGTTATCGTCCAGTTTGGAGGACAAACGCCGCTCAAACTCGCCAAATCGCTTGAGGAGGCGGGCGTGCCCATCATCGGCACCTCGCCGGATAGCATCGACCTTGCCGAGGACCGCAAGCGCTTCGAGGTGCTGCTGCGTAAACTCAACATCAACCAGCCGGCAAACGGCACCGCCACCTCATACGAGGAAGCTTTGGCCGTCGCGCAAAGAATCGGCTTCCCGGTGCTGGTAAGGCCGTCATATGTTTTAGGCGGGCGTGCTATGGAGATCGTATACTCCGAGAACACGCTCGAGAGCTACATCATCAAGGCGGTAAAAGCATCACCCGACCACCCCATTCTCATCGACAAGTTTCTGGAAGGCGCGATTGAGGTCGACGTCGATGCGATCTGTGACGGGGACGACGTTCTGATCGGCGCAATCATGGAACACATCGAGGAAGCGGGCGTGCACTCGGGCGACAGCGCGTGCGTCATTCCACCCTATACGTTAGGCGAAGAAATAATAAATCAAATAAAGGAATACACGGTTCAGCTGGCGAAAGAACTACACGTGCGCGGTCTCTTAAACATCCAGTATGCGGTACAGGGGCAGACCGTTTATGTTCTCGAGGTCAATCCGCGCGCATCGCGGACGGTCCCGTTCGTCAGCAAATCGGTTGGGATGCCGCTCGCAAAGATAGCGGCCAAGGTAATGGCCGGTAAAACCCTTAAAGAAATGGGAATCACCGAGGTTCCACCCATCGATCACATATCGATCAAGGAAGCGGTTCTGCCGTTCGGGCGTTTTCCGGAAGTCGATACGATGCTCGGGCCCGAGATGAAATCTACCGGGGAAGTCATGGGGATCGACACATCATTCGGCAACGCATTTGCAAAAGCCCAGATTAGCGCCGGGCTTAACCTGCCGACTGAGGGCAGTGTATTTATAAGCGTACAAAACAGCGATAAAAGATCGATTATTATGCTTGCTAAGCGGCTCCACGAGCTTGGCTTTAAGATATACGCAACAAAGGGTACCGCGACCATGCTTGAGAGAAACGGCATCGAAGCCGAAGCGGTCAAGAAAGTCCAGGAGGGCAGACCCAACGTCGTCGATCTTATCAAAAATCGCACGGTTGGCCTGGTAATCAACACCCCCTGGGGAACCGGCACACGTGTCGACGGCTATGAAATCCGCACCAGCTCGGCGGTTTACGGCATCCCGTGCATAACAACGCTTGCCGCAGCAACAGCAGTGGTCCAGGGCATCGAGGCCCTACTGAGCGGCGAGTTGGATGTAAAAGCGATTCAAGATTATCATAAGGGTCCGTATCTTGACCCGGTTTCGAACGTTTAACAATACTGGTTCGTTATTTTTCAAGATAACTCTTTACTGCGCTTATAAAATTCTTCCAAAGGATGGAAATGTTTCAAGTCAAGGCGGATATTTTATCAAAAGAAGAAGTTATCCCGGGGGTATTCAGCCTTACCATTGTTTCTCCCGAGATATCAAGAAATGCCAAACCGGGGCAGTTTGTCCATATATTGTGCGGTAGTGAGAACGATAACTTTGTTTTAAGGAGGCCGTTCAGTATCCACCGCGTTGTTCCGGGTCGCGCGTTTGAAATACTGTTCCGGGTAGTCGGCAAGGGAACCGAGGCGCTTTCCAGGGCTAAAATACACGAAAGTCTGGATGTGATCGGCCCTCTCGGTAACAGTTTTACGTATTCCGAGAAGCTTGAGTCGGCGTTGTTGATCGCGGGTGGGCTTGGTGTCGCCCCACTTATTTTTTTGGCCGAGGAGCTTGCCGAGAGATATGTCAAACTTTACCCTATGATCGGCGCTCAAGAGAAAGCCAAGCTGCTGTGCTATATTGATTTCAAGCGCATGGGGAAAAAGACCTACGCCGCCACCGAAGACGGAAGTATCGGTCATCAAGGTACGGTTGTCGACCTTCTAAATCGCACGATTCACCAGATACGACCGCAGGTGATTTATGCATGCGGTCCTAAGCCCATGCTTAGGAAGATTGCCGAGACCGCAGATGAGTTCGGCATCGACTGTCAGGTTTAGCTTGAGGCCAAGATGGCCTGTGGAATCGGCGTTTGCCTTGGTTGCGCCTGCGTCACCAAGAAAGGTTACAAGATGGTATGCAAAGACGGTCCCGTGTTTAATGCGCGCGACCTTGTATGGGATCAAGATGAAGTCGGCCGGCTTCCATCCGGGGGTTGTATGTGTGAAACGCAAGAAACTCAAGATTCGGATTAGTCAGAAAGACCGGAAAAAAGAGCGAAAAACCTGGGACATAAACCCCAGAACCCGCGTCCACGATGATGCTGAGTACAAGCGAAGCAAAGAAAAGCGGGCGTTGCGGAAGTTGGAGTATGACGACGAGGACAATGATTAGAGCCGGAAACCGGCTTGATGGAGATACTATGAGCGTAAACTTGAGTGTTAACCTTGCTGGAATAAAGATGAAAAACCCGGTTATGCCCGCATCCGGCACCTTCGGGACCGGACGCGAGTTTAGCGAGTTTATGGATATTAAGTCGTTGGGGGCGCTTGTTGCCAAAACGGTCACGTTGCGACCGGTAGTGGGAAACAAGCCACCCCGTATCTGCGAGACCAATTCGGGCATGCTGAATTCAATCGGCCTGCAAAACGAAGGCATCGATCATTTTCTCAAGCACGACTTACCCTATATGCGCAAATTCAAAGTCCCCATTATCGTAAACATCGCAGGCAACACACTTGAAGAGTACGCCCAGATGTGCAGGGACCTACACGGCGTTGAGGGTGTAAGCGGCATCGAGCTTAATATCTCCTGCCCAAACATAAAGGCCGGCGGAATTGCCTTCGGTGCATCCGCAAGGCTTGCCGAGCAGGTGACAGCGGCGGCTCGCTATAATACCGACCTACCGCTTATAGTAAAGCTCACCCCTAACGTCTATAACATCTCAAAGATTGCCCGCGCGGTGGTGAGCGCGGGCGCTGATGCGGTTTCGCTTATCAACACGGTAGTCGGCATGTCGATCAATATAAAGACCTTCGAGCCGTGCTTGGCCAACATCACCGGCGGCCTGAGCGGCCCCGCGATCAAACCCATCGCCGTGCGCATGGTCTGGGAGGTAGCACAGACGGTAAATGTCCCGATTATCGGTATCGGGGGCATCACGACGGCAGAGGACGCGATAGAGTTCTTACTTGCCGGCGCAACAGCAGTTGCCGTCGGCACCGCCAACTTCATCAACCCACGCGCCACAATCGAAATCATACACGGCATAGAAGCGTTCCTAAAAGAACGCGAATTGACCGATATCAAGCAGATTATCGGAAAGGTTAAGACTTAGTAGGCAGTAGGGAGTATGCAGTAAGCAGCATGCAGGTCTAGAGGGTGGGCTGCAAGAGGACTATTGCTAGGTGTCATTCTGAGCGATAGCGAAGAATCTAGCAGAGAGAGTGGGCTGCAAGAGGACTATTGCTAGGTGTCATTCTGAGCGATAGCGAAGAATCT
>Ga0100392_1005643_pt1 | contig 10997 bp, 6 predicted proteins | sample CryGeymeta201516_FD_81548 | JGI IMG/M metagenome (GOLD analysis project Ga0100392, IMG submission 81548) | Groundwater microbial communities from Crystal Geyser aquifers in Utah, USA - Crystal Geyser metaG 2015-16 | ecosystem: Environmental > Aquatic > Deep subsurface > Groundwater | place: USA... | reverse complement strand
TTTTGACCTTCATAATCTCGGTGTCCGAACCGGTTATTGTCCCGCTTATGACAGTGCCATCCTTGAGATATACCTCCTCGGCGCAAACCGGCAGGGATATAAGCAGGATCATAATTAAAAACACGGTCTTTTTCATGTTATTTGTAGCCGTCAGTCCTTATGACGGCTATATGCCCCCTTGAATAAGTATAGGCTGACACGTAAACATAATTTCCGTCCGGGGAAACCGCGATCCCTTTCGGGCTTCCGCTGAAACTTATGGTCTTGACCACGGCGTTGCCGGGTATGCTTACAATATAGAGCGTGCCTGAATAAGAGGAGTAGTAATCTTCCGGGCAGCTTGCGATATAGGCATACCTGCCGCTTGGCGCGACAGCCACTCTCGGGTAATCGCCCACAGGTATGGTTTTTATCACGGATGTGTCGGAAGTGCGTATCACGGACACGTTTTCGGAATAGTAGTTAGCCGCGTAAACGTATTGTCCGTCAGGGGTCACCGCTATACCTGTCGGCTCTTCTCCCACAGTGACCGTGCCGGCGATAGTCCCGTCAGAAACACGGACTATGTCCACTCTGCCAGGCCAGCGATACGTGCTGGTAACGTATAAGTAAGCGCCGTCCGGGCTGAACGCCAGGGCCTGGGGTTCGCTGTCCACCGCGATGGTACTGGTAACGCTGTTATCGGATGTCCGGATAATAGAAACGTCATCGGAAAATTCGTTCGCGGTATATACGTATTTCCCGTCCGGAGACACGGCAAGTCCTTTTGGCGCTGAGCCGACGATCACTGTTTTAACCACTGTGTTGTCAGAAACGCGTATAACAGAGACCGTATTGTTGTAACCATAGGAATGGGACACATAAACATAATTCCCGTCAGGGGTTATCGCTATCTGCTCAGGATTGCTCCCTACCGCTATGGTAGCGGCTATCGCGTTGTCACCGGCGCGGACCGCGTAAACTTTGTCATTATAATCGTCGGCCACGTATATATACTGCCCGTCCGGGGTGACTGCCAGGCCTTCAAGATATTCCCCGACCGATATCAGCTCGCTCGCGTAAGCCGTTTCCTTCATTTTGCTTATTTTGTCCCTGAACGCGTCCACGATACCCACGAAAAATCCGCTTTCAGCCGGCGCGGACAGGATAAAAAGCGCGATCAAGACCAATACCGCTGTTCTCAGTTCCTTCATTTCTTCTTGCCCTTGGGGAAGTAATAGTTAAACCCGACGTTGAGGATGAAATCAAGCCCTCCGGCGTAACCTCCGGGAGGGTCAAAAGCCATCACCCAGGCAGGGCCGATGTCCGCGGTGAATGAAATGCTTTTCGTAAGCCTGTATTCCACTCCGGCAAAGCCCTCGAACGCAAGCCCCCAGCCGTCGATATCGTCCACGCTGAAGAAAGAAACGTCGACCTCCCCGCCGAAAAGCAGGAAGAACGCCTGGTGCAAAGGCAGGTTGTAGTAGAACCTGAACCCCGCGACCCCGATGCCCGGCCCTGCCGCTCCCCTTATTTCAATGGCCCAGGGCGATTCTGTCCAGTACTTGAAAGTGATCCCCGGGTAGAACAGCCCGATCCCCCACCTGTCCAGCATCGGGTATATAGGGCTTGTTTCCGGTATTATTTCCTTAGCCGGTTCAACGGGAGCCGGCTGCGCCGCGGTCTCCTCTTCCTTCGCGATCCTCGCGATGATATCCTTCCTGAAGCTGGTCTCGCCGGCAACGGTCCTCACCCATATCGTATCGGTGTCAAACTTTAATATCGTGCACCTGACAAGAGAGCCGTTTAAAAAGTAGATCACGTCCTTACCGCCTGCGTCCGAGGCATATTCGATCTTATCGATATATTCAATGCGCTCGATCTTCTCCCTGGGTATCACAATTTCGCCTGCCGTGTTCTCAACGGTTACGCCGTCCGCGCCGTAGCTTTTGACGGTTCCCGTGGCAACGGTCCCGTCAGTCAGGTATACCTGGTGGGCTGACGCGGCGCAGGCGGACAGGACCATACCCAAAATTATCATCAACATTTTTCGTTTCATATTTTTACCCCGGAAGCACGAAATAAACCACGGAGGCACAGAGTAATCTTTTGGTTTTCTGACAACTGACAACTCACAACTGATAACTGCCCTTTAACCACGAATTTACACGAATTTTCACGAATGTCAACTTTGCAAACTTTGCAAACTTTGTAAACTGTAAAAACTATGTAAACTTTGTAAACTTATAAGCTTGGAACTTTGACACGCTGATACGTTGACACGTTGATACGCTTTAAATTAAGGACAGTGGTCGCCTCAACGGCGACTCGCCGAAGTGGCGAGACCGTCGACCGCCTGTCCTACGAAGCCTTGGCGTAGTAGGGTGGACTGTGGACTTATTTAAGGCCTGCTATGGACTGCTGACAATGGACTTCAGCAGGCTTCGATAGTCCCTTGGCGACATCTTCTCCAAGTCCTTGAACATCCTGTTGAAATGCGTGATGTTGTCGTAACCCACGCTTGTGCCTATGTCCGTTATCTTTGAATCCGTTGTGGAAAGCAGTTCCTTCGCCTTGTCCATGCGGGTGCGGGTCAGGTATTCTATGAACGTGAAGCCGGTCTCCTTCTTGAACGTCCTGCTGAAATGGTAGATACTGAGGTTCACCGTTTTCGCGGTCTCGTCAAGGCTGATGTCGTCAAAGTAATTTTCCTGTATGAACCTTTCAACCTTTTCAACGTGCGGGCTCTTTGCGGCTCTTGCCGCCCCCAGTTTCAGTATCTCCTCCGCCTTACCCAGGTAGCTGAAGAACATGTGCCCCAGTTTCAGGTATTCCTTAAGCCTTATCTCAGGCACCACGGAAACGTCAAAATACGCGTCTTCAAGTTTTTTAAGGTCTATCTTCATCCCCTTCACCTTCTCTTTGACCCGCGCGAAGCTCTCCTGGGAAGGCGGGGCTGTAAGGCAGGAGCGGAAATAGACGTTGGTTATGAACCTGTCCCTGATGAATATTGGGAACGCTATGTCGGTCAGGCCGAACTGGCACTCGTAGTAATAAGGGCCCTGGTTCTCGCGGGCGATTGACCCGCCTTTCGCGTCTGACACAAGGCACCCCCTTACACCCTGCGGAGCCGTGTGCATTAATTCGCAGAACGTGTTGAGCTTCCACCCCCGCTTCACGAACTCCCTGTATATGTTCTCGGATTTTATAGCGTCCAGCATGCCTTCGAACACCGCGGCTATCGTGCCGGGAAAATCCTGCCACAGCTGTTCCATCTCTGCCTCCCGAACCTGTATATCGCGAATCGTTTTAAAACAGTTATAGGCAAAATCGATAAATGCACTTAATAGTTCAAAACTCGATAGTTCACGGATATTTATTAAATTTTTTCTTTATTCTTAAAATCCATTTTTGATTCCTGATTCCCCCTTACTCTAATTATTATACTATGCTTATGTAAAAAGTCAAGCAATTTATTGAATTACCCTGCGGCTTGCCGCGGGGTAATTCAAAGTATATCCGTTATAAAATAAAACTGCCGGATTCTTAAACCGGCAGTATTAATCATGAGATCGCGTAACTCAGGGCTTTTCGAAGACCCGCCTTTGTCCGCCAATTCTTATGGTGGAAATCTTTAATGTGGGAGCCCTAATTATAGTATTCAGAATTCCCTTGAAAAATAAAGGTAATAAAAAATGGTGGCTGTCCCTATTTATCATTGCCTTTACTTACTTGCCTTTTCTCCATAATGCCCTGCGATCTCCTCGGGAGAAAGCACGCGGTTATAGATACGCACTTCATCAATCATCCCGATAAATCCTGCGCCGATAAGGACCGGATTATCAGCAGGGCTTGGTTCCATTTTTCTGATAGATTCCTTTTTTTTGCCATTGACCCATAACTGCAGTTTCTCCCCTGTCCATATCCCCACAATATGGGACCATTTCTACAGAGCGGGCACAGAGTTTGAAACCCTGGGCTCCCAGCTCCCGTCTGAATAAATGAGCAGAGAGAATTGGTTCTTTTCCTGGGGCGGGTCAACGCGCAACTGGTATTCATCCTGCTTGTTTACAATAAACCGCCAGCCTTCAATTTCAGCCGGGCAGACCCATGCCTCGATGGTAATCCCTTTTGCCAGCCTTAAATCTCCGGCATCAGGAATCTCGACGCTGCTGTTCCCGTCAAATAAAAGCGCCTTTCCGGATTTGCCGTCCACCCACCCGGCACCCGCAATCTGGCCGTCATATCCCTTTCCTGAAGAGTCCTGGCAACTTCACCGTCACCTTCGTCAAACTTCCACCAGCCCACAAGACCCTTCTCCTTTTCAGCTGCCAGACACCAGACTCCGGACACCAGACAGCAGACAACCAGAACCGCTACCAGACCGAATTCCTTTTTCATTTTACCCTCCAAATGCAGATTTAGATTAAGATTAAAGTTAATTGTAAAAAAGAATTTGATCTCTCTCGGTCTCCCTTTATAAAAGGGAGAATCAGAAGGAATCTAACCTGTTTTATTTTTCTACCAGCCGGATATAGTCTACTTCTGCAGTAACTCCTTCTTCGCCGGTGGGGTCAAATCGTAAATCCGTGATGAGGTCTGACAACCAAAGAGAGTTTTTCCCAACATTGAGTTTATACTCATGAAATTCTCCGTCTCCTTTAATCCTAAAACCGAAACTCATGGGTTCATTATAATTCTGAGACGACTTTGTAAGCCAGAATATTTGCCCCTGGGAATTTTTGCTTATTTTGACCCGTATGACAATAAACGGAAATTTTTCTCCGTTGATTTCTAACTCAGAACTTCTAAACGCAGAATCATTCGTGGCAGATGTGCCCTTTAACACTCCGCCTGCCACCCCTGCGTCATTTAAATTCATAAGGGGGTTCCAGCCCTCTCCGTTCCCGTCCTCATTGAATTCCCAGGCAATCATCCGGCTAATGTCCTGCCACTGTTTTACTGAAAGACCTGCATCCTGAGGAATAACATCCTGGTGGCCCTTTGATTCAGTGGTAAACACTTCTCTTATTGCATCCAGGTATCCAAATCCAAATTCTCTGTGCGGCTCTATAAAATCTCCTTCGCCAAACTCATTCCATGCTTCTGCCAGAACAATATTAAGTTTATCTTTTCCAACAGGGTGTTTGTCTGTAAATCCCTTTGCCAATTCAAGCATCTTTTTGAATTTATCCGGATGTTTACCCGTGCGCGTGAATGCCTGTTCCCCGTGCCAGGGACGGGCATCCCAGCCCGGGTCAGTAACAGCAATATAATCCAGCAATCCATACCCCGCAATCTCTTCCCAGATGGCATTATAGCCCTGTATTGCCAGATCATAGGGAGAAGTCTTTTCTCCTGAATTCGCACCTGCAGACGGATAGTTATAACCTGTAACCGCGTCATAGCCCTCTTCCTTGAGCGCCTCAACTGTTCCCTTTCCGGGATATGCACAAGCTGCCAAGTACAACCCGCTAAAACCTTCTTTCCTGCATAACTCTCTCATTTTTTCAAAAGCAATCTTTGCCTTCTCAACTCCCATATCTTTGGTTATCCTGTCAGGGCTGAAAATAATTACCACAGGTTTATTGTCTATCTTCAGATATTCCGGCTCTTTGAAGTAATTCTTCAGCCAGTACTTGGTAACCTTGAGCAAGTCCTGTTCTGAGGAAGTTATGTCCGGATTGTGGTTGCACCAGCAGATGCAGAACATAAGGTATTTGCGATATCGGGATTTTAAATACCCGTTATTTAAAGCATGGTCAAGCTGCCTTGCGCCTCTGTCCCAGTACCAGTCATATGCAAAAAAGGAAATTCCGTGTTCCACAGCCCATTTTATATGCCAGTCTGCGATGTCAGGCTCTCCTTCCTGATACCAGCCCAGCACGGGTTTGCGTTCAGGAAAGTTTTTTATGGCAGCCCATCCTTTATGAGCGCCCTGCTTCCACCCCGGGAAGTAGTAGGCGCCAACCAGGTAATTTGATTTCGCAGGTTTTGGTTCCGGCACATATGGTTTGCCTTCAACAATTCCAGGAGAAACAGAAATCTTCGCTGTGAAAAAAAGAACAGCGGATGCAGAGACAGGCGTAAAATTCTTTCCCGTAATTTCGAGCCTTGCAATATCCTGAATTGGATTCGGACCTTGAATGAACCAGCGAATTTCTTCTTTTTTCTCCAGAACTTTAATTTTTTTGGTGGTCCTTTCTCCCTCCATAACCTGAACTCCTGCCGGAAGCAACACAGAAAGGTTGATTTCCTCACCGGGTTCTCCGCCGATGTTTTCCAGCACACAGATCAGGTCTGCATCCTGTCCTGCCCTGTTGATTGCTTCCTCTAAACCGAAATACATCACTTTCATCTCTGCCGGACCCTTTGGTTTTTCTGCAATTCTGACGGACTTCAGTTCAGCCCTTGCCCCATTTGCATCAGAAGGACGCAGGGCTATGGCAATAACTCTTTTATCCCATTTGGGCGCAGAACTTATGTTTATAGCGTAAACATGGAACTGTTCGTCTGCAATAAGGTCAAAAACCCTTCTCTCCATTCCGGGCTCTCCTTCTCTCATCCAGCGGATCTCTCCTTTTGTGCCTTTATCCACCTTCATTATAAATGAAACCCAGGCAAAATCCGCGATGTTTTTGATTTCTATGCGCGGAGAAAGAATCAATGGCTCTTTCCCTGCAGCCACAATTTTGAGCGCGCCTTCTGCAGCATCTATCTTAGCATCCTGCCATACTTTCCAGCCCTGCAGGTTCTTTTCTTTGTCAAATGTCCAGTCAGGCAAAACAGATTCCCTGTCTTCCTTTAGAAGTTTTTCACCCAGCGTGAGCACCGGTTTATCCTCTTGATTTTTCACAGGTCCGATTCCTATCCAGTCAATGAATAAATTTCTGTCTGATGCCGCTGCTGCATAATCATTTATAAAAGAAATGCTTATAATGTGCTCCCCTCTGTTAAGAGTAAAAGCATCTGTGAAATAGACTTTTGGCTTGCCCATATCTTCTTTCACCTCCCACTCAAAACTCCCCGCATCACCCCCGTCAATCTCAACAACCATTTTCGGCCATTTTTCTTCTGTATCCGGGTCTAATGCAGGTGTTCCTGCTGACTGCACTGCAACTTTATAAAGTCCTTTTTCTTTCACATTGCACTTCACAGTCAAACTGGCATTAGCCCAGAACGCCCACCAGCCGGGGATATTACCCATTCCTCCGGTGTGTTCCAATGCCTGGTCCTCAGCCTCAACGATCCCCGGGACCTCTATCTGTGCATGGCAGACCACAAAAAACACACAGCTAAACATCACAACAACCAATCCGCCGATTAAAACTCTTTTCACTGGCCCCCCTATTTAACCCGCACTCTAAATTTAATACTCCTCTGTTCGTTGACGCCCAGCGTGTTTATTCCCCATCGCAAACCTTTAATGTTTTCCGCGCCGGCAGGCGGACTGCTGTTCCACGGCTCCCATATTGCGCCGGCCGGATCAGCAGCATATGTCCAGGAATCAGCAATTGTTTCACTATCCATTGAGAGGAATGCCACCGGAGTGTATACCGCCGTGTTGAATGTTATGGTATCAGTGATTATGAGATTTATGGCAGTTTCTCCTCCAACATTTGAAATCTTCAGCCTGAATTCTAAAGTATCACCGGCAGAGAGTAAAACAATTGTTTGCGTATCCTGCCCGGTGAGCTGTTCGTTCCTGACAAATTTTTCAAGGAGGATAACAGGCATCACGATTGTTTCCTTCTGACTGCTGATAATATCAGAAGAAGTTATGGTAATGACAGGTGCTCCACCGCGGCTGTCCTTATAGAAAAATACTATGGAGCCGGAAGAGAACCTGATGATACTTGTGTCAGACCAGGATTCCCTGCCCAGTGAAAATCTGCCTTTTGAAGAAGTTGATTTCAGAGACGCTGTTTCATTCCAGCCTGTATCTGTATTGCCCGATTCATCCCTGGCAACAACTGCAATAGTATCAGACGCCTGTATTGAAGAAATCACAAACGGCGGAGAAAGGAATTGCAGCTTGGAAGCAGTAATGGTTTCCTGCTGTGCCGCGGGAGTCAGCCCTGAATGGGTAATTGTAATAACCGGGCTGCCGATAAGGTAGTCCCTGTAATAGAATGCGGCAGAGCCGTTTGTCAGGGTTACTGTATTTATATTTACCCAGTTCTGTGTCAGCGAGAAAGAACCGCTCTCAGAAGAAGTCAAGAGATTAGCAGCCTCATTGAAATTGCTGTCAACATTACCAACTCCATCCTCAGCAACAACAGTAACAGGAACTGCCTGGCCGGATTTAGCCTTAAAAGGAGAATTTGTAATTTTCAGCTGAGTAGCCAATATCCTGAAGGTAATCGGTTTCTGCCTTCCTTCATAACTTGCCACAATCTCATCCGCAGGCAATGCTTTATTATACAACCTGACTTCATCAATAACGCCGGGCCAGCTTGTTCCTATATTAACCGGATTTGACGTTGAATCAATTGAGCCCGTCCTTGTGGAAGACGCCTTGAATTCTCCGTTAACATATATCTTAAGGTTGCCTGCTCCTGCATTTTTGTCATAGGTTGTTACCACGTGATACCAGATTCCTGCACCCGGCTGTATCCCGCTGTTTACCCTTGGCTCCCAGCCTGCGCCGATAACCACAAAAGAGGTGAAGTTTCCACTCTCTGTGGGCGGAAGAGGGTCGCGGCGGAGCTGGAAACTGTTGCTCTTATCAATGTACATCAGCCAGGTGCCTTCACCCACCCGTTTTAACCACAGCTCCGCTGTCAACTCATCACTAAAATGCAGAGAATCAGTATCAGGGATTGTTACATAATTCCCGGTCCCGGTGAATTCAAGCCCGGAACCATAATATCCGCTGGCCCAGGCAGGACTACCCGTAAGAGAACCGTTGTTTTTATATGGAGAGACATCATAAGCCGCAGTTCCTTCTCCCTCATCAAAATTCCACCCGCCTGCGAGAAGATTATCTTTGAAGATTGTATTCTTTATGGTTTTTGAGCTGTCGCCTAAAAGATAAGCTGTAATGGTGTCCTTTCCCGGGAGGGTTGAAACAAGCAGGCCCGTGCACCACCCGTTTGTATCGGTTACCTGCCCGTTTGGATAAGTAATCGTGTCATATGCATCATCCGCTGTTCCCTTGCGGCTTGTAGTGATTACCACTGTTTTGCCGGGAACAGGATTGCGGCACCTGTCTGTTACAACTGCTATCACGGGACAGGGGGTGATTCCGTCTATACCCGCATTGCGGGAACCAACTATAATATACGAAGCGGTTTCGCTGAAATCACCGAGGTTGACATACTGAGCCTGGGTTGTTTCAGACAAAGACCCGCTTCTGACTGTGAGCGTATAAGAACCGGGTTTTATATCTTTGAAGAAAACGTATGTCTCGCCGCTTACAAACCTTAAGGTCAGAGAAGAAGCCCAGTTCTCTCCGCCGGGCGCGGCAGAAAACCTGCCGGTTGGCGATGAGGACGAAAATTCGCAATCTTCATTGTAGTTATCTGCCTTTGAACCGTCAGACCACTGCGCCTGGACCACTATTGACTCAGATGCAGAACCGGCAACAATCGTTCTGGGGGGAGTAAGAAACGCAATTTTTGACGCTGCTGCCCAGGTAATGGGTTTTTTTCTTCTTCCTTCATAATCTGCCCTGACTTCCTCTGCGGACAGGGCCTTGTTGTATATGCGCACTCCATCCAGCAATCCGGGGAAGTTATACCCGCCGCCTCCGCCATAGGAACCTATGTAAAGGTCCCCGGAAGAAGGATTTATGCCCCCTATCCTGTCCAGAGTTGCTGTTTCAACTCCGTTAACATACAGGCGCAGTTTTGAACCGTCACTTGTTCCCACCACATGGGTCCACTGGTAAAGCGGCACAGCGTATGGACTGGTAAAGTAATGGCTCCATGGAGTCAGGGGGACATGCCATGCCACATACCCGTCCCCGCCAAAGCCCAGACGATAACCCTGGGCTCCATCTGTCACTTTATTTATCATCCAGGAATCGCCTGTTGTGCCTGTGCGATAAAACCACAGTTCAACTGAAATCTGCTGGGGGTCAAGGGAATCAGTGTCAGGGACTGAAACATAGTCTGTGGAACCGTTAAAAGAAAGGGAAGAACCGTATTTGCCTTGAGCCCAGGTCGGACCATAGAGCCTTCCGCTGTTCGCAGGAGAACCGGCAATGTCTCCGCCTGCCTCATCAAAGTCCCACCTTCCAGCAGGAGCCGAATTAAAGAATGTGAGTTCAATGATCTTTCCCGGTTCTCCGGTTACTGTTGCAGTAATCGTGTCTTTTCCTTCAAGCGAAGAAACTACTATGCCTGTTGCCATTCCGTTTTCGTCTGTGGGCTGGGAAGGCTGGGTTATTGTATCGCAGGTGTCCTCAGAAGTGCCCTTGCGGCTTGTAGTAATTAAAACAGTTGCACCCGGGATTGGATTGTAATAGATATCCGTTACAACGACTCTTATTTTACACTGGTTCTGCCCGTCTCCAATGGGATTACGGGGACTAATTACAATATATGAAGCAGTTTCAGAGAATACGCCTGGCGTTATTAACTGAACTTGTGTTGTATCCGGTAATCCAGGACTTTTTACTGTAATTATGGATGGGCCGGCTTTCGTGCCTTTGTAATAAACATAGGTTTCGCCATCAACTACCCTGAGTGAAATCGAAGAAGACCATGTTTCACCTGTCTGGGTATCGCAGAATAAACCGTTTGATGACAGGAATTGGCAATTTGCGTTAAAATTAGCAGCTTTTGAACCATCAGCCATTTGCGCCTGCACGCATATGGACTCCGATACACTGCCGGCAACCAGCGTCCTTGCTGGAGTGATAATCGCAAGTTTGTCTGCACTGGTGAATTCAATTGTGGGAACCCTGCTGGTGCGCACGCAGTCAAACCATGCAGTGCCCACCCCACCCTGCATGCACCTGTATTCCATCTGGTATGCATTTGCAGGAACAGTAAATTCTGCACTTAACTGTG
>Ga0100392_1005628_pt1 | contig 11009 bp, 8 predicted proteins | sample CryGeymeta201516_FD_81548 | JGI IMG/M metagenome (GOLD analysis project Ga0100392, IMG submission 81548) | Groundwater microbial communities from Crystal Geyser aquifers in Utah, USA - Crystal Geyser metaG 2015-16 | ecosystem: Environmental > Aquatic > Deep subsurface > Groundwater | place: USA... | reverse complement strand
GGATAACTTCCACAAATTCTGATGCCTGAAGTAAAGAATGGAATGTCCCGGTGTCAAGCCACGCAGTTCATCTAGGCAAAACCTGCACTTTAAGTTTTCACTTCCCCAAATATATTTTATTTAGGGTCTAGGGTACTTTAGGTACCAAAATTAAAAGTTTTTAACATTTTCAATAACTGTTTATATATATTTTCATGTGCCAATCAACAATTAAATCTAAACTCTGTTTCTTTAAGGTGTAATATAAATTTTTCTCACTTCACACCATTAAACTTTGCAAGTCTTCTTTTCGTAAATGATCGGAAACTTTCAATTCAATTCACATGTTTCTTTCATCTAACAAATTCATTTGCTCAGTGATTAACCCTATGATGTTTCTCATATCATAGATCAATAAGTCCATCATAGCTAGCCCATCAATCTGTATTTATCTCGCTATTTTCTATTGCTATTTTTCATCTAATTATAGGTATCAAGCTCTTTGCAGAACAATCAGGCACAACTTGAACAAACACCTTTCAATATCTTTTTAAAAGTCACAAAACCTTTATTTTGTTGCCAGCTCATCTTCCCCTTTTACCTCTAATTCTCTTAGGTCAAAAGTAGCTTTCATCGATCTCTATTATTCATTTTCGTATATCTAAATCTTGTTTGATTGAATAATGATGAATCACCTTACGCATATATTCATACCGCCTATTAACGGTTTTTCTTTCTATTTTCAATAATCTACTCGTTGTTGATGCTGTTAAATCTTCAGCAAACATACGAATAATTTTTCTTGATTTCGCTATTCACAAATGCGATTTTTTCTTATAAGGGTTTATGCTAGTCATGGTGCTATATTATTGATTACTGATGCCTTTTCAAGTACCCTAGACCCTAAATATATCCCTTTCGCTTCCTTTTTCAAAGGAAGATTGCCCGAAAGGGCAAAAACCCCCCTTAGTTTTGAAATATTTACTTGAGTATGACACATAACGGCGGCTCTCATCTGACGTCGCGATTTGTAGCGATGTTTTGCGCAAGCCTGCAAGGCGGAAGCCAGATAGAGGGATGTTAGGTGACCCGAACGAATGTGAGAGTGCAACGGGGCTTTGCGTTCCGATTTGTTTATCGGAATGTCATCTAACTAGCTTCTGTGCGACATAGAGTGTCGCATAGAAGTCCTAAATGGCATGTTTTGGGATGCGTAGTGTCGTCAAATGTGCCAAAATGGTGGTGTTGTCGGATGTCGTGATTTGTCCTACTTTTTTCCATATTTTTCCATGAAAAATTCATTATACCGCCCAAATCGGTATAATTTCGACATCATAAAAACCCTCAATACTTCAAGTTTTTATTGTGTCTCAATTGTACCCCTCGGCGCTTTTAACTGTAGGTATTTTTGTCATGAAAGCAATATTTATCGTTTTTTAGATGTTTATCGTTAAATTATGAAAAAAATTATTAATTCTGGTGCTGATTCTCTCTTAAAGAAAATTTCTTCTTTGTTGGAAGAAGCGAGAAATCATATTGTCCGTGAAGTGGATCAGACCATTGTGTATACCTATTGGCATATTGGTAGAGAAATTGTGGAATTTCAGCAATGAGGAAAAGAAAAAGCGGAATATGGATCCGGATTGTTAGAAATGTTGTCAGTGGAACTAACCAAAAGGTTTGGTAAGGGTTTTTCTTATAGGACTCTTAGAAAAATAAGGCAGTTTTATATTATGTTTCCAAATTGGCCCACACTGTCGGCCAAATCTGAACTTCCAATTTTCCAGACAGTGTCTGGAAAATTCAAATCTTCTTCAAATTGACAGACACTGTCTGCCAAATCTAAATCTTCAAAATCGTCGACAGTGTCGTCGAAGTTTAATTCTCCAATTCGTCAGATAGCGTCTGATGAATTCAAAAACCTTAGTCGGTCGCATTATGTTTTTCTTATGCAAATTGATGATCCGGACAAAAGAAATTTCTATGCCATTGAATCAAATGCTAATAATCGATCATTAAGAGAGCTCAAAAGGCAATTTGATACTAGCCTCTATCATAGGCTTGCCTTGAGTAAAAATAAAAAAGATGTCAAAGAAATGGCCAAATACTGACAAGTAATCAACAAACCTGAAGATGCACTGAAAGATCCGTATGTGCTTGAGTTTCTTGGTTTGGAAGAGAGATCTTTCTATTCAGAAAATGACTTAGAAGCAGCGATTATCTCTCATTTACAGAAGTTTCTTTTGGAAATGTGAAAATGATTGATGTTCGTGGAAAGACAAAAGAGAATAACTAATCATGAGGAGCACTATCATATTGATCTGGTCTTCTATCATCGTTTTCTTAAATGTTTTGTATTGATTGACCTCAAAAAATGAAAATTGACCCATCAAGATATTGGTCAGATGCAAATGTATGTCAATTATTATGATAGAAAAGTAAAGAAATCAGACGAAAATCAAACTATCTGATTGCTGTTGTGTGAACAGCACAATCATTTTGTGGTGCAATATACCTTGCCTCAAGGTAATAACCAAATATTCTCTAGAGAATATAAGTTGTATTTGCCAAGCAAGAAAGAACTTCAATTGCAACTAGAAAAGAAATTTAAAAAAAGCGAATAAAATATTTATTTTTTTAATCATTACACTATGCAAGATTACCTAAACTTGCTTGCTAGAGAGCTTCAACAAAGAAATTACAGCCCCAGGACGATTGAGATTTATCGAAATTGTTTGAGATTTTTTCTCAAATGGCTGAATAATGACGTATCTCAGATTTCACGTGAAAAAGTCTTGGATTTTGTCTTGTTTCTTCAAAAGCAAGGAAAAGCGCCGAAGACTATCAATCTGTACAAAGAGGTCATTAAGTTCTTCTGTCGTCAGATACTCAGGATTTCTCTTGGTCAAGAAATCAAGTTATCCAAAGAACCCAAAAGACTTCCTGTTGTACTTTCGCGTTTTGAAATCCAAAGATTGTTGGATAATACGACTAATACTAAGCACAAAACTTTATTATCGTTGGCATATGGTGCATGACTCAGGGTTTCTGAGATTGCCTATCTGCGTGTCGGCGATATCAATCTTGATCAGAAAACTATTCATATCAAGTCAGCTAAATGACAGAAAGATAGGATCACCTTGCTGCCTGAGAAGATTGTCGATGAAATCAAATGATTGATGGATGGGAAATCATATAGCGATCCTGTCTTTCATTCCGAACAGGCCTGCCTGTCCGGTAGGCAGGGCGGTGGCGCCTTAACAAAAAGAACTGCTCAGCATATTTTTCAGCATGCGATGCAAAAAGCGTGAATACAGAAAAAAGCGACTTTTCATTCGCTTCGTCATAGCTTCGCTACGCATCTATTGGAAAATTGAACCGATATCCGCTATATCCAATCTTTGCTTGGACATACTAGCATAAAAACCACTCAAGTGTATACGCAGGTAGCCACTCATCATTTGCAGCATATTCAGAGTCCGTTATAATTTCACAGGATTAAAATTAGTGTGATTATCGTAATAATCTTCATGTTCTACTTTTTTCAATCTATTCGTCACTAGATAGGTGAGTGGGGTGAAGACGACTTCTATACCTACTTTGAAAATATAATTTGAAACGATGATAGCTCGTAAGACTTCAGTTGGGAAGACGCCGTAAAATGCTACCACGACAAAAATAATCGTATCCAATCCTTCACCGACCAGCGTCGAACCTATGGTTCTGACTCGTAATTTTTTTCCTTTCATCTGGATTTTGATCTTGGCGAGAATGTAGGAATTACTAAATTCTCCGGCGAGAAAGGCTATCAAACTTGCCATGACTATCCTTGGCGTAAATCATAAGATATGCTGATAGTCTGCTTGAAATGCCCGATCCTTCGAAGCTGGAAGCAGACCGACGACGATTATCATGACTGACATGAGCAAAAGTGCACCAAATCACATCCAGATTATTTTTCTGCTTTGTTTGTATCCGTAAACTTCCGTTATCACATCACCAAAAATATAACTCAGTGGAAAGAGCAGTGTTCATCCATCAAAAGTGAATGGCCCGAAATCTAGGATTTTGGTAGAAGTGATATTTGAAATCATCAGCACCGCGACGAAAAAGACGGTGATGAGCGTAATAAATTTGTAGTTTTTTTGCATGATATTGAGTAGGATAAAATTGTCTTTGCGACTATATGTATGTGCGACATGTTTTCAATTTAAAAAAGGGCTATTCAGCCCTTCATGTGGATACGATATTAGTTTCCTACAATGATGTTTTTATTTGCCAGCAATCGTACAATTATGCATATGAAAGCCATGCCTCCAAAGAATATTGTTGGTAAATTCATGGTGTTCCATTTGGTAATCCATTGAATTACAATGGAAATAACAAATAGGCCACAAAAGACTACCATCATTATGCTACAAAGTCTTTTGTTTTTTTTTAAATTTTCTGAATTATCCATATAATAAAGTTTATATTATGTTTCTGTATTTAGAGTACATATACTCTCTAAAAAGTCAATACGGACTTTTCTCTTCACTGTGAAAGAATTAAAAATATGCGTCGTGAAAATTTGCTTGATTATCTAATCAAACACAGTAAAATGTCGTCAGATTTATATTCTGATTATTATCTATGCAAATCAAGGCTTATGGTTCTGAGAAATTCGAGAGGAATACCTGGCGGTATATCATTTTTTCCGTGGTTTTCGCCAGTATTTTCTTACTTTCCATCTTGAATAAGAATTTTGTCGGTGTCGTGTTGCTATTTTTTGTTCTGGGTGCATATTTCTATTATGCAGTGACGGGTAGTCAGGTAGTCACCATCACTATAGACAAAAACAGTCTGTTGGTCGGAGATAGAGTGTTCCCATGGAATACATTAACCGGCTACGCAATCGAAATCGATCCAAAGACTCAGCTTGTAAAAAATCTGGTATTCGTGACTAGAAATTCTCATAGCATCCATACTCTTCATGATAGCAAAGAAAATGTAAGAAATTTTGTCTTAGCGTTGAATGAATATATCCCTATGCTCGGTAACTATAATCAGGGATTTCTTGAAAAGATGGGGAGACGCTTTAAGCTTTAGAACGTTAGTTTGCACCTGTCATTACGAATGCAATGAAGTAATCTAGCTGTTGGTCCAGATTGCCGCGTCATTAGATTCCTCGTAATGACTGACCGTTTAGTTGTCTTGTAATTTATAATTTTCATATGTGCTAATATGAATTCACATAGATTAGTCATCAAAGATGCTGTCCGGCAGCTGATAGGCAGAATTATCAGCGCTGCTTTCGGTTTTGTGATTATCAAAATCATGACGCCGTATTTAGGACCATTGAGATATGGAGATTATTCCACTATCTTAAAATATTTTGCTATCTGGAGCGCCTTGGCTGATCTGTGACTCTATGTATTGGCGGTGAAGCGAATGTGAGCAATAAAGGAAGAAGAAGAACATAGTTCGCAGATTGCAGATGGCAGATCGCAGAAAACCCAAACTACTACTTATCCGAGGCTTAGGGAAATATATTGAAAATTCGTAGGTACGAGAGTCATCCTTATGTGAATGGTCTATACTATCGCTATCGTGATCGCCTATCTTTTGCCTGCATATACCTCCAATCCGTACCTCGTACGATGATTACCACTGGGTATGATATTTTCTGCGAGCTTTATGTTTGCCGGGATCCAGCAATTACCACTTCAGATATTCTGGAAAATGAAGCAGTTGAGTATGACGCTCATTACTGCTAGACTTTCCCAGCTCCTTATCCTCGTTCCTGTAGTTTACTTTTTCTTTAAAAAAGTTGATTTCAGCTCCGCAAATACTGTTACCATCGTGGCATTTTGTTTGATAATCTTTTCTGTCGTAGCGAGCGGAATTGGTCAAAATATTGAAATCCATCGAAGAGCAAAAAAAATCTTACCTCTCAAAATTAATTTTGATCGGAAATTCACTAAGGATATCATCAAGAGAAATCGGCAATATGGCGTATCGTATTATCTCAGTAGTTTCCATACTTTGTTGGTGCTTATCTTTTTAGGATGGTTTTTCCCTACCTCATCGGGGCATGATTATACCGGTATGCGAGCGCTTTCTCTCGCGTTGATAGAAATCCTCCTCATTATTCCTTCTTCGCTTGGTAATTCACTGCTCCACAAAATATCCGCCTATTCGACCAACAACAAACTCAAAAGCATGGGAAATTTTATGATTCTGATTTTCCGGATAGGAGCGCTTATCACCATCAACTTTGCGGTGTTCCCAGAATACGTGATTCAAATCGTTTCGTGAAAAGCATTTATGTGATCGTTTGCTGGCATCCGAAATCGGTGATCTGATCAGGTTCTTCCGTTTCTTGGTATAGTGCTCGGTATGAGCTTCATCAAACAAGTATATAATTATCTCTTTGTCGCTGTAGATAAACAGAATATATTGTTGCCAATCAATTTCATAGGAGTGGTGCTGTGAGTTTTGCTTGGAATCCGAGTTATCCCTCACTATGGGCTCTTGTGATGAGTGATTACGCAATTGTTCATCGAATTCGTTTTCATGGTCGGTGCGATGTGAGTCGCTGCAAGAAAAAAAGTTTCTCCGATCGTTTCTTGGAAAAAGATATGGATTCTGACTGCTATCCTTGGCTGACTTGCTTTGGCGTGAGGACTCGTATCAATATATCTCAATCTCAATTTACGGCAATTCTTCATTGTGGCTGTCGTGCTCAATGGTATAGCTATCCGGCTTTCTTTGCGTGTCATCAGAAAAGTTGCACGTGGATTGACCGTGGATAGCGAAGAACTAGTGCCTGCTCTATAATTTATTTGTATGGTTTATTATTGATGCCTGCAAAAAAGACGATTCATGATTCTTATCTAGAACTTCATACTTTCCTTACTGCTATGCATTGACTGATCAGGCAGGTGAGAGATTTTGGTGATAAGGACACGCAAAATATCAGTTTCGAGACTTTGAGAACCAAAACCAATCTTTCACACATCACAGAATCCTCTGATTACCAAGAAGCTATCAACCGATTGCATGATTTGATAAAAAATATTCTTACTGTCCGTAATGCTGAAGATGACAAAAAACTTCAAACATTAATGAAAGCGATTGTTGATTCATTAAGCAAAGATGAGAAAATATCTGAATCTGCCGCTGTACAGCTTCTGGCAGAAAAACTTAAAGCTACGCTTTTCCAAAAATTCTTCACTGATGGAATTCCTGATTTGGATCCTAGGTGAGCATTGCTTTTGTTGAAGCTCTGCAAATTTGCTGATCCAACAATAAAATTTTCCAATCCGTTATGACGTGGAAAAATCTCTGATTTTACTACGATAGATTCTGGCAATACTCGGTTATTTTTTGATGCCCCGCCGTATGGATTATGGAAAGGAAAGACTTTGGAGGATGTAATATATTCACTAGAAAAACATGCATGAGAATGAAAAATGTCCCAGCTTCTGGAAAAATGTTTGGTTCCATGAGCTCAGCTTGTCATAGATCATCATGCGAGATATTGCCAGTCTACGTCTTCAACACATATGATCAAAACGATGCTTGATGCGCTCGGTGTCTTACCCGAAGAACAACGTCATCAGATAGAAGATTTCGTCGCTTTCATCGATTTGACAGATGATATGTATTATCAGATTGCGTGACTAGATTCTAGGTTGTGCGTAGATTCGTTGATGTGAATTCAGAGAGAATTAGTCTACAAATGAATCGTAGATATTGACGCTATTTTTGCTTATTTTGAAGTGAAATGATGAAAAAGAAAGACCTGACTTGAGTCATTAAGCGATAGTGACTTGGATGCTTTGTCCAAAGGACAACTTGAGGTTTGTAAAAAACTCAGAGCAGAGAAAATCAGACATCTGAGCGTAGGAGAAAAACATTTCAACCTGATCAAAACGAAGCAGTGTTTCTATCATCATGGTAGGCCGTTTCTCCGGCTCATGGAAGGAAAGATGTATAGGAATCTCGATATCACCACCAAATACGGTTATGGGATGCTACAGCTCAATGAAAAAACCTGAGAGATCAAGGTTCACAACTCTACGTGATTTGATGCGAAATTTCTGGAAAGTATTACACATCCAACTATCAAAGTCATGAAATGAAGAAATATCTTCGTCAAAGCGAATGAGCCAATCGATGAGTCGACTATCAGAAAATTCCTTTTGGATCTGTGATGTCCGAAAGTCCTTGCTGAACAGATGATAAAAAAGAGGAAGGAAATTCTGAGTGCGAAATAGCTATCATAAAATATATTCTAAATATTTTTTGGCTAGGGTAGTGCTGACTGGTTTCTGTATGACTGTGTTGATGAGCTCCGGTGGGAGTTTTTTTTCGTAGAGTTTTTCTGCTACTCAAGCAAATTTGCTGGTCAATTCTTCATCATCTTTTCCATAGATGGTGATGTCCGTTTTCGCAAGGCTGTCACAGAGGAAGAGGAGTCAGACTTCTATTGCATAGTCTGGATTGCTGTTTTTGATAGTTTCAAATATTTTTTCGCATTCCGGAGATTGTACGAATTTCAAATTATATCCTCATGGTGTCTTTTTTGCAGCGTCCCTCACTTTGGCGAATTCATAGTGGAGTCCGATGCATCTTGCTACATATTTAAGCTGATCAGGCGTGAGATGATAATTCTCATTGATGATTTTCTGTACTGTTTCATCATGTACTGCGAGATCTTCTCATATTTTTTCGTGTCCTGGGAAAGGATCAACGCCTATTTTTTGTGCCTCACTAGTGGGCATGGCGCGTAAAAATTTCCCTATGTCATGAAATTCAAATGCTGTGGCAAGGAGCTCCAGCTTAGTTTTTCCATCGATGGTCTCTTGAAGTTTACTGTCGATTTTTTCTTTTATATTCTTGTCTTTTATATATTGATTCCGTCTGCTAAAATGCACGATGGATTTCTTAGAATGTGTGATGATGCCGAATTCATGTCGCTGTGGTGAATGCTCTTGTGGGTCATCCGGATTGTTCCCAAATTCATTATTTTCTGCTGTCAAAGGGATCAGATGATTGGCGATTTGCAAGAGATCTTTTTCGCAGTTATTGATCCTCTCCACATAGATTTTATTCTCTCTTTCTATTTTTTCTGCTGGCTGTATCGCGCTTTGATATTTGTCCCGAACGGCATCAAAATTGTAGTCAGACCTTTTAATATTCTTGGAATATTCTATTTCGCCATTGCGGAGAAAAACATTTTCGGTCGCCAGATAATCTATATGAAGTACCTGCGCTAATCGCTTTATCGTTTCCGCTACCTCTTCTTTATTTTTCCCAAGTGATGTGAAATATCTTACGATTTTTGTCGGATCTTTCCATTCCAAAATGCTAGTATTCATATGATTTTCTATGAGTTTCTGCGCAAACTTCACATCATCTTCTTCTAGTCCATTCGCTTTTAGTCATTTCTCTATCTTGTCTCCTGCCGCTGTAGCATGAAGTGCCATAGTCTGAAAAAGCCTACCTTTTGCGATGGTTTGGATTGTTTGTATCCTATTTTCTTTGGTACTAAACACTTCTTGCTTCCCTAGATCGTGATAAAAAATCACCAACTTCAAAAATTCCTTTTCTTTTTCCGGCAGATTTATTTTCTCTAGGATTTTTAATGCCAACGCTATATGTGACCGTAAATCCCTTCCCTCGATATGGATTATCGCATTTAGATTCTTTTTTTGCATTTTTTCCTTCAATCTCTCAGGATTGTAGAGATTGTCGTAAATATCATCGTATCCTCTCGGTCGTTGCGGAGTTTCTTTGTATAAAAAATAGGTGTCGATATTTTCTTTGATAGGAGAAATTCAGAACTTTTGGAGCTCAGCCTTTGCCATTGCTATAGCCATATCGGAACGTTTTCTTATTTTTGGTTCTCTTTCTCCCCCATGGCCATGGGTAATGATAAAATTATTTTTTTGCTTTTGGTGTCGCCCCATTGAATCTATTTTGTAGACGATTTAAATCCTCTTTACTGACTCATTTCTCTGCAAGTTCCAAAGCTTTGTTTAAAAATACCTCGAAAAAACTGTTCGGCATATCATTGTAGTATCGGATAGCTTCTTCTAATGACTTTGTGACTGGGCAACCTACTGCTTTTGCAGCTTTCATGAAATTATCCACGATATTTTGTGTAGGAATGTGCGCTTTATTTGCCTGCTTTTCGATTGTCTCTATTATTGCGGCTTTTTCGTTCTTCTTGTCTTCTCGCTTTAATTTTTTCAATGCTTTCAGCAATGGCGATTTCAATTTGATGAGCCCGAAATTAATTCTCTTTTCTTTTTCGTCTTTCAGAGATTTTACTACCACATCGATTTCTTGTCCTATTGATAATTTTTTGAGTGCTTCGTCTCCTCATATTTTGCCGATATGCAATAATCCTCATCGTCATTTTTTGCCGTCAGCATTACGTTCTACTTTGACAAATGCTCCGTGGCCTTCTTTTATATTTTCTATAAGTCATGATAATCTCATCCCTGTTTTTATCTCCAAGTCCTTAGGTAATTTGCTTATCTTTTCCTGTAGTCCATTGTTTGCTGGGGCATTCATTTTTTTGATTTCAAGTTTTTTGACTGGTTGTGCTATCTCCAATCCGATTCTTTTTTCTCCTGGTTTTTTCGCGTCATCTATGATGGATTTTATTCTAACATTGACTTTGTCTCCTGGCTTTACCTTTGTAAGATCGATTCCTGTGCTTATATGTATCAATCAGCTTCTTCATGTATCTCCGATATCTACGAAAGCTCATAGCTTATCGTTTATATTCGTGATTTTCCCTTCTACGATTTCATCTACTTTCAAACTCTTCTCCGCTTCTTCGTTCACTATTTTGAGCGATATTCACCTTTCTGAAACTCTTGTAACTCTCACTTTCACTGTCTCTCCTTTTTTCAACTCATCGATATTTTTGATATTTGAAATATGGAGCAATCACCGAACTGGCTTGTTGCCTTCCTTTGTGAGTTTTATCTTTACGCCATAAGCTGTGTTGTCTTCTTTTTTCATTGCTTTTT
>Ga0100392_1005623_pt1 | contig 11013 bp, 9 predicted proteins | sample CryGeymeta201516_FD_81548 | JGI IMG/M metagenome (GOLD analysis project Ga0100392, IMG submission 81548) | Groundwater microbial communities from Crystal Geyser aquifers in Utah, USA - Crystal Geyser metaG 2015-16 | ecosystem: Environmental > Aquatic > Deep subsurface > Groundwater | place: USA... | reverse complement strand
AGCATAGTAGTACAGTACCACACCAGCAGTACTGTACCTACTGCATAGCTAGCTAGCTAGCGTACTGGTACAGATTCAATACTACTAGACTACTACTACTACTAGAGTCTAGTAGTAGTAGTACTGGTACAAGTTGAGGTGATGCAATTTTCTCTCTTTTTTTTTTACTTGTCGCAACACACAATAAAAATATATGTTTGAAAGATTTGCAAAACATTGTGTATCAAATAAAAACATTCGTTTAGTATCATGATCGGCAACATAGGTGTTGCTGATACCAAGCCCGAAGTTGAAACGGCAGTCGACCTTGTCGATCCGGAACAAACAAACAAACAAAATAATAATGATAATGGTAACTCGGTCTTCTCTTCGAGCAATAATAATAATACAACAATGGCTGCAACAGCAGCTACCAAACAACAAACGAAGAAACAGACCAACACATCGACAACGACAACGGCTACTACTACCTTTCGTGGATTGTTTATGTTTGCCAGTACCCATGATGTTGTCCTTTTCGTCGTGGGATTTTTCTTTTGTATTGCAGGTAGTGCAACGATGCCAGCCATTAACATTGTTTTTGGAGATGTAAGTTTGTTGTTTGTTGGGTTTTCTTCTACTTATATACTGAAATGTGACACGTACTATAGATAGCTGCTGCTTTGGTGTGAACTCTTTCTCATCCTCTCACCCATTTCACTACTATTACTACTGCTACTACTTGATACAGGTCATTGATGCCATTGCTGAACCAGTTGAAGTGGAGAAACTGGTCTCCAAAGCTACCAGAGCCATGGCGATTCTGGGAGTTTATGGTACGTTTCGCACATGAGAGAGTTGCTACCGAAACGATTGGCCTGACGTTCTAGATGAACAAAGTCCGTGCATCTCACGTCAATACTCTTTTTCTTACTGTTGAATTGATTGATCAGGATTTTTTACCTTCTTCATGAGCTTTTGGTTGTGTGGTGTGTCAGCCTCGAGTATTGCCAACAAGTGGAGGATGCGGTATCTGGAGCGTCTCCTGGTGCAGGACATGACCTTTTTTGATAACGCCGAACCTGGATCGCTCACTATGATGCTTTCGGACAGTGCCATGGCAATCCAGTCTGGTTTGTCCGAGAAGTTTGTTCAGGCCCTTCAAGGATTCATGCAATTCATTTTTGGCTTTGCCATTGCATTTTATTTTGAACCCATTCTCACGTTGGTGTTGCTGACATGCGTTCCATTTTTGGGATTGATTACCACAGCCATGTTCATGTGGGGATCAGGTACGTCGCAAGAACGCACAGCTGTGCCGAACCAATACACTACGAAGTACTCATCGCTCTCTCATCTTCGTACTTGTTGGACGACCCAGGTGATGGCATGTTTGGCAAAGAGGCCTACGAAACAGCCAGCACAATCGCCAATGAAGCCATGAGTAACATCAGGACTGTAATGTCTTTGAACGCCGAACCTACTGTACGTTTTGCGTTTTGTAATGAACGTAATATATTCATTATATTTGCCCGCTCACATGTTTTCCTTTGGATTGAATCCTTGTAGATGAGTAAACGATACGATGCCAGATTGGGCGACTCAGAAAAGGCTGCCATTCGACAAGGAACGCGGACTGCTATCCTTACAGGTTGCTTGTTTTTGATAATCTTCATCATGTACGGAGTTGGTTTCTGGTTTGGCTCGACACTAATTGCCGATAGCATTGATGAAGCCATGAAGAATCACCCAGCACCCGACAATATTCTGAACGAAACGTCTCCCTGGTGGCCCATTATCGAAGAGGGTTGCAAATCCTATCTCAACGATACTATTGAAGTTTTAGAGACATGTGCCTGTGGACTTCCTTGGGAAAGTATTGAATTTCTCAATGGCCCAAATTGTGGATGTAGTTACACCCAGAGCCAAGGCTCTGATCTAGGTCTTAGTGTTGTGAGTGGATGCGTTTCTGGAGGACGTGTCATGATGGTCTTTTTCAGTGTTTTGATTGGTGGTTTCTCTGCAGGTCAGATTGGTCCTGGAGTCAAAGCCGTGGCCGATGCCAAAGTTGCTGCTGCGAAAATGCTGGCTGTCATTGAGAGAAAACCCTTGATTGGAGATGGAGATGACGAGCTTGTAGTCAAAAGTGTCAAGAGTCACCATGACACAACAAGAGACCCGCCACCGGAACCAAAGAAGAGATTAAAGCCTGATAAAGTCAAAGGAGAAATCACCATGGAGAATGTTCATTTTCGATACATGTCCACGGCAGAGCAAGAAGCATCGGTATATGCCAACGCAGATGATGCCACTGTTCCAGAACATACAGGTGGAGTCGTCTTTGGTGGCTGTAACTTGACCATCAAGGCAGGAGAAACGGTAGCACTTGTCGGCGAAAGTGGCTGCGGAAAATCGACCATTGCAAAACTGGTCCAACGCTTTTATGATCCCACCCAAGGTCGTATTCTTCTTGACGACATAGATTTGAAGGATATCAATGTAAGAGACCTTCGGTCATGCATTGGTGTTGTCAGTCAGGAACCGCTCCTTTTTGATACAACGATTGAGTACAATATTCGCTACGGGAAACCTGATGCAACCTTTGAAGATATTGTGCAAGCCGCTCAATCTGCCAATGCACACGATTTTATCATGTCATTCCCCGATGGGTACCAGACAATGGTAGGTCCTCGTGGTGGACGGCTTTCTGGTGGTCAGAAACAACGGGTAGCTATTGCGCGTGCTGTGCTCCGACAAGCTCCAATAATGGTACGTTTGAGAATTTTGGAAGAATAAGCGACTTTCCTCAGACAGGCACTACTAATCAAACGCTCATCATCTTCGTCCTCTCTTCAGATTTTAGATGAGGCAACGTCTGCGCTTGATAATAAAAGCGAGAAGTTGGTCCAGCAAGCATTGGACAAGCTCATCCAACATAAAGATGAAAACGCTTCTGCCAAGAGAAGGACTATCATTGTAATTGCGCATCGGCTCTCAACAGTGCGAAATGCCGATAAGATTGTTGTGCTGGGCTCACCAGAAGGAACGTCCACTGCCGTCAACGGGAGTGTCATTCTCGAAGAGGGAAATCACGACGAACTGATGAATCTCGAAAAAGGTTTCTATAGAGCATTGGTTGGAACAACGCATAGATCGAGTGAAGCTGGCCTAGTAGACGATATAACGGGCCCTACGGAAGAAGACACGGCGAATGAGGCGGTAATGATGAAGAGTAGAGTTGATGCGGCAGAGGAGAAAAACGCTTCTGTTGCTGATACGAAGAGTGTGAAGACAGACGAGGAGGATAAAAAAGGATTGCTCGCTGTTCTTTTTGGAACCAGAGATAAAAAGGAGAACGAAAAAAAGAAACAGCTGGCCGCCAACAAGACCCGCGTTTGGCAGTACACAAAACCAGAATTTGGATGGATCGCCTTCGGTTCATGGTACGTTGTGCTGCACTTTTTTGCTTTTGTCCAAATTGCGTTCAGTACCGACTAAACACACTCTCTTCTTTTATTCGCTAACTTTTTCAGTGCCAGCATTATAAAAGGCGCAATCTTCCCGCTCTTGTCGATTGTGTTTTCCCGTATGATTGTTATTTGGTACCATAGCGATACAGACTACATGACTGACCGATCGCTTGAGTACTCGTACGTGTTCTATGGGCTCGGAGTATTGTTGTTCATCACGGAGACCGTCCAAAAGTCTGTCTTTGAAATGATTGGAGAACGTCTTACGAAACGGTTGCGTGGCGATCTCTTTCGATCTATCCTCCGCCAAGATGTAACTTGGTTCGAAGAAGATGCCAATGCTATTGGAGTACTGGCATCTCGACTCTCCACGGATGTCAAATTGGTAAGACTAGTAGCAGGACAGTCGGTTGCTTCCACGCTTGAGTCAGTTTCATCATTGACAACAGGCATAATAATATCTGCCATTGCTTCCTGGGAAATGTTTTTGATCATGGTTGCCATGGTGCCAGCTTTAGGTATATCAGAGGCTTTGCAGGTAAGAAAATGTTCAGAATTCGATGTTTGATCTCCAGACAGGTTTCTCACTGTACAGAATGCTACAGCTTGCTCCAATGAAAAGTTCTGAAGGTTCTATTCGGGAGCAGTTCAGCAAGTCAACTGACAGGTTACACGAAACGGTCTCGGGTATCCGTGAAGTGCAATCTTTCATGCTTCAGCAAATAGTGATTGATGATATTGAGAAGAGAATTGACGAAACCATTACTCCGGCATCCAAAAAGGCAGCTATTGTAAGGGGAGTAATGATGGGGATGATTCTGCTGATTCAATTCCTCGTTTATGCTTTTGCATTTTGGTTTGGTGGGAAACTGATTGCAAATGGACGCATTACCTTTGAAGACTTTAATCAGGCTCTTTGGGCGATGGCTCTTGCAGGCAGTGGTCTTGGACAAGCTGCACTTTTTGCTGGTGATCTTGGAAAGGCAGCTGGAGCTGTCACCTCCATTTTTGATACTCTAGATAATGTTCCGACTGTTGATAGCACCCCTTGGGAGAACAAGGGAATTGCTGACTTGAGAACGAACAAAGCAATCGTCAGACACGTGAAGAACGACACTTTGAAGGAAGGAAGGGCGGAGCTCGTGAAAGTCAACTTTGCGTACCCATCCCGGAAAACTGCCAAAATTTTCGACCAGATCGACTTGAAAATCCCCGCTGGTAAGGTGGTTGCCTTGGTTGGTAGCAGTGGATCTGGGAAATCTACCGTTGTTCAGCTTATTGAACGTTTTTACGATCCTGTGAGTTTCAAGGAAGGCGTCGATGGAGAGGAGTTGGCAGAAGTGGTAGTGGATGATGGACAGTTGAGAAATGATGATGGAGTTGTCCAAATCGACAATACTGACATTCGCACCCAGGATGTTCGATGGTTGAGGCAAAATATGGGTTATGTTGGCCAAGAACCTGTACTGTTCAATGACACTATCTACAATAATATTGCTCTTGGAAAGGATAATTGCACCAGGGAAGAGGTGGAAGCAGCTGCAAAGAATGCCAATGCTTATGATTTCATTATGAACCTGGAAGAGGGATTCGAAACTATGGTTGGTGTTGGAGGCGGCAAAATCAGTGGAGGGCAAAAACAAAGAGTAAGAATATTTGAAACAATGTTGGTACAGTAGCTTTTCCGCGTCTTGTGATTACACACTAACTTTTTGGGGAATGTTTCGTTCGCACCACACTGCCAATTTTCACATCTCTTAGGTTGCCATTGCACGTGCCATTCTTCGTGATGCGTCTATTCTCATCCTTGATGAGGCCACATCGGCCCTGGACAATGAAAGTGAAAAGATTGTACAGGCTAGTCTCGACAAGCTGGTACAAGAAAGTGGAGGCAAACGAACCACTATCATCATTGCCCACCGCCTTAGCACTATTCGCAATGCCGATTGTATTTGCGTTCTTGAAAACAGTGGAGACGGCAGTCGTGTTGTTGAGACGGGAACGCATGATGAATTGATAGCTCTGGGTCAGAAATACAAGGCCTTGGTTCAGGCCTACGAGAACAAATAAGGTTGTAGAGTATTTGAGATTTGAGAAACGAAAATGTGTGTTTGTTCTGTGAATATATTTTATAAAAATTCATCTAATCTTTGAAAATGTAGCTTATCGATGGCGTTCACTTTTTCCAATGAACTCATCTTTCACAATATGACCTTGCCGCACCACGTATTCGTTTCACCTACATGGAAACGAGAGACTCATCATCGTCGTCGTCGTCTTCCATTTCCTTGGCCAAGCTGCTTTCGATGTGATTTATCTCCCGGTCTTCTTCCTCGTTGTCGACGCCATCTGAGGTGGCTGTCTTTTTCATGGACACAGGCATAGGTGCAGCTTCTGCTGCATCGAGCGACTCCTCGGACTTGATTTCATTGGTAGCTTTGTCCTCTTTTTCGTCTTGTACGATTTTGTTGTCCATGTTCGATTCTGCCACGGTTTCTTTTTCAGCAACCGCGGCAGTGAATTCGCGCTTCCAAGTAACGACATCTCCTCCATCCAGTTCTTTTGTCACCGTAGTTTCCTCGACTGTGGTTTCTACGATTTCTGTAGTGGACTGTTCCTTCTTGTTTTCTGTCGTCTCTGTCTTATCATTATTATTATTGTTTTCCGTTCCAGTATCAGTAGTTGCACCAGCAACCTTTGCCACGCTCTCGCGCTTCCATGTGACAACGACCGCTTCCTTCGTTTCAACGGGAAGACATTCCGATGGTTTGTTGTCTTTGTAATTGCGAATGTTCTCGAGGGTCTTTTCCGCCACGTCAAACTTCTCTCGGGCGTTATTTCGTAATTCTAAAACTGTCTTAAGTTCTTCACCGTTGGCAGCGTGGATTTTTTGGAGCTTGGCCAATTCCGTTCCAAAGGACGTCAAACGAGCCGTCATGTCTTGTTCGCTAGTGAGTACGGCTTGATGTTGCTCCTTGAGCTGTTCCAAGGTTTGTTTGGATTGAGCAAGAGTTTCCTTGGCTTGAGCGAGCATCTCCAAGAGTGCCTCTGTCGTTTGGGTAGCGTTCTGATTCTCATTGCCGCTGTCATTGTCGTCGTCGTTGTTGTTGTCTTTGGTATTGATTTCCTCGGTACGAGCCTTTTTGGCGTCACTCTCGGGCGATCCTGTGGGATGTTCATCTTCCGCTGTGCGCTTCGTAGGTGATGCCTTGATAGGACTTGTGGTTTGCTCTGCGACATTGGAATTGATTTCGACGGCATTTTCCTTGTCCACCAGCATCATGGTTCCATCATTTTCGTTGCTGTTGCGGTTGCTGCTTGATGACTCTTTTCCTAGCAACGTTGGCAGAGCGTTCTCGCTTTGGACATTCTGGTGTTTGGACAACAAGACGTTTTCTTCCAACATGATGCTTTGTATAGTGTCGTATTTTAGTAGAATGCTAAAAGATTGATTGTAAAGTTTACTACTGGTACTACTATTGTTTTTGTACCCAGTATTCTTTAATACTTTACGAATTGATTGAAAATGTGAGGAAAATAGGAAGTGAAGTCAACGAGCAAACGGCTAGCTACTACTCGTAGTACTCTCTAGCTAGTAGTAGTAGTACTCAGTAGTAGTAGTAGTACTCAGTAGACTGCTGTATATTTCGAACTACTCCTAGAGTATGGTTAAGGAGGTCGTGCAGGTCGATAGCATCATAAATAGATCTCTTGACGCTCAATAGCTCTGAATACAATTCACGAATTAACGTGACTCGACTTTGATCTCGTTCCTTCAAACACAAAACCTCCCACATGAAACAAGGCCAGTTTTAAGTAGCTTCCGCCCGTTATCTTACCACCATCCACCATCCCCCAACTACATCTCTTTTCGCTCCACACTCCACACCAACCCACATTATCCATCACACACGATACGATCCAACATGCCGAGAAGAATATCTACAGCTGTATCTCCAACTGCACTTCATTGCGTTCTGTGGTTGCTCCTCCTTGTATCAACATTATATTGCCAGGTTGCTTCCGCGCTGCACCACAATTTTTATCTCAAACATGATCTCCGAACCGTCATAGGGCCAGTTGGTATGCCCTTTGGCTTTCTCGAGAAGGGTTATTACGACTTGCAGGTCTTTGATTTCAAGCTGAACATTGATAAACGAAAATATAAACCTCTGCCGGGCACGGAGAAACTTTCGCCCAGAGAAGTTTTAGATCAAGTGGAAGCGGGCTTTTTACTGAAACGATTTACCAACGAGGCAGCCTTTGTTCAGTACATTGACGAACTCCGAGCCAATGCTACAATGTGTACTTTTGAATTTTTCTTAGACGAAGATGATGCGTACTTGAATTCCTTGCCAGATTGGACCGATGACAACGAACACCAGCAACATCAACAACAAGACGCGACGACTGCGGCAGAACACGGAATTTATTTGAGCATGAAAGACTGGTACAATCAGGATGCGAATAATCAAAATTCTGAAGTTGCCATGCGCAGTATCCAATACACCTTTCGACCAGGCGAAGAGGGATTGTACTTTCTGATTTACCAGATATGTCCCACACCAGCCTCGGTGTACACTCACGTACCCCACGGGATTATGTCGTCCTTTGAATTGGATTTTCACTTCATCAACTTTGATCGATGGAACAAACAGTCCTATCTGACAGCAGGTGAAATGAAATTGCCAATGGTCTTTTTTTACTTTTCGGTCAGCTATGCCTTTTGCTTTGGTTGGTGGGTACAGAACATTCGACAAGCTCAAGCGGATCGATCGACGGGACGACCCGTTATTTATGCCATCCATCACATCATGTCTGCACTTATTTTGCTCAAGACGGTCACCATCTTGCTGAAGAGTATTCGCTATCATTTCTTGCGTGTTTCGGGACATGCCGAAGTTTGGTCCTTTGTGTACTACCTGTTTTACTTTTTAAAGGGAACCTTCCTCTTTACCGTTATATTATTGATTGGGTCAGGATGGAGCATCGTCAAACCGTTTTTGAACGGGAGCGAGAAAAAGGTCATTCTGGCGGTTTTGATCTTGCAAGTTATCAACAATATTGCTTTGATCGTCTTGGCACGAGAGACGGAAGGAGAATCAACCTTTCAAGGATGGACGGCAGTCTTGCATCTGGTTGATATCATTTGCTGCTGTGCCGTTCTGGTGCCCATTGTGTGGCAAGTCAATCAACTAGAAAAGAGTGTAACAGTAGATGACCCTGAGCATCCCGATTACAATGGCGAAGACGAACTTGCAAATGGCGATACCACGAATAACAACAATATGACTGCAAAGGACAGCGGAAACATGGAAGACTTGGCAGAAAAGGGACGTATCTTGGAAAAGCTAAAGCTCTTTCGCGGCTTTTACATGCTGGTGGTGGCCTACATTTATTCCACGCGTATTTTGGTGTACCTTTTTTCGACTATGCTGAGTTACCAACATTTGTGGTTCCGCGACCTATTGGTGGAACTGGTAACACTTTGTTTTTACGTGGTAACGGGATATATGTTTCGACCGATGAAGGAAAATCCTTACTTTGGAGTGAAGCGGGAAGTCGATGACGAAAATATGGGTGATGATGACAATTTTATCAACGGAAGGGAACTCGAGATGAGCAATATTTAGAATTCCTTGCAACACCAGTTATGCGTGCGTGTTGTATTCTAACCGAGCTACTTGAGGTAGTATATCCCATGATAAATAAAAACTAATCGCGCTTACAGAGTATTTACAAAACTGTCCCTTACATTTAAGTTCTGTATTGGTAGTGGGCAATCAGTATTCTCCCCCTCTACAGCACCCACCAAGATGATATTTTTTATTTACCACTACTAGAGTAGAAAGTAGAGTTCCAAAATATTTCCTTTATGACCTATTTTTAATTGTGGACGAAATCTATTTAGTTTCATCCTTGTCATGACTGCCAATGACATAATCGGGATGGACCATGAAATCGTGCTCGTCGAACAATTCGTACATATCACTAATTTCGCTAGCAATCTTTTTGTAGTCGGTTGGCACCTTGCAAAGAATGCCCGTGGCAGGATCAAAGACCAATCCGTGCACGCGCGGATAGGATTTGGAAAAGTTTGGGTCCGCGTGCGTTTCATTTCTCCTCTTTTGAACGACGCTGGTCTTGTTCAAATTGAGACACTGCTCTGCGACGTTCAGTTCGACCAATCGACGATGGCGTTGTTCATCATCTGCAATGGCATCCAATTCTTCCTGATGCAATCGATAAACATCACGAATGTTTTGGACCCAGGAGTCCAGAACGGGACCAATATCCTTGTGCTTCATGGCGGCTCGGACACCTCCACAATCGTTATGGCCCGTCAACAAAATGTGTTTGACTTTCAAGTGCTCAATGGCATAGGTCATAACGGCCAGCAAGTTAACATCCGACGACACTACCAAATTAGCAATATTGCGATGCACAAAGAGTTCACCCATTTCGATGCCGATCAAATCGCTGATCGATACGCGCGAATCGGAACATCCAATGTATAGGTAATCGGGAGATTGTCCGGCAGCCAGCTTTTTAAAGAACGTAGGATCTTCCTTATTGGTCTTTTCTACCCATTTTCGGTTCCTGACGAAGAGCTTTTCCAACGTGTGATCATCTTCTTCCTCAAATTTCTTTTCGTGGAAAAGACGCCGTTGCTGATGAGAATATTCTTTCAAACAAGTCGAAACTGTATGGGAGATTCCAATTGCGGCTGGAGCAACGTTGGATGACGCCTGATGAGCAAAAGCCTTGCGCGCTGCTGCTCGACAAAAGGAGAAAACCATGGTTCGAATAAAAATAATTAAATGGTCTAATCTAGCCAGCTAGATTTTATGTAACAAGCGATTACGATGACTTCAGTGAATGTTTTGTTTACTAAAAAGGGAAGACTGCTGTAGTAGCTTTGTATTTGGCCAGAGACTACTACTAGACCAGAACTAGAACTAGCAAACGAAGGAGGATGCAGAATGCAGATGTAATAAAATAAATATATTAAGAGAGTTCTGCCGATTTTTTGCGAACTCCGTCCTTCGCATCATCAACAGGCCTCTCGATATTTATGACTTATTAGATTTTGTAGAAGGGGGGGAAGCAGCAAGTACCCTCTAATTAAATTATCCCCAATTGCCGTAAAAAGAAGTTGCCTCGAATTTAAGATCTCTGTGAATTGCAACTCCGAGTGTAATGGCAAACTACAGCAGACTACTCTCTAGACTACCAGGTACTGTACCTGGTACTATGCTGGCGTTGCTGCTCGACACCTGTGGTGCAACCTAAGAAAATACGAGCAGTACTATCGATTGGTACGACTTCACAACATGATACGCGATCGTGATAATAATATAATCAGATTATTAATTTGACCATGGCGCACCACCAAAGCTACTACCCGCACAATCGTCACCAGCATCAATCTAGACAACAACAAGAACAACATCATCAGTCACTTCACGAAGCCTTTCAGTATGCCAATAATCATCATCATCATCATCATCATGATAATAATAATATGGTGAATCGTCGTCGTTATCATGATGAAGGACGGTTT
>Ga0100392_1005616_pt1 | contig 11022 bp, 9 predicted proteins | sample CryGeymeta201516_FD_81548 | JGI IMG/M metagenome (GOLD analysis project Ga0100392, IMG submission 81548) | Groundwater microbial communities from Crystal Geyser aquifers in Utah, USA - Crystal Geyser metaG 2015-16 | ecosystem: Environmental > Aquatic > Deep subsurface > Groundwater | place: USA... | reverse complement strand
TGTGTTGGGCTTTTGGCTGGGGCGTGTTTTAGCGTGTTGGCAGTTCCAAAGGTTGAGGCGCGGATGATGATTGGCCCTGCGCAGCCGATGGATGCCTCCATGAAATCACAATTTCAAGATGGACAAAACTCGTATGTGATTGGAGCGGAGCGCGACGGTAGCGGCGAGATGGTTTCGAATTTTACACGCTTTAAGGCGATGATGCGCGGGGTGTCTGTCGCGCGGTTTTTGCTGCGTGATGCGCGCATTGTCGAGGGGGTTAAGGCGGATCGCTCGTTTGTGTTTGAGCGTGGGCAGGGTGATTTGAGTGCAACGGATTTGGCGGCTTATATTGGCAAGCATGTTTCGTTCGATCGTTTTGGCGAGAGTGCGCTCAAGGAGATGGTTTATCGTCATGCGGATCGTAAATTTGCTGCGTATTTTGTGCAGCAGATTCATCGCGTAACAGATCAGCTTATTCGGGCAGAATTGCGAAATCAGGTGGATGAGAGAGTTGCGTATCTTGAGCGGGTGATTGCCAAGACGAACAACCCAGAGCAGCGGCGCATTATTACGAATTTGCTTTTGGAGCAAGAGCGGGCGCGCATGATGGTGTCGATGGATGCACCTGTTGCGGCGAGTGTGATTGAACCTGTCGCGGCCGGAGCGCGTGTGGTTTGGCCGAATGCGGGGCTTGTTTATGGTGGGCTTGGGCTGGTTGGTCTTTTGCTTGGCTATGTTGTGTTTGGGCTGGTGACGTTTCAGGTGGCTGTTGGTCATGCGGCGCAAAAACAGACCAAAGGGCAGGGGCGAGATTTGCGGCATGAGCTTAAAGCGCAGTCGCGCAGGCCGCTTAAATATGGAAGCTGGTTTGGTGGCTCTGTTGGCAATGATGTGGATGATGAAGATGCGAAGCGGCGTCGTGTGAAAGACAGGCATTATGCAGCGGAATAACACATGCTGCAATACTCTAACCGATGAGCCGCATCGTATTCCCGTGACGGTTATTGTTGTTACTAAAAATGAAGAAGCGCGCATCGCGCAGTGTTTAGAAGCTTTATCAGGTTTTGATGAGATTGTCGTTGTTGATTCGTCGAGCGATGATGCGACATGTGCTATTGCGCGTGAGATGGGCGCACGGGTTGAGGATTTTGTTTGGAATGGTGCGTATCCGAAGAAGCGGCAATGGTGTTTGGATCATTTGACATTAGCGCATGATTGGGTGTTTTTTGTTGATGCGGATGAAATTGTAACCGTGGATGTTGTGAATGAGATTGCTGTGATTTTTAATGGTAGTGAGCCGGATGAAGCAGGATTTTTTGTTCGGGCGAATTACATTTGGAATGGGAAAATGTTGCGGCATGGATTGATGAATTCTAAGCTGGTTTTATTGGACCGCACGCGCGTTGAATTTCCAGTGGTGGATGATATTGGCCTTGATGGTATGGGCGAGATTGAGGGGCATTATCAACCTGTTGTTAAAGCGGGGAATGCTGCGGCGGGTATTGGTGTTTTGCGCGCGAAAATGCTGCATAATGCGGGTGATGATATGGCGGCGTGGATGGCGCGGCATATGCGCTATGCGCAGTGGGAAGTGGGAATGAATGCACGCAGGGCTTGGCCGTCTGATCCTGTTGTTTGGCGTGCTTTTTTGAAGCGCTTTTTTCGGACGCTGCCAATGCGAGGTGTTGCAGCATTTTTGCATTGCTATGTTTTGAAAATTGGTTTCCTTGATGGTGCGGCGGGGTTTGATTTTGCGCGTTCCCGGGCGCGGTATTACGCGATGATTAGCGCTGCTTCAAAGACCAATAAAGATTAGGCGCGAATGTGCGAAACGCCATGTTGATGGCTTGAAGTGTTGTGATGATGACGTTTTGTATGGGGGAGCAGAGTTTTAGGGTTTTACGGATTTGAAATTGCTCGTTTCGTCCGGCTTTTGTTTCCTGCTGGGAGATTCCTCCGGCTTCGAAAATGCAAATTGGGGTGGGTATGTATTCAATGTTTTTTGCCGATTTTAAGATGCGGGCGGTGAAATCATAATCTGCTGCGATTTTGTAGTCTTCGTTGTATCGTTTTTTACCAATAGCAGATGTTTTATACAGCATAGCTTGATGGTGAGTGAACATGCCGAGGGTGATGCGTTTATGTTTGCGTGATGGTTTATAATTAATTTTTCCGTCTTGTGCCTGCTCCAGGGCGTCGCCGTAGATGAAATCGGCTTGGTTTTTTATATTTTGAGCGATTGTTTTTAGGGTCTGTGGATCGGCGAGCATGTCACCAGCGTTGAGGAAGAGGATATACTCTCCGCTTGCGCGGCTAATCAGACGGTTCATAGCGTTGTAGATGCCAGTATCATTCATGCATTGAATGATACCCAGGGTGTTTTTGAGTATGTTTATGGTGTCATCGGTCGATCCGCCATCTTGGATGAGCCACTCGAAATCTTCAAATTCTTGCGATTTGATGGAATTCCATGTCTTTTCTAACCCTTCAGCGTTGTTCAGGGTGATGGTTGCGAGTGTGAATTTTTTCTTATTTTTTGGCATAAATACCTAAAATTTTATCTTTTATTAACTATTATCGCATATTTTAAAGGGTGTATGCGGAAATAGAATAAAAAATATCTGCAAAGAATAGAGATAAAACAAGGTGTGTTATGGCTTTAGATGAGGTGGTTGGAGAAGGATTGGGCGAGGTTTTGCCTCCTGAAATTCGCGACCTTATGTCAGGCGTTGGCGGTATTCGTCGTCAGCAGGATACGCAGATGGGGGTTATGTTCCTAGCATTGGTTAATAAGCCTGATGTCGAAATTGGTCCGAATGGTGAAAACACCCGCAGGGATGGAGCAAAAGCTGCATTTGGAACGTGGAAAAGCGAAGCGGAAGCACGTTTAAAAAGTTTAGGAGTTGCGGCTCCCACGCGAGATCAAATTCATGAAAACATGATTGCGGAAATACAACAGGAATTACAATCGCTTAATGGCGGAAGACCGCTTAATGCGAAGGGCGCGAAAGAGATTAATGATCTATTTGCATTAGATGATGCCCAGTTTTTAGAAAAAATTATGGCGAATGCGGAGAAAGGCAATCAAGCTTTTGATGCACATGTGCAAGCGGTTAATGCTGCGAAAGCACAGGGTAAGCCAATTCCATTATATGAGCATGTTGGAATCATGGAAGCGCTTATGCATAGCGGGGATGGTGAGGGTCGTCCGCGTTTGGACGGTGTTAGCCTCACTGGTGTTGATGTGAGTCCGCAGGGGCAAACGGAAGCGAAGATTGATGGCGCATTTGATGATGTTGTTCGATTGATGGGGCGGGGAAACAACTCCGAACAGACTTTAGCGCATTTGGCGTGTGTGGCAACAGGCGATCGCAGGGGCGAGATGCGTTTGGAGGATGGTAGCTATGATCCGGATAGTCATAGTTTTGCGAATGTTAATAAGTTTGAAGGGCCGGGCGCTTTAGCCCCAGGGGCGTATCAAGAATGGCTTAGTCGATTTAATAGTGACGAAGGTTTAGGTAGCAATTATTCTCTCTTACGCGGCGGCGAAGAAGCTCCTGCCAATATGGATAACCTTGTTACAGAGGCAATGGTAGGGCGCGGCATTGTTACGTTTGACAGTCAGGCTGCGCGTGATGATTGGAATACCCATATGGGCGGCCTTTTGGCGGGTGAGTATGGCGACGATCACCGTCTTCATAAGATTTCGGGCGCAGACCTTCGGGAGAGTATGGAGACGTTTGCTCGCGCGCGCTCGGACATTAAATTTGCCAATGAGAGTGATGCGGACAATGCGTTAGGTGTCAATGCGGCGGAGATTCGTCAAGAGGCTAGTGGTGCTCCAGTGGTTGAAGCTGCGGCTGCACCAGTTGAAAATGCGGCTGTTGCTGATCCAGTGAGTGCAGCGGGTGCTGTTGCTTATTTGGCTGCAGAAAGCGGTGTTGGCCCATTGGTGAGTGCGACACCAGAAGCGACGATGGCGCGTTTGTCGAGCGTTCCAGAATTTTTGGCCGATATGCGTGCGCAGCAACAATTGAATGCAGTTCCGTCATATTCTCCGCTTGCGCAGATGCAGATAGAGCCGCAGCTTATGGAGCCGAATATGGGGCCGCGCATTGGTAATTAATTACTGTCACCAATAACATCATCAATAAATATTGTGGTCACAGCCAGATTCGAAAGGATTTGGCTGATGTCTTTTGCGCTTTGGATGAAATCAAATGGTTTTGGATCGCGGGGGACGACGATTGTGCTGCCCGGGGGGATGAAGATGGGGTTGTAGTTCCAGCTTGAGACTTGGAGGGGTTGTGCGCTGCCATCAGGGTATAGGACGAATGTACGGTCTTTGTCGGCGTGGAAAGTGAAGCCGCCTGCTTCGTTGATGTAATCAAGCGGGTTTTTTCCTTCACGAAACTGGAGTGACGCGGCGGAGAGGACTTCGCCATGGACGCGGACGGTGAGATCACGTTTGGGGATGAAGATGCGGTCGCCTGGTTGAAGGAGGAGGTCAAGCTCAGGCTTGGTAGAGAGTGTTGCGGGATCGGATTCGATTGTGATTCGCCCTGCGCCATTGGCTTCTTCGAGTTGGCGGCGAGCGCGCGGGCTTCGGCGATTTTTCCTGCGTTGACTTTATCGCTGTCTGATTCCAGGGCGGATGCGATGGCTTGTTTGATGGTGCGGCTTTGTGCGTGAAAGCGTGCTTCTTCGGCGCGGCGTTCGGAGGCGCGGGAGAAAATTGTGCCATAGGGGTAGGCGTTTCGGCTTAAGCCGCCCGCACGCTCGATGAGGTCGGAGACACGGTCACCGTTCATGAGGTCATAGCGACCGGGGTTATCGACTTCGCCCATGATGAGGACGCTGTTGTCTTTTATTTTTTCAAATTTTTGATTAACGCGAATGGATGCACCGGGTTCGATGATGACATCGTTTGCGGAGGTTTCGGCGAGGTTGATGCGCTTGCGGTGTTTGCCGTCGCCATTGGTAAAGGCGGAGGAGGTGACTTCGATATTTCGCTTATTGGCTTCGAGGGCGAGGCCACCAGCGACGGCGAGCACCGAATCGAGTGTGACACCCTCGGCAACGGGGTAGCTTCCTGCGTTGCGGATTGCGCCGCGAATGAAAGCGCTGCGTTCTGTCAGGAAGGAAGCGAGGACGGGATCGTCGATATGGTCGCTTTCTATGTCATCTGTAGAGCCATAGGCGATTTGTTGGATGTCGCTGTCGGTAGGTGGGGTGAGAAGGTTTTGGATTTGGGTGTTGGAAAAGAGGTGGATGGTGTCGCCGTCTTCGAGTTTGCGATCAAATTCGCCTTTGATGACGAGACGTAGTGGGAAATCGATAAAGGTTTTGGTGAGATGCTCGCTGTCATAGCGTTCGATAACACCGATAAGAGGGTAGATGTCTTCGCCGAGGACGCTTTGCGAGGAGATGAGAGATTGTAGGTTTTTATGATCTGTGACGGTGTATAGACCCGGGCGGCGCGTATGGCCGATGAGTTCGACCATGCCTTCACGTTTTGCCGATCCTTTTGAGACAATCAAAATGGAGCCGTCATTAAAGGTGGGGGTGAAGGCATCTGTGATGTCTTCGACATGTTCTTGGCCGGAATCGGTGAGGCCGAGCTTGAGTGTGCGGTTTTGCCCTGGTGCCATGAGGCCGCCAGCAAGTTCGAGCATTTCATTGAGGGTGAGTTTTTCTGAATTTTGTGCGGATTGGTGATGCATGCCGCGGCGGCTGGGTAGGATTTCAAAAATGGCGGGGCGTTTGACTTCGCCGCCAACGGCTACAGTGGGGCCGATGGATGGGACAATGATTCGGTCACCGTCTTGGAGGCGTAAATCTATTGCGGACTGACCGTGGAGGAGGAGGGCGTAAAGGTCGATATAGGTGGAGCGACCATCGCGGATGAGTTTGATTTGGCGCAAGCTTCCCGTTTTATTAATGCCGCCCGAATCCATGAGCGCGTCGAGGACGGTGTGAAAGACTGTGAGGGTTTTGCGTCCGGGGCGTTTGACGTTGCCGATGACGAGAGCGTTGATTTGGCGCACGGATGATAGTGAGACAAAGGCATCGGTATTGTGGAGTTGTTGTGCGGCGGCTTCAATGGAGAGGCGGACTTGGCCTATTGTGCGTCCTGCGGCGGGGATTGGCGGCAGGTCGGGGATAATAAGCAGGCCGTTGCTATCGATTTTATGGCGCGAGCGATCGTTGCGTTGTCCCGTGAAGGTGATGTCGAGTTCGTCGCCGCTGCCGAGGATGAAGCTGTCTTGGACGGCGGCGGAGGGGGCAGTGTTCTGTGCAGCGTTGCTTAACGCGTTTTGTGTTTCTGATGAAGGGATACCGAATAGGTCATACCCGAATTGCTCAAGCGGTTGCGCGATGCGAGAGGCATACATGGATTCGATTGATGATGGCTTTTGCGCTGTTTTTACGGGGGTGGCGTAGGGTTGTATGAATTGTGCGGGAGGTTGAATGGATGGGTTTTGTTGGCGGGGCTGGTGGTCGTTGTAATCGTATTGTGCGTATTGATTGTTACGCGATGAAGGCTCGCCAAGGGCCGGGTCTATTTGCAGGGCGCGAAAGTTTTTGTAATTACGCACTTCGCCAGTGACATCAGACCACGGGGCGGCAGAAGGTGTTTGCGCAGAAGCTGTGTTGCTGGCAACAAAAATGATTGGGAGTAGTAATTTTGTCAGTATTCTCATGGTGATGAGCGCCGAGTGGCCAATGAATGTTTCTATCATGAGTATACACATGTATGAAATCCACACCATAGTGATATGTATTTTTTGTTGTAAATGTTTGGTCTTTTTGGCGAGGGTGGCTATATAGGGTTTATGACAGTTCATATGATTAAATTGATTGTGGGTGCACAAAGCCTTGAGCAATATGCGCAATGGCAGGAAAGCCAAGTGATGGATTATCACGGGCAAGATGCGGTTCCATGTTTCACACGGTTCATGCCCAAGCGTGCGGATGAGATATTGCGTACGGGTGGTTCTTTGTATCGTGTTCATAAAAGCCGCATTGTTTGCCGATCTCAGATTTTAGGGTTTGAGATGGTTGAAACCGGGCAAGGTCAGAAGTGCATGATTATGCAGAGCCCTGAGATTATGACTGTCCTCAACGCCCCGCAGCGCCCTTTTCAGGGGTGGCGGTATTTTGATGGTGCAAAGGCGCCAGAAGATCGCGGTGTTTACGTGATGGGACAAGATGAGGAAGAGCCGCCCGAAGAATTGGGTGATGATTTGCGTGAGGCGGGTTTGCTTTAATCTTTTTCCTTGCATTGGCTAATTTTCTTGATTACATAATTGCAAAAGGATATGTATTATGAGAAATGTAGCCAGTTTAACAGTTGGGTTTTTGATGTCTGCGGGCGTGGCCGCTGCGCAAGATGTGCAGCCAACTATTTGTGATCCTAGTTACGAGCTTGGGCCAAGTGGTGTGCTTGAGGAAGGGGCAGGCGTTTTCGTACAAAGCCCAGATTTAAGATCAGATGGTTATCCTTCTGCGTGCACAGCAGGTAGTTGGTTGGAGCGGCATAAAGACTTTCTAAAAGACGAAGGTCGCGATGATGCTCTTGAGTTGTGTACAGTTGGCGAAGGCGGTTTGGACGTTGGTCCGGGCCCGCATGGTAATTATTATTATGATGAAGAGGCAAACCCTGAACCCGATAAGCGTGTTTTGATTTGTCGTGATGATAAAGGTAATTGTTATATATGTGCGCCAGCGGTTAGCTAGTTAATGCTTCTTACGCTCATTGGCGTATTTGGTTGAATTTTCCAAAATTGAATAAGCGACGGTTGAGATATAGCTGTTGATTCTGCGGTAGTCGCGGATGATGTCGAGGTGGATCGAACTGGTTGCGATTGTTTCTGGTAATCCTTGGCGCAGGCGATGGAAGTGCTGGCTGGATGTTTCTTGTTCCGCTTTTCTGATGTGATTCTTGCTGTCGATGAGTTGTCTCGCGAGGCTTGGGTCTTCGGAAATGAAGAGGTTCTGCGCGAGTTTCATGTTATCCAATACCTGTTTATGAAAGTCTTTGATTTCGCTCCATCCTTCATCGGAGAAACGCTCACCTTTAGCGATTTTCTTTTTGGCAAGCTCCATAAGGCTGGTGTCAATGATGTCGCCAACATGCTCAAGGTTTGTTGCAAATGTGAGAATTTGTAGGTAGCGATCGGCTTCCTTGGGGTCGAGTGATTGTTGAGTTAGTTTGGCCATATAATATTTAATGGCAGTATAGAGGCGGTCAACGGTGTCGTCTTTGCGGCTGATGTTCTTTGCCATGCTATCGGTGTTTTGCGTGAAGCAGGTGATTGTTTGACCAAGCATTTTTTCGACGATTTCAGACATGCGCAGCGTCTCGCGTGCGGCGCAGGCAAGGGCGATGATTGGTGTTGATAGGGCTTGATCGTCTAAATAGACAGGATCAGATTCGTAGACGACTTTGTTTTCTTTGATAGGGAAGAGGCGTTCGCCCACTTTTGCGACCCATTGCACGCACGGCAAGAAGATGATCCCAAGGGTGACGTTGAATAGAACATGCAGCGAGACGATTTGGCGAGCGGGGTCCAAGTCGAATCCATTTAACCATGTAAGGATGTAATCACTAAAGCCTATGAATATAATCGCACAGACGCTTCGCATGAAAATGTTGGATGCGGTGATTTGGCGTGCTTCTGCGCCTTGCTTATATGTCACAACAAATGAAATGAGCGCGCCGCCAATATTTGTTCCGATCACGAGCAAGAAGCCAAGATGCATACTGACGATGCCGCTGGCTGCGAGTGCGGCGAAGAGGAGGATGGATGCGAGAGATGAATGGATGATCCATGTCAAAATTGCGGCAAAGGCGATGGCCATGATGGGGTCATTGTTCAGCGGTGCCATAATAAGCGGTAAAGTTGCCGATGTTTTAAGAGGAATCGTTGCATCGCGAACAAGGGCAAGTGACAGGAGCATAAGGCCTAGGCCTATCAGGATTAAGAATAGATGTTTCTTTCTGCCGCCGTTTTCATATTTCATATGGCCGATAATGCCAATCGTTAGCAGCGCAGGAGAAAGCCAACTGAGGTCGAAGGTTAGGATTTGTGCGACTATGGTTGTCGCGATATCCGCGCCAATGACGAAAGCAATTGCAGCGCCGAGCGGAATGCTGTGTTTTTTGACAAAAGACAGCATGAGAAGAGTCGCTGCGGTGGAGCTTTGTAATAAAGCGGTTGTTCCAAAGCCGGAGATGGCGGAGGCGACGCGGTTTTTGGTTCCCCGTGATACAAAAAGTCGAAGAGAAGAGCCGTAGGCACGTGTAAAGCCCCGCTTGACCATGCGGGTTCCCCATAGAAGGAGGCATACAGCGCCGATGATGTGTAATAAAACAAGAGATGAAGTTATGGAATTGCTCCGCTTAAGTGTTGCTATTGTTAGGGTAAGTGTTCTTACATTGGTTGCTAATATGATGCTTAATCATGAAACATGCATATTACAGACATATATATGCATAAAAAAGTTTATGTTGCCAAGGACGATTCGTAAAGGTGTTGTGCTTTTATTGATTGGATTTGTTTTTCTTGGTTAAGAGCAATTTCTGCCACGTTAATTATGGATTTTTAAGGTCGCATATATATGTGATGATTCATTTTTCGGGCTTAATTGGTATTATCACCAGCATTCTGTTACGGTTGATCCAATCAAATATATCTTTTTGGGCATTACAATCTCCATTGGTTACATAACTCTGTGGAGATTGGCTTGGTTTATTGAGGGTGTTAGGGCTTTGCGAGAGCGGGGCTGGAATGTCGAGAATTGTTATGGTGATGTTTTTAAAATAGGCCAAAGTTTTTTTATAAGAAATATTTGGCGGTATTCTGGGCTTTGTGATGATTTTTTACAGAAAGGATGAAAAAAACTTAAAAAAAACGTAAAAAAAGGTTTGACGGTTCCAACTGAGATGCGTATACATCCCTCCACGCACTGAGGCGGAGCAAACAAAGATTGTTGCGCAGCGAGGCTTAGAGAGTTGAAAAGTAAAGTGTTTAACTCTTTTTATTGACCGCAAAAAGTATATGAATTATATTTTTTCCAATCAGTAAAAAAAGTTCTTGCGAATTAAGTGAAAAGCAGTCATAAGACTTCTTCTTTCTTGGTTCGGTTGCTGTCGGAAGACAGTGTATTGAATTTTAGATTTGGTTCTTGAACATCGTGAATAGGGAAGAAGGAATACGCAGGCAGCAGTGCTTGGACTTTTTAAAAAGTTTAACTTTTTTAAGTTGTACATTGAGTGCATACAGACAAAAAGATCTGCTGTTTTATTTGCGTAGTCTTTCATGACGCATCGTGTGGTCATATTTATATGGTCACATGATAAAATAAGCATCGTTAAAATGTACAAGTTTTAACGAAGCAGTAAGTAAAGTAATGCAGGTCTTTGAAGAAGTCGTTGCCAACTTGTTGGTGACGCATTTACTTCAAATAACCAAAAATTCAATTTTGAGTGATTTGATGGATTCAAACTTAAGAGTTTGATCCTGGCTCAGAACGAACGCTGGCGGCAGGCCTAACACATGCAAGTCGAACGAACCTTCGGGTTAGTGGCGCACGGGTGCGTAACGCGTGGGAATATACCCTTGAGTAAGGAATAACGTAGAGAAATTTGCGCTAATACCTTATAATGACTTCGGTCCAAAGATTTATCGCTCAAGGATTAGCCCGCGTCAGATTAGATAGTTGGTGAGGTAATGGCTCACCAAGTCGACGATCTGTAGGGGGTCTGAGAGGATGATCCCCCACACTGGAACTGAGACACGGTCCAGACTCCTACGGGAGGCAGCAGTGAGGAATATTGCACAATGGGCGAAAGCCTGATGCAGCCATGCCGCGTGAGTGAAGAAGGCCTTAGGGTTGTAAAGCTCTTTCAATAGTGAAGATAATGACGGTAACTATAGAAGAAGCTCCGGCTAAATTCGTGCCAGCAGCCGCGGTAATACGAATGGAGCAAGCGTTGTTCGGAATCACTGGGCTTAAAGCGTATGTAGGCGGACT
>Ga0100392_1005605_pt1 | contig 11034 bp, 10 predicted proteins | sample CryGeymeta201516_FD_81548 | JGI IMG/M metagenome (GOLD analysis project Ga0100392, IMG submission 81548) | Groundwater microbial communities from Crystal Geyser aquifers in Utah, USA - Crystal Geyser metaG 2015-16 | ecosystem: Environmental > Aquatic > Deep subsurface > Groundwater | place: USA... | reverse complement strand
GTTTTGATTGAGAGGACTCAGGTCTTGACGAAGAGGGAATCGTTCTTGTGGATATTGAGGATACGGTTGAAGATCCTGACGACCATCATTTTGGCTTCCATCATTCCTACTACCCCGACCAATGTTGTTGTTACTTGTCGAGATACGAGAACGTTGCTGATCGAAACGGCTACCAGGATTCATCAACTTGACACGACCTTTTTGGCGTTCCTCTGGTCGAGTATGCATGACGGGATCGTAAAAACGGACATCGTTCTTCTTGGAAATACGAATTTTGCGAGGATCTTTAGTGAGCTCTTCCTGGGGATTCGGAGGTGGCATATCTCGGTGAGCCGGTGGTGCCGGTGATGATCTCCGCGGCGGCGACGGTTGATTATTTGGATAGCGATATTCATCACCCATGAAGGAATTAGACCTGGATCCTGCCAACCCGTTAGCAGCAGTAGGACCACTTCCAGTTCGATAGTTCCATGTGTGTGGCACCTGTTGCTGTTGATTTTGATACATTTGGTTGGACATTCCCATTGTAGAGAAAGTTTCACGAACCGTATACGGATCCATATCACCTCCGTAAGGATCTCTAGATTGTCCATACGGCATTTGATTTCGTTGAGTTGCCCCTTGTTGCTGATACGACGACTGCCGGGCTGCCGAAGACGGGCTAGTCGTCGACTGTGAGAATCCTGGGTATTTCGTTGGATTTCCTTGCTGGTAGGAATCGTTCGAGTACATGGTTGGCTGTCCTTGTTGTTGGGTTGGATCCACGGGATACTTGGCTGTGTGTGGCATTGGCTGTCCTTGTTGTTGGTATGGATCCACGGGATACTTGGCGGTATGCGGCATTTGTTGACTCTGCTTGTAGTAGAAATCTTGTGGTTGTTGTCCATACGAGTAAGGCGAACTTTGTGGTTGCTGTCTGTTTTGAGTGCCTGTATTTGACGGTGCGTAATACTGCTGAGATCCTGTGGATGATGTCTGTACCGGTTGATAGGGTGGTGGTGGTGGTGGTGGCGAACGCTGAGATCCTATGGCTGCTGTTTGTTGTTGTGGACGCAAGTGTTGCGGATACGGTTGTTGCTCACCCACAGATTGATTGACAGGAGGAGGCTGCTGCTGACTGTTGTATTGATTTGCGGAATGCTGTCGTGGTTGATTTTGGGACTTGTAATAGGATTCTGACGGAGGTGATTGATACGAACCTTGTAGAGGATGAACCGTATTATAGCCCCCTTGCATCATTAATGGATCCTGGTATGCTGAGCTTGATGCTGTTGTCGTTGCTCGTTGGGATGATCGTGGATATCCTAACTGTGACATACCTCTCGAAGGAGGCTGCTGTTGCTGAGTTCGGGAGTAATATTCCTGCTTGGATTGTTGCCCCTGCACATATGGTTGATATTGTTGGTCAGATATCGGCGGAGGTGGTGATTGGTATTGGCCAGATGGGGGAGCTTGTGACTGATAATAGTGTCCCTGCTGTTGTTCTGGCATGAACGATTGTTGTTGATTCATTGAGGGTGGAGTATAAGGGTACGACTGCGGACGAGGAGGAGAAGGAGACGTCTGTTGTTGTTGCTGATGCTGCTGTGGAAAGGGTGGTCCAGCAAGATCATCATACCTGGAACGTCCATTTGGTTGTTGTTGTTGTTGTGAAGAAGAAGAAAAAGGATTACTGATCGCATTACCTATGGATCCTCCCGGTCCGAGAAGATCATCGTAGCTGAATTTTCTTCCTCCTCCTCCTTGTTGTTGTGACGGTGGTTGTTGATATTGTTGTTGATTTTGATGTTGTGTATTTCTTTCCATTTCCTTTTTCATCTTGCTGGGATTCTTCGCTGTATCGATGGCTATCTGAGTGTTCTGGATCAGTTGATCTTTATTCACTCGTCGCAGTGGCCCGAGGGCAGTCGTTGTCGAAGAAGAAGAAGAGGAACAACTGCCGCTGGTGTCTACAACAACGAACAAATTCTTGGTTGCCGACTTGGGAGCAAACGCAAGAACCAAGGCCGGGAGAAGCAAGAAGACTACCAACGTCGACAATGCTCTGGTTGATCTATTCGTCCCCATCATCATCATCATCATCATTATCATCATCGTTATTCTTTAATTTTTTGTCGAGAGAAGATACCGAGTACTAGAGCCAGGTTCTAATGAGATGTGAGTTGAGCTAAATAATTACTCGAGTATAATGATATGCTGAGTGCTGAAGAAGTCCTGGAAGAATGAGCCAAAGTAACAGAAGTCTTTTCAAAAGTGACATAACTATGTGGTACTAGTACCAGGTAGCTGCTTCTGGTGTACGGAGTACCAGGCATTAGTAGTAGAATACTACCTGGTACCAGGCACTAGCTACTTCTGGTGATGCTCTACTACTGCTAGACTCTAGTAGTTGAATGATAGGTGGGTTGCAAGGTGTTCGGTGTCTCTCCAATCATGCTAACGTTGCACTTTACTAAAAATGAATGACGTGGACCCATGTGTTCTTTTGATTCTCAATTCTGAGGAGTGAATGTGCTTCTTTTGAACCACTGCAGTTTTCGCACAAAAATAAAGTGAGAACATTCTTTCAGGACCGATACGCGCGCTTCATCCAATGAAGAGGTCCGCCCGCCGAACAAGCGTTTCCTTCCCATTTGAAAATTACTCTTGCCAAAATGGGCCACAAAATAATAAATTTTAAGTAAATCCCGACAAATAATAATAATAATACATTGTTTTATAATAATATTATTATACAACAGCCCACCGCTTGGTCACAAGTCACAACTAATAAAAAGTAGTTACCACAACTGCGATAAATTCATTTATCGTTTATACTGTACACAAATTGATAAAGTTCATAAAACAACATTCTATCAAAGATGATGATTCGATCTTTCGGTCTTTTGGTGGTGGCAGTTTTGGTTACCTCCAGCACTGCCAGCACTTCTGCTGAGCAACGACAACAATCGCAGCAGCAGCAACAACAACAGCAACAAGATCCACAAGAACATCGACAATTGCAAGCATCGACCGGTATTAACTTGTGTGCAGCGTACGATATTGTGGTTCCATTGATCAAAGATGGTGTAAAAAATTGTGCTTGTGATGGACGTACCATCAAATGCGATTTTAACAACGTCTGCACTAGTAATAGAAGCAGCAACAACAACAGCGGTGCATCATCGTCGTCGTCGTCGTGTGCTGATCTCGATATGGAAATTGATTTTTCCGTAGAAGGACAGGAAACCATCACGTACACCAGTACGTACGCTAATGCCAATTTGAAACCCGTCGAAATCGTATTGAATGTCGCCCAAGATGTTTCCAGTATTGAGAGCTGTACTGCCACGTATGGTGGCGAGACTTGCGAATGCGAAGTTTGTGGTGGTAACGGTGACGACAACAGCAACAGCAGTGATAGTGGCATCAATGTTGACTGTGGAGCCTTGGCCGAAGGTGTGACTACGGGTACGTGCCTACCGGTGGATGTCGGTAGCTTTGAGGCCTTTATTCCATTTTTGGAAGATCAAGGCAAGGTCATTGCTGGAGTGCAGAGTGAGGAAGCGGCAGCTACTGATTCTGGTGCTGCTACCGCTACCGCTGCCTCTACTACTATGATCATAGGTGAAATCGTGGCTGCTGTGGCCGTTTTCATGGCTCTCTAAAAAAAAAAGCACGGGAAATGTTTTCGCGCAAGTCACAAAACAACATCAAATCGTAACCTCTTCTGTATGGATCGAGCACAAAAGTATATTTTGATGGTGGAACTAATGAGCGCAGAAAACAATAATTGAAACAAAAAATAGTATATGTCGTTTCTGGTATAAAATAAAGCCTTTTTGATCCCCATTTTACTACGCATATAAAAAAAGTCGTGCCATTTCATTTTCGAAATGTTATTAAGGAAATTGATCGCTTACCAGACCATAACTTGCGGTACTCATAATCAAACTCTTTGGAGTAATATCAGATTGAGAAAAGGTCAAATAATAAATATCAACAAAACAATAACAAATATCGCACGTTCCTCCTAATCAGTACAACTACTAGTAGATCTACTGGGAGAAAAATACAAGAGTCTATTCTGCTAGCATACTATTATTATTTTCCAATTCATTCGAGAATGACCTAGTATTACTGCTGCAATATTTCATTCGTTGCAAGAAGAAGATTTTGGAAGCATGGTTTGCACACGAAACAAGCTACAGTACTAGTGTCTGCCTTCAAACGTCCCAATTTCCTTCATCTTGCTATCATGCCACAGAAAGATCGATTTCTTACATATCGCGGAGAGAAATTGGTTTCTATAGCTAGATCCAGTCTGCAAGTACTACTAGTATGACTGTACATAACATTCGCAGTTTCTATTTTCGTGTCAATTTTGACCTTCGAAACCGCGTTGATTCCTAACACTACTGCAGAAACCTGAGAACATGAGCTACCAGGGTATTTCTGTAAAAAACTTGCATTAATTTTGCTTTCAAAAGGTTTCCCCAGCGGTCCTTCATAATAAAGAGGAGCATTTGTTGTTGCCTGACCTGTAATTTCGTCAATTATTTTAATGGTTGTATACATTTCGAGAGAAAAGTTTGTTGTACTGTAACGAAGACTTCATTGAATTCGCAAACCAGGAGAAATTCGCTACTACAATCCCACCGCGTGCTCACACACACTCATGCTGTCAAAGTCTGCGTCCTCTCTCTCCAAGACAATAGTCACAACAGTATCACCGCCGAAGGATGCTTCTTCGACCTTGACCTTACGAATCTGGAAGTCGCGACGTCTCTTAATTTGTTCCTTGGTCTCCTTTTTCACTGGTTTCTGCACTGCCAAAGCTTTGGAATTGGTCGATCCGTGTGACATACAGAGAACTGCAGCAATAATAGATATCCAAGGCAATCTGCTAAGAGAAGGGCAAGCGTTCCAAACCAAAACGTTGTCACAATCAGATGTCGATGATGGATTTAATAGTAGTCGATCTGCGGCTACTGCTGTTGCTACTGGTAGTGGCGCCAAATTCGATCATCACAATGGTAACATGTTGGTAACCGAACAAAATAATGAGGTTCCTGAGGGCATCGTTCAACAGCAGCAGCAGCAGCAGCCTGCACCTCATCCTGTGACCTCGGCAACTCCACTGTCTGCATCCATGAAAGGAAGCGAGAGGAAGCGATGCGCATTTTGCGATAGTATCGCTCGAGCCGATAATCACACGGCACCTGAATCCTTCATCAATTACACTGCACTCTGGGACCACGTATGGACTCCCTTGACAACCATGCCAATGATCCGCCGTTCTCGGAAAAACATCGGTAACGTAGGTCGCTTGCAGCACTTCCTCAAAAAACTGTGTCGAGGAGAATCGACCAATATACTACTCATTGGTGGAAGCAATTGTGTTGGTGCACAGCTTAGATCGACCGCTCCAAGATTTCCGGGTCTCATCGAAAATTGGCTCAATACAGTGTTCCCCGTACACAATGGCACCCGGAAGCATCGGGTGCATAACCGTGGAGCCGGTGGTTGTGGAGCCTGTGTCTTTAGTTCCAACTTGCCAAGTTATTATGAAATGGCATCACCACAGCCAATCGATGTGATTCTGACGGAGTTTTCCGTTAACGACGGGCTGGAGGGGCTGCCACCGGACAATCCAGAGCACCGACAATCACGATTGTGCTTTGAAGCCCTGGTGCGAACAGCCTTTGCCCACAGTCCTCATCTGGCAATTGTTCCGATTGAGCTTGCAAACCAGCAAACGCTCTTCAATGGCGTTGCATCGCACCATGACATATCTTCCTTTTATGGGCTGCCCGTCATTTCTTGGAGGGATGCAATCTTTCTCGATATGCGGTCTGGTATTGGTCCCAAGTTTGACGGCTTGGAGGCGGCAGGAGAGAATCCGATGGCAATACTTAAAAGTAGCAACTTTTCTGACGATGGCTACGACAACCCTTCTCTTTGGGTAGACCATCGTCACCTCAACGTCTGGAGCCATGGCGTTGTTCTCGACGCGTTCGTTTATCTGATACAGAAGGAGTTGAGTCAATCAGAAATCGTCGAACCGGGAAAGCCTCCAACTGCGTGGCTTCCTTACGAAACCACGAAATGGGGAGAGGATAAGCTTCTCCGAACCCAACGGGGACATAACACAATTTCTGGGCCTATAGCATTAGTAGAAGCGGAGGGGCCATCTTTTTACCGATCAACAGTTGTAAAAACGGGCTGCGATCCCAATTTACATTGGTCGTACACAAGCTTGAGACCAGAGCAATACAGGACTGACTCGAAATACAAAACCGAGGAGCAGTTTAAACGAATGTGCAACTTTGAGCCCATTACAAAGACTGCCAATTTCAGCTTCTACGAGGACCGTCCCAACAAGCCTGGTTGGATTTCCAATGCCTCGACTCCGCAGAGAATCACCTTCGAAGTTCCATTGCCACGATTGCCCAACCGAGAGCTTGGTTATAAGCATTATTCAATCCGATTGGGATATTTGAGATCGTACGAAAACATGTGCCGCTTTACGGTTTCTCTCGACGGATTGAACGAGTCGAAAACTCTAGATGGCTTCTGGGATAGGCCACGCTCGACCAACGAAGAGACTGAAGTCGGCATCGTTACCCGGGGTGTGAACGTTACAGTGACCACCCATCCTGACATCGCAAACCACAAAACAAAGACTAAAATAGTATGGATTCGAGCAGTTGGAACAAAATCGTAATAATTGAACTCAGTGGTGTCACTAAAGAAAATTGCAATTGTCCAACGCAGCTTAGTCGGACAGAAGCAGCACACCTACTGCTGTCTCAAAAGTGTACTAGTACAGTACTTTATGTATATTTGTGTGTTACATGCGTTATCTGTATAGACTTTGTAGACCGAAAGGTAAAAGAAATGGACAATGCCAATCTAACTTGTCGTGTGACAGGCAGACAAACAGGTTTATGAGGACATAGTGACGTCCCCGGGCCCGCCTTCAATTTTCATGCGGTTCTTGACACTGTTAATCAAATCTTCTGCTCCCTCTGTCGCGCCATCTCCATTCGCTCCTAGGTCTTCATCGTGCAAGCTTGCTCCGAGAGCCTTATTCAAGTACTCTTTGTCTGCTGCTTGATCTTCGTCGGCATCGCAAAAGGAACCATCAGAAGAATCGGACCCGTCCGATACGCTGAGATCATCGTCCTCGGTCATTTCCGTAGCCAACGACCCTGCAACACCTGCAGGATCAGGAACTTGCCCTGATGGTATAGATGACAATAGCGCAGTTCCGGGTTCTTCACCAGTGGTACTGGAAGAAGTGGGCCGATTCAGCAACTGGCGAGTACTTCCACTGCGGAGCAAGTCTTCTTTGTTCTTGTTACTCTTGGAAAAGTTCCGAACCGACATGGCTTTGCTCATCACTCGTAATCGACCTGTTGAGACATGGAGACTAGCATCCAAACCTGTCTTGGGGGTGGGGGCAGTATGCGTGCTCATTTTCGAATAAATAGCGTTTGGGCAGGATGGATGGACTGGAGGCTGTTGACTTAATGAGTGTCCTTCAAGTTCTGTTAGAAATTAAAAGGTACTCTTTCTCTAAGGTTGCTGGGGTATGTTATCTTGAGGGTAGTAATATAATTCCAGATTTATCTATTCGGCTTGACGAATTAATCAACGTGATTCAATAAGAAGGAGAGTCTCAAGTCTCAAGTCTCAAAGCATGCAATGCACTTTTTGTTGCATGAAATTGTTGGTTTTATTATTAGGACTTGGACGTGCTGAGCTACTATTGCTGCTGGAAGTAGTCTAGACTATAAAAAATAATAACCAGACTAATGCGAGGGAGCAGTAGAGCCGCTCTTCATCCGCGCAATTTTAGAAACGAATGTAGACGTTGAAAGACATTCCTAGCGTAGCCTTGCACGAAGATTGGGTACTAAGGAAAGTCTCCAGTCTTTGGTGAAAGAGCATAGTTTATCACGGGCTACCGAAATACTGAAATAATCGAACATCAAGTAGAAGTAAAGTACAGAAAAACACGGCGTCTTCTTGGCAAGTACAGAAAAACACGGCGTCTTCTTGGCTTTGTGTGACTGACCGGACCGCGATTCACGAAATACTACTTGTTTCATCAGACTAGTACTGTAGGAAAGGAAATACTATGAAAAATAGGAGGTCTAGCTAGACGCTAGACAGTGGCGCGGTTCATTATTTTTGCGTCATCTAGGCCTAGCAACAGTATTGCAGAACCATTAAGGCTTGGCTAAGCTGAAGCCACTCGTTCGTTAAATGAGCTGCCTGATTCCATATCAATTTACTGTTTACCAGTCTTGGAGCTGGCTACAGACTAGAGACAAACATTATGCATGATACCACCACAAGTAATTCTATGTGCATTATTTTGTTTCTTGTTCTTGCATCATTCGTACTGTATCTATTGTAATTTGAAAAAAGCACACAAAACTTCACGGCTGAGAATTGTTGTCGACCTTTCCAGAGTAGGCAATCTTAAGGCAATTGCACCAACTTGGAAGTGACTAATATGGCTTGAATGACAGTGGCAGGCATAGGGGAGACGCCAGCTTCGTTGGATGGTTGTGTAAGTCGATCACCGCGGACATAAACCACACGGCAAGACGGCGAAGGTGGGAATATGCGACATTACTCACGTAGAGTCACGTTAAAAAAAGTGGTGCTATTTCCACCACTATTTCGTCGAGCTTGCAAGAAGTTCTATCTCTCTTGTTCCCGAGCTTCTTCCTATCTCGTCTGTGCACTGCTTCCGTAAGTCTCATCCGACCCTCTGTTTTTTTGTTGTTGCTTTCGGAGGAAACGTCTTCTGCGGTTGCTGACTTGGCATCCTATTGAATGTTGGCGGCGACGGCAACGCTGGCGGCTAGCATTCCTATGTCATGCCCTGCCAATCGTGGTATCGAAGGAGATAATCGTATCTACCAGCGTACCAATATTCTTCACATAGTGGCACTCGATGTATCAATTGTTGGGTTGGAATGGCCAATACGTTGAAAATAGGGTTCCAGCACGGTAAGAAAGCAAACATGTTCCCCGTTGTGTGAGTGCCCAGTTGTCAATTCGACGTCCTTTACTCGAGTCTGGGTTATAACAAGGGGGAGACGAATGGCGGGACGTGCGTGTTGCGTCCAAGTCTTGTTTCTAAATGGGTTCTATTCTATGTGTAATGAACATGCATAATAAATGGATGTTGCTACCTCACGCAAGGGACAGTCAAGGTCGAGTTTTTAGTTTTCAACACAACAGAGGAAACTAAAGCAGTATACAAATGGTGTGTAATACTAAGATAATGGTCTATAACTATGAGTGCAAGTAATCTAAGTGTGGTGGCGGCGGCGGTTGTCTCTACGGTCGAAAATATCTATGCCTGTAGCGGATTTCGACTTTCGATCAGCGTCTTACGACGTCTTGGCTCCGAGGCCTTCTTAAAGAGAGTAGAGCTGTGACTTTACTTGCTTCTTTAGTCCAGTGACACGTGATTCGACCTCTGTTTGGTTGGGAGCACCAACGAGCAAGTCTTGAATCTCCTTCATTTGGTTGGACACTTCGTCTTCCAACACAGCATCCTTGCGGAGTGAGTGGTTGGTCTTGGGTTCGTTCAAGAGAAGGCGGATTTCTTCAACATTGTCCTTCAGGTAAGCCCAGCGCATGTTAGTAAGCAAATCTTCGACGGTTTGAACGTTGGCCTCGGCCTGTGTGCTCAATGCAGAAACAGATGGACTGGCGAAAGGAGAGATGCGACGGCTGGCCATCATGGCAGAGCGTCGTGCAGCGATGGAAAGAGAGGAAATCATGATGTTATTAGTTTGTGGAAAGATAGCAAATAGATGATTAGCTTTGGATAAGTTTTGTAAAGTTTAAATTGTGACCTTGTTGTGAAGCTTAGAATGATCACAAACAAAACAAAACTCATCAGCGAAAGGTTTCTTATTAGTACCAAACTTACGTGGCTTCTACGATGAATGACACGGAGGCTTCGCTATAGTGAAACATGGTGTCAACGGTTCAAGATTTACCGAGATTCGAGATTCTACACTTTGTTTAGTACTGGTGTACTATTAGTAGTAGTAATACTGGTACTAGCCAATACCACTACTAGTAGGAGTCGTGGCAATGCAGGATAAATGCAATTGCATAAGATAGCTGTCAACACAGTACCGTCCGTACTACACGTTAGTAGTATCGAAAACAGCCTTCAGCGAATGCAATCTCTAATTGTTAAGGGGCCTTCAGATTGACTCTGAGTGTGATGTGTCTTCGACTCCGATTATGCAAATGCAAATTGCATTTTCAAATTTGCAAATGCAGCGACTACTATGTTCGTGTGCTATTTACCATAACCCTAAAATGAAGCCATGGAACCCCTATAACAATCAGAAATTTTATGAATCTCAATTTAATTATCAGTGGAATCTGAGTTCTGTGTGAGACCCTTACGTGGTACCGTAGTGAAAAGGTTTTATGAAAATGCACATCCAAATCGTACCGGTACAGTAGGTTTACTAGTAGCTACTACCTGGTAGTAGTAGATACCAGGGTAGTAGTATACTACTTCTACTGGTACTACTACCAGGTAGAGTAAATAACAAGAACGCTTCTTTGATTGCCCCCAATTCATAAAATAGAACGGCCATTCTGTGGGATTACATTAAGTACGGCACCTTTTGAAAAGTACAATTGCGATGATGTCAGCATAACAATCTGAAAATGCAGCTTAACAATCTGAAAATGCAGCTTTTATCAATCTGGAAATGCACTTCGAATCTACTGCCAGAAGTAGGAAAATTCGCGTGCTCTCCAGACTCTAACTGGTACCAGTACCATACCACAGATATTGGGTTTGGGCTTTTTACTTATTCGAGTAATAGCTGCTAGCTACCAGTACCAGTACATACTACCAGTACTACTAGACTATTACTACTAGTAGTGGCACTAGCTACTACTAGAGTTGTGGTAGCTCTAGAGTAGTAGTAGTAGTACGGTAGTAGTAGTAGTAGTAGTAGTAGTAGTAGTAGTAGTAGTAGTAGTAGTAGTAGT
>Ga0100392_1005604_pt1 | contig 11035 bp, 9 predicted proteins | sample CryGeymeta201516_FD_81548 | JGI IMG/M metagenome (GOLD analysis project Ga0100392, IMG submission 81548) | Groundwater microbial communities from Crystal Geyser aquifers in Utah, USA - Crystal Geyser metaG 2015-16 | ecosystem: Environmental > Aquatic > Deep subsurface > Groundwater | place: USA... | reverse complement strand
GTACTAGCTAGACTACTCTACTACTACTAGTAGTAGCTAGCTAGCTGGTACTCTAGAGAATGCCGATTACGTAAAATAATGCTGCCGTCATCATCATCGCTTCGTTAAAATCTTTGACTAAATGTTTAGACGCACATCTTATCCTGGACCTTTTTGAAGATAAACATCCTCGCCACGTTTGGAACGACAGTGCAAATTCAATAAATAAAATAACAAGAAATAATAACAATCGTGTTCGTTCACCTGTTCACTTTTCGTTCTTTTCGTAGACACAGACGCTTTTATCTTTCGAACCTTTAGTTCTTACTCAAAGGATAAAGCCTTCATGTATACCCAACGATGACCGGTAAGCACAAAAGCAATCGATACGACGCCAATTCAGATCATAGCCACTTATCATCATCATCATCATTATGCGGTGGTGGTGGTGGTGGCGGCGGCTGCAATGGTGGCCGACAACGACCCCCAAGAGGAAAGTTGGTAGATCCTGGCCGCACAATCGTGGAATATGGGATTACTCGCGTCGACAATAGAGATGTTATTTCACCAGAGCTTGCCAGTATAGTTGCCAAAAAAGCTTTGCAATTTAATGTTGCCTTTGAGAATGAAGAGAACGACGAAGGATTGGAAATCAAGGGACAAATAGGCTTGATCCGAGGAGACGAGCTCCGACCAACAAAACCATTATTCTTCCACGATGAATCACCGACCAAAAGACGAATCGTTGAGGATTTGGATGGAACCATTTCTCAAGAAGACGTAGTAACAGTCGTTTCCTCTCGTTTTGAAGTCCTTCCTACAACGGCGTTGCAAAACGTGATTACGGAAAAGAACTGCCACGGGATCAAGGAGATTTACAAACATTCGATGGCAGTGGCCCCAGATGGAAGGAAATTATTTGTAAACATAAATCCTGGGGGAGAAGGCTGTGATGTTGTTCAAGCGTTTGCATTTTCTAACGAACGAAGTGACTTTACATTGGAAACGTCCAGCTTTGAAAGGATGGATCGAGAAGATTATTGTTTCCGAAAGGGACAAAAAATTGGAATGGCAATCTTTCGGGATTTTGACATTTGTGCAGGCGACATTACAGGAGCCTTTGATCTGTCAGAAGAAGACATTCAGCGAATTTATGGTCGCAAAAACCAGGTGAACATTTACACTGGACAGATCACACGAGTGTGCGAGGGCGGGGACTGGTTTGAGCACTCTATCAACACCTTTTCAGGCTGCGATGGTGCTATAATCTTTTTGTTAGACTATGAACAAGGAGATGAGACTGTTGGGGTACTGCGGGAAGATGTTGGCAAGGCCATTGCGGTTCATGTTGGGGGTCAACGAAACTATGGGTTTAAACTCTAATGCAGATTAGAGTGCCTAATTGAGTAACTCTTATATCGCACATTTGATCTTCAATTCTTAATTGGAATTGGTTATTACCGGTAGTAGGAGTTTTATGATGACGGCAGCTAGTAGTTGTTCACCATCACAGAACCGAGAAAAATTCTTGCGGAAGTTTTATTTTCGTAACTTGTCGAAGATTGGGTTGGGTTACTATCTACGAGTATCATATTCATAAAATAAACCATCATATTAGCTTGTCTCAGTAGAAACAAGGACCAGAGGAAGAAAAAAAAAGAGCGTAGCAAAGATGAACCTAATCAGTTTGCTTTGGTTCCCAGCCGTTCTTTCTGTTACATGTGCTTCTCTGTCGGCTTCTGCTTTCGCCCCAAATGCGATTGGCGTGGCCAGTCAAAGTGCCGTAACAATTTCTCCTACGGTTCTCTTTTCAGGCCAAGACGAAGATGTCAATGAATATCACAAGGGAAGTGGTGACGAAAGTATTGGAAACAAACGACAGGTGGGGAAGGATGCCGCCGTGGTGGAGGTTGTCATGAAATTTGGAGGCTCCAGTTTGGCGGATGCGTCACGTGTCGATCATGTTGCGAAATTGATCAAACGTCAGATCGAAGCAGGATATCGACCCCGAGCCGTTGTGTGCTCGGCCATGGGAAAAACGACGAATGCTCTCTTGAGTGCGGGAAATTTTGCACTGGGTACGTACGTACGTACTCGCCGATCGCGTGTTCGTAGTAGAGTCTTGTTTTGGATGAATGGTGAATATTATTATTATTATTTGTTCTGTGGTGTGTGAATAAGAAGCAACACAAGCTAACGTTTTATACCTTTGTATCAATCAATGTGAAGATGGACAAGTATGTTTGGATGCCACACGTGCGCTGCATCAAACTACAATGGATGAATTTGACTTACCCGACAATACACGCAAAGAGGTCAATGAATTGTTGGATGAATGTGAAAGTATGCTCCAGGGTGTAAAACTCATTCAAGAATTATCACCCAAAAGCTTGGATCAGTTGGTCAGTTATGGTGAACGCTGTTCTGTGCGGATCATGGCTGCACGACTAAATCAGTTGGGAGTACCAGCAAAGTCCTTTGATGCTTGGGAAGTTGGGATTATGACGGATAGTGAATTTGGAGATGCAAAGCTTCTCCCCGAGAGCAGCTCTCTTGTACGCCAGGCCTTTGAAAGTCTGGAACCTGACGTAATAGCAGTTGTAACTGGATTTATTGGACGCAATCCCGACGGAAAGATTACAACATTGGGGCGAGGTGGTTCCGACCTTACAGCAACACAAATTGGTGCCGCTCTTGCATTGGATGAGATTCAATGCTGGAAAGACGTCGACGGCATTCTGAGTACAGATCCCCGGCTCGTAGAAGCAGCCATCCCTATCCACCAAGTCACGTACGAAGAGGCTAGCGAATTGAGCTATTTCGGAGCCAGTGTTCTTCATCCTATCGCTATGCAACCTGCCATGCAAAGCGGAACTCCCGTGATTATCAAAAATTCATACAATCCCATTGCCAAGGGCAGTATCATTGCCAACAAGAAAGACGGGAATAGATTGGTAAGCTTTTTGTGCATGGGGTGGCAGGGTTTTTCTATCAATATGAGGTATCATTCAACCTAACACTTCCCCGAATGTTCTTAGGTGACGGCGATCACGTTCAAGAGGGACGTCAAGGTTTTGGATATTTACTCAACAAAGATGCTGGGTGCTTATGGTTTCTTGGCTAAAGTATTCGGAGATTTTGAAAAGCGACAACTCTCTGTTGACATGCTGGCAAGTTCGGAAGTTTCCGTTTCTTTATCCCTCGACACGAACCAGAAAATGGATTCCATCCGCGCACTCATCAATGACATGTCACCTTATGCCGACGTAACCCTAACAGAGAGGCGGTCAATTTTAACCTTGATTGCTGATGTGAAAAGGAGCTCGGAGGTCTTGGCAACAGTGTTTGCTGTGTTTTCTAGTTGTGGCATACAGGTAAAGATGATGAGCCAGGGAGCTTCGAAAGTTAATATTTCTTTCGTTTTAAGTGACGATCAACTCAATGAGGCGGTTACAGAATTGCACAAATGTTTCTTTGAGGGAAAATGCATCGTTCACCAGAACGAGGCTACAACTCCTGCATCAGCACAAGAGGTGCGTGCCTAAGAGTGTTCTACGAATTGCAAACCATATTAGAAGATGACGAGAATATAAAATTTTGTATACACTCTGCAATAATAATACTCATTCGCATAGCTGTTTACTGTCACTTTGGTAATATTGCCGTAGATTATTGATTCAATGAGACCCTGTAGCAGGAAGTCCCAAAAGCTGCTTGACAATGTCGTAGACCACCAGCTGGCTGGTAATAATCATTCCGACGTGCAAAATGCGCGCTCCTGTTCCCGTGAAGAAGTTGGAGAGCCCGCCATTTTTATTTATCTTGGAAATTACTTGTTTGAAAGAAAGCTGCTTTCCTTTCTCCGTCTTTCGGTATGTTTCAGTAAGGATCATATCACCTGGCTGTGACAAGATGCAGGCAAAGAGGGATGCAATGAAGGCGGCCGTCACCGAAACTATCCACTTTGTACTTGTATCCGTCAAAAAGGCCAAGCTGTCGCCATAATTGTGAAAGAAGGCATAAAATAGCCCCGCCAACACATCAAATGAAACCTGCTTTCCGAATGTGTAAGGCACTTGCTTAGCCAGCATGGCCCAAATACCAGAAAACGTGGACAGCAATCCTTCTTCTTTGATAAGTTTGGGCAATCCTGTCAACAATCCTTTGCCTGCATAGTCTTTGTCCGTGACTATCCGAATGCGAGTCGATTCCATGGGACAAAGCAATACGGCCGCTACAGCACCAGCCACAATCGAAGCCATCAAAAAGGCTATCCCCTTTGATTTTGGATTTTCATCTCCGCCCAAGAGAGAGAAAAAGACTGGCTTCATGATTTCGTACACTCCAAACTTCATGGCGCCTTCTACTCCGTATCCTGCTACTGTGGGTCCTAATCCTGCCAACAGGACTTGTGGTCCATCCGATTTACAAATAGCCGCTGTTGCCTTGACTAATCCCTTGTCGTACTTCTTGGGATCGGCTTGTATCCGAGTCTGCGGCAGGTCGTTGTAAAAAAAGGAAAATAGAGAAAAAAATTCAGGTTACAGATGGAAGCACAACCAACAGTAAAAATAATGACGATAGCAACAAAAAACCGACCTTGATAACATCAATGGGACAGGTGATTCCGTGACTGAAGGCAGCACATGTTCCACCAGCCACAAAATATCGGTAATCTATGGATTTCAGTGCGTTGAGTGCCGCTCCTCCTGCCATCGATCCATCGGTGGTTCGCGGCATCATCAGTGCCATCGTGAGGACAGCATACTTTAGAAGAGACTTGAATGCTTTCATCTTTTTTACTGTTTATATCTACTCGGGGTATTTTTATTTTTTCGTGCGCGCGCTTGGTAGAGCCTGTGTGAAGTGAAATGAATCTTCTTCTGGACCTATTGGAGGATTTTAAGATCCGCTACAAAAGATGATGATTGATGGATAGATATTCCATTGATTTACTACTAGCTAGTAGTAGTAGTAGAGTAGACCTAGTACTCTACCTGGTATCTTTTATGGCGTCACTGACGCTATCGGAGTGTTTGAGAACGTGACAGTTGTTTGTGCCGGTTTACCTACCTTGTTTCCAAGTAAACATGTAGGGTTAATGTTACAATCAGAAATCGCTGTACTTAAATTTTCTCTCGTATGTATCTTTAGTACTGGAGACATTGAGCAGCTCAACGAACCGAACAACGCAAACAGACGACTCGCCTCTTCTCTCCCTTCCATGGTCACCAACACAGATACCAGCCTCTCTCTACAGTGCATGATTGCTATTATTGTTGTTGGTAGAGATCGGTAACTATAACAACAATCATTGAGAACAACAACCAACCATGCAGATTTTCGTAAAAACTTTGACGGGTGAGTAATCAATGTAGTGTTAAGTTCGAGTAGTCTAGATAGATCATTGTGTGATGTAGTAACAAGATGATGACCATTGAATATTGAATCTCAAATAATGTCGTAGCTTGTGTACGTGTGTCTGTGTGTGTGTGTGTGCCTGCGTCTCGGTCTTTTCTCTTGATTGTCACGGTCGTGTCCAACTCCAGCAGTACTTGGACGCTACAAGACACTAACACTCCTTCTCATTTCAATTCAACTAATAATTGACAAAAATCACAGGCAAGACCATTACTTTGGACGTCGAGCCATCCGATACCATTGACAATGTCAAGGCAAAGATTCAAGACAAGGAAGGAATTCCTCCCGATCAACAACGTCTCATCTTTGCCGGAAAGCAATTGGAAGATGGACGAACTCTGAGTGATTACAACATCCAGAAGGAATCTACCTTGCATCTGGTTTTGAGATTGAGAGGAGGTGTGTACGACCCCTCTTTGGCTCTGTTGGCCAAGGGATTCAATTGCGAAAAGGCCATCTGCCGAAAGTGTTACGCTCGTCTTCCTCCCAAAGCCACCAACTGTAGAAAGAAAAAGTGTGGCCATACCAGTCAGATCCGTCCCAAGAAGAAGCTTAAGTAAACACACACACATCGTAGACGTTTATTTTGCTTGGCTCTCTGCAGCAACAGAAGAAAATGGAAGAAGGAAAAGTGTGGACGTGTGGAGGACTCGGATGAATGCTGCAGCAGATGGATTTGGGCATTTGGCTCTTCACATTCGAGGACTCTATGTTACATTGCTGGGCTAAACGAATTTCTTATCTAGTAGTAGTAGGCACCACAGTTGTCTTTCTTCAATAGTTGCTCGAAATATGTAGATTGTGATTTGGCCGTCTAGACACACACTGTAGTACTCTGGTCACTGGTACATCAAAATTTGAAGCTACTCGAGTATCTACTGCAGCAGACTTGAGGATATAACTGCAGGAGTAGCATTTGAAGGGGAAGCAATCTTGTTCCGACGGCGGTGTGTACTAGGCACGAGTAGACAACAAAGCCAAAAATCTTATTATACATCCTCCTCTACGAGACTCATTCCGTGCTTGATCTGTTCGCTCAGTTCGACAGCTTGCGCCACCGTACTACACGTGACGACTTCCATATCACTGCCGTTTGCGCGGGGACGTTTCAGCATGATTATAACGGAACAAGAATTGGCTTCGTACTCGCGGACCTCAACAGTAGAAATATGCGAAAATTTGACCAACAGCAATTCCTTTCCCTCCGAGTCCAACAAGAGCATCCGCTTGTCGCTCAACAGTGCCACTCGATCGTCCATTTCTAGGTGACTCAGAAAATTTTGACCGCCAATGCAGGTCCTCAACATGAGAGCACAGGCAGCGGCGTCGGCTAAGTTGTAAGTACGCATTTGTTTGTCACGTCCGTACAGGGCCCTTCGTGGACGAATTTGAACGCGCCGACGATCGATGGCTTGTTGTCCTTCGCCTTCGACGGAAGCCTTGATAGCCATAAATACATCGGAAGCAGCATCACTGATACCAATCATTGGCTTCACCAACAATCCCAACAGACCTTTTCCCAATCCTTTGAAAAAGCCTTCGACCCCTCTTCGTTCTGCGCCGCGCATAGGCGCTCTGACCACCCCGGTAACGCCTTCGATGAACCCTTCTGCCAATTTTACAAAGCCGCTTTCGACTCCATCCATCAAATGAAAGTCACCCTGCTGCTCTCGCATCGTATTGCTGCGATCTCGTTTTTGCGCGTACCGTCGGTCCAAGGTTAATACTGCCATATTCTTGGAAAAAGTAGACGTCAAGAGAGCTGCTGAGTCGGCAAAGCCTCCGACAGTGTGTCTCGCCAAAGAGCCAGTACCACGAGCCACGCCATCAACCACGTACTGCGGGTTGAGATTTTGAATAGATTTTTGGAGGCCCTTTACAGGCTCGGTGACAAAGTCACTTACGCCATCTCCCAGACCACGAAAGAGGCCCAGTGGGTTTCCAATAGCCGCCAGAGAGCCTAGAAGGGCAGGGACGTTTTGACGGAGTGACACAAGGTAGTGCGCACCAAAATAGGTTGCCAATTGAGGACCGTTAAAGATTTGATTCCTGAGGAAGGCGCCCGACAAATTGAGAGAGGCCCCATTCATGCGGAGGAGAGCATCTACTACGATGGACTTGAAAACTCCCTGTACAACTGCTAATGCAGTTTTGTTCTTCCTTCCAATAACCACGCCCAGAGGATAGGTATTCCTTCCCAGACTGAGATCCCCTTTTCTGACGGCTTTGTGGATGGCCGCCGCTTCGAATCCTTCAAAGGCTGCTTGAGCGGGAGTCAAGGCCTGGGCTGGATTGACAGACAACTTTATCGTATATGGGAGCACGGCCATCGCGCCTATGCAAACTTGAGCTGCTCCAACACCAATCTGGGACAATGCGTTTTCTGTCGCGATGATCTTTGAAATGTCAGGCAGCTTGTTAAAACTCTTCAGCTGCAGCTGTGAGTCGATGGCGTTTGCCCCAATTCCATCCGAGTTGTGCGCCTGAAAGTGAGCCTTCGCATCCAATGCGTACCTTTGAAGACGAACAAGAAATGCCAAGTCCACCGATACCGCCATATTCTGCAATGCTACGGTTACCGACTTTAGACACTGTAGAAACGAGGGAAGGAGAGGGCGTTAGAATGTATGGAGAGTAGTGGGACCGAGGTCGAAAAAGATTCTGGTCACTTTGGCAAAACGTACCACAATTCCAGAAGAATGCTTAGGAGCAATCTCAATCCCTACGAACAAAAAGGGTCGCATGGTTTCCGTCTCGCTGTCCACGCCTGGCATCGCCGGATCGCCAGAGATAGCGTCCTTATTTTGTTGATCCTGCAGAACGTTGAATTCAGGGCAGATCGCCACAGGAAAAGGTGCATTCGGTACGTGATTGTCAACCTGAAGCCAACCAATCGACATGAAGAAAGAAGCATCCGTGTTGCGCAGTTGGCTCCACTTCACAAGGGCATTTATCGTGTTGACAGTGATGGTACAAATTTCGGAAGGCGATGCATCGACCAGACTCAGAACCACCCCATGAAGGGAGAGCCGCAACGACAATTGACGGTCTTTTGCTGTGGCTGCTGCAAGCTCCACCGGCTGCTTTGCATCAGGATTCGGTTCCCCAAACAATGCCTTCCTTTTTGTTTCCTCCTCCGACAAAAGTGCTCCCGCCATTAACATGTCTCGTGCTTTGGAAATTGCTTCTAAAAGTTCCAATTGGTGGACGTCTCGAAGACTATAATTGTTGGATCCATTTCCCATCGGGGATTGACCATATGTTACAGATTCCAGAAATGAAGTATCTATCTCTGGGTTGGCCATCATACTAAGATAATAGTTACCAGCAAAATTATGTGAGAGAAAATTAAAGTTATATCCCATAGCAATGCACGGACGTACCGAAGTTTGAGGACATGACTAGGTCCATCAGCTGATATCACAGCAAGTACTCGGACTCGCTCTAAAGCTTTCGCATCAGCTGTCCCGAGTACAACGGTCAACTTGGAAGGCTTTAGCCTGACACTGTCTCCAATAACTGAGAGCCCAACTACCTTTACTGTTTCGATGCCTGCTCTTGTCGACAGCGGAGCGAGCGCGAGTCGCACGTACAAGAGCTCTGACATTGTAGCCGCTTCACGGTGAGAATATTTTCCCTGGCGATAGGGCATGTCCAAACCGAAGGCCACCTTGTCACCCGTGCGGACCAAATCACCGTCCAATTCCCTCGGATGCGGCTGCAACAAGGATGGGTTCTTCAGAACGCCTTCTTGCGCAATCCAGATATTGAACAAAGATTCATTTTCAATCCGAAAAAGGGCCCCGTCGCCATCTTCCTTTTCGTCTTGAAAAGAAATATTCATACCAAGGCCTCCAGTGCCTGGTCGAAGTTCAACTAGTGACCGAAAAACTATGCGTCTCAAAATTTCTTCGTCGGTTTCGCCAGGCGTATAATCGGGTCGAATACAAAGGGCTGTCATTCCCAGCGTACCAACGTCGAATCCACCACTCCATTTGTAAACTTTTCTGTCTTTCAAGGTGTCAGCGGGGCGCACACAGACTAGCTGAGGCAAAAATCTGTCAGACCAGTAGAATGGAGCGGTCTTCCCTGGCTCCAATCGTACTGAAAGTACATCTTTTGTTCCCGCCTGTTTGACCTCGATGGTTTTGCTTTTTGAGTCGTTTCTCACAGAAAACCGAGCCGCGACCATCATCAATCTTGACATTTCTCCAAATTCGCCATCGACTTCTTTGACATGATACACGAGGTCGTGAAGTGTTGGCTCCATTTGTGCCGAGCTGAAGGCCACGGGTAACTCATCATCAGTTGCCAAGGACGCTCTTGGACTTAAAAGAGCCAAGCTGATACCTCGCTCGTTCGAAAACCCTCTCAGGAGTGGCCATCTTGAAGCGAGAACTTCCACAGCTCCATGCTGAGTTCCATGTGGCGTAATAATAATCGGGGAGCTCCATCTGCTGTCACCACATTTGATTGATAATTGGAAATTGGCACTTTTATCTGCTTCCAAATTTTTCGCGTGAGCTTCTTGGAGACGACCCCTCTGTCGCTGGTTCCTCTTTTTCTTTTTCCTTTTTCTTTTCAGGGCCTCAAAGGTATCATCAATTGGGTGATGAAAGACTTGAAGTCCCGGAAGGAAGCCTTGTCCAGTCCTGTAGCTGGCACCTTCAAGAGAAGAAACATCCAGGCTTGATCTCTTCCGAAACCATCGTCTCCTTCTAAATGGATGAGTCGGATCGAATTGCCGGTTTGATGAAAACGCAAGAAGATCTTTACAGCTTTCCCATCCCCCGCAAGAAATAGATGCTTGACCCGCACAGTCAATATTCCACGTCTCGTCCAGCCACCGCCAGCATTTGCCTTTGTCGGAAACCTGCAAAATATTGCTTTCTTTGATATTCCAGTGATTCTCGGCGGCCCACCAATGACGCTTGATGCTGCCAGATCCATCGATTTCTAGCTCTAAAAATTCGAAAATCTCTTCCACGAGCAAACGACACGCCTGTCGGGGTAGTATAAGTACGTCCCCAGCTTGACGCTGCGTTGTTGTACTTCGTGTATCCAATTTACTCGCCGTCTCTCCAAGCTCAAGCACGCTTACAATTTCATTCAGAGCTGCTTCAGCGGAGAACTGCGTTGCTGCTTCCTCCGCTAAGTCGACCGTGTTGGCGTCATCGCTTTTACTTCTTACGACCTGAGCGGCTGGACAACCAAATACGAGAGGCAGGGTCGTCAAATTGCTAATCCACAGCTCGGCGTAGACAATAAGGTCAATGCCAAAAACTGCATTGGCATTTCTCCTGTGGTCCTTCGCCATTTTCGGTGCAACCCGTACTCCAAGTGTGACTGGTGTGCCGAATTCGTCTTGAATTTGCACATTTGCAGCTTGAAAAAGCGAAGGTGCGTCCAAAGTCACTACATTTGTTGTGGGAGACGAGAATCCTCTATCGCCGCTCACAGCGGCAGCGGCAGGAGGCGAAATGAGAGTCCAATTCGACCAGCAATCTGTCTTCTGGAGACGAAATCTGGTGACAAGGGACTCTACCTTGAAATTGCTTGCAAAAACTTCGGCGCATTCTCCTGTCTTGAGAGTTTCGGGTGCTGTTGGGCCATCGTCATTATCTTCCCGAAAAGC
>Ga0100392_1005566_pt1 | contig 11068 bp, 7 predicted proteins | sample CryGeymeta201516_FD_81548 | JGI IMG/M metagenome (GOLD analysis project Ga0100392, IMG submission 81548) | Groundwater microbial communities from Crystal Geyser aquifers in Utah, USA - Crystal Geyser metaG 2015-16 | ecosystem: Environmental > Aquatic > Deep subsurface > Groundwater | place: USA... | reverse complement strand
TCAAAGTCTGTCAACGTGCCTCAGAAGTGGTTTCCTTTGTCCATTTGGTGCCCGAAAAAGCCGACAAAATGACGGAACGTCCTGGTCTAGCCTCTGAGCTCGTGCAGGGCGACGATGACAGCGATAGTAGTAGTAAGAGTGGTAGTAGCAGCAGCAGTAAGAGCGACTCCTCGGATGGATCTGCTAATGACGATGAAAGCGACGAAGAAATGGAGTTTGACTGATGGATATCTCGACGATACTGCATTCCCCGTCACAACCCGAACAATTGTATACGAGAGCCAAAATGAGGTAATAAATACTTTGTAGACCAATTTTTTGGGCACCTATTATTTGTTGGAACAATATTATTTTGACCTCTCTACCTAGTAGTAGGTCTGCTACGAGCTACTCGCAGGAGCTATCTAGAGACTCTATTCTAGTAGGTCTACTCGTCAACTTCAAGAGTACTCTAGTAGTCTACTAGTCTGCGAGCTGCTGCTGCAGTAGCTGGTTGCGGGATTTTGTTGTCACAGTAGCGTGAGGGTTTTTACGGAGCTACTGTGAGTACTCAAATTTTCATGACACCACCAACAACAACGTCTACTACTACTACTAGTAGACTAGCTAGTAGACTTACTTTGTAGGTAGGCACGCATTCATTCATAATATTTTTTGCCAAAGTTCACACTCTCAGGAGAAAAGCATGCCCCCCGCCATTCAATTGAAGGACGATGATGTGGAAGAAGTAGAGGCACTACCTGGGAAGTTTGCCAGACCCACAGTATTGGCATCCTTCGCTAATACTAGCAGAAAGCAACCGCCGATACGTCTGCTTCTATTCGGAGAGGCAGGTGATGATGTCGTCTTGTCACAGATAGTATCCATAGGCATACTACAGCAATCAACAACCATAGCAAGAAAAATAAACAATTACGTAGTTTTGAGATTGCAAAATCGCAAAATATCAAAGATTCATTTATGCTTGCTGCTTTTGTTTTCCCAAATTTTGTCAGCATATGCCTGGGTGCCACAATCCTTTCACTTTCACCTGCTACAAGTACAAGTCAGACAAAGAACAAAGACAGGAACAACATTTCAACTATTCCAGCAATTATCATCATTATCCAATAAGAAAAATGACACAGAAATCGCAACAAAAATAGCCAGTAGTAGCACCAAGGGAAAGCAACCCAATAAACGAGTTCGGGATATTGTGGACGTACTTCTTGTTGCGACTTCCACTGAAACCTCCAGCACTTCCATCGTGTCACCACCTCCAGACACTAAAGCATCAATAAGTAACAACATCAACAACACTAAGCTGGGACTGGAATGGTCAAAAATGAGAAATTATCTTTACAGCAGTAGAGGTGATATATCCGTGGACCAAGTCCAGCGGGTGGTCCAATTTTTGCAGCATGTTTTGGCGGAAGATAAAGAACTCGTGCGTTCCGTCCTCCAAACAAATCCTCGCATCCTTCGAAAGAGCGTCAAGAGCTTTTTGCGACCAACTGCTGACTTCCTTTTGGATCTTTATGGTCCAGATCTGTTGCGAGAGGCCGTGAAACGAAATCCTGGAATACTCTTATCGCGTGGAGTAGGATCCGATGCTTCACAGAGCTCCGTTACCCGAACGAAAGATTATCTCAAATCGAAACTGGGTTTGAGAGCAATGGAAGTGAAAACGTTGATGGCCAAAGCGCCATGGCTGTTTCAACGATCCACCGATCAAATAGAATCCGTGGTTGGCTTTTGGGACGGTATACTGCAACATGATTCGGGAAAGACTCACTTGGCACGTCAAACGATTCTAGGAAAACTGCTCAAGACCTACCCGACGCTATTTAATTTATCAGTCGAACAAGGATTGACGGCGAAAGTAATGTTTCTAGAAGAGCAATGTGGTCTTACACGACAAGATGTCGCTTCTTTGCTTTCGGGGAGTCGGGCAGCCTTGTTTTGTTTGTCGGTCGAAGATAATCTGCAACCAACATTGAAATTACTCGAGGGACTCATGCCGAGTATGGAGGAAGACGATGCTGTAGAAGAAGAGGACGAACAACAACGTCAAAAGGCCAAGCGAGAGCAAATCAGAAAATGCGTCTTGAAACATCCTCAAATTCTATGTCTGTCACAAAAGAACTTGAACGAAAAAATTAGCTATTTTGATTCCATTGACTCTTTTTCCTGTAGAGATGTTACGCCCAGGAAGGAAGCTCTGGCTTCGAGAGTCGCTGTCCGGTCCCCTGCCGTTTATTCGTTGAGTCTCAAAGAAAATATCATTCCAAAGATTGCCTTTCTTTCTGGTGTCTGGGGCAAGAAGGCACCGCAAGTCTGTTGGGAGGGCGGAAAACTACAAATAATAACAACGCGATGCGAAGCAACAAAAGCGATAGAAGCCAATGCAGATAGTGATGCAGAGGAGACATCGTCTATAGCAGGTCTTCTTGGAGAGTATCCAAGTATTTTGACACTGAGTCTGGAGGGCAATATTCAGCCGACGTTAAATTTTTACAATCGAACCGGTTTTATCCATTTAGACTCTGACTGGAAATTGGCGGTGGCTCCTGCTGCTCCTAAAGCTGCTGGAAAAGATCAACAAGGAAAAGAAGCGGCAATTGCAACTGTGTCAGTGATTCGGGCTCGATACATTGCATCCTCCCTCTTTCAGCGGTTGCTGCCACGCTGGCATTTTTACTTGACAAACAGGGAGCGTTTTCCTATTACCATAAAAGCAACAGGGGTTCATAAACTGTCGCTTCACATTCTGTCAGTGGCAAATGATATGGTATTTTGTGAATATATTGGAGCTGACCTCGATGACTACACATCCTTCAAGGAGGATGCGGTTCCTAGACTCAAGTTCTCGTCCCAGTTCGATACTTGGCTCAAGACAGGGAGACCAATAGATGTTTGAACGTGGTAGTAACTTTTACGCTGATGTTCACTTGGTCGACATTGATAAACATCTGGATTTGCGACCATGAAGTTAAAGTCAAGCAGTTTGGTTGCTCTTGTGCGTGGATTGAAAGAAATGCGATTTCCTGTTCATAGACGAGATCCTGTCTTTTTTCTACTGTAGCGATGATCGTCATCCTCGACGGTTTTGTCATTCTAATCAATTGTTTGTTTGCTTGATTTCTTTGCTGAAATCACTCAGACTCGTTTGCCATCTTTCGTTGCGGCTTCTGCTGTTGCAGTGGTACAATCATAATGCCATCTCCAGACTTGACACGGCAAATTACGACAGCTCACATTGCGTTTGGTTTGCTTGTGTTCGTATCCCAATGCCTCCCAATGCTTGTTGTCGTTGGGGTACACCCCCAAAAGACGAAAATTTGCAGCGTAAGCTGCCTCTTCGTGCTGGTACGACATTCGCACTTTTCGTGCTGAGAGTCTGGTCAAGTCTCTCAATCGCAATTCTACCACTAAATCAGATGTCATCATGGACATTGAATCGTTCAAAATGCACTGTCGTAGTTGCGCAAAAAAGAATTTGAGCAGTCGTGGTGCCTTGCCCCATTGATCCGTATGGGGACAATTAAATATAACAAGATCGAATGGTCGTTGATCCTGAATAATCGTCCAAAAAGGCTGTGCAGCACCAAATAATGTATATCCTTCCTGTTGTGTTCTGATCAAGGGCTCGCAAAGACACGTGTCCACATTGGCCAATTGTTTGGCATCCACCGACGCCATGATATGAGAAACATTAGGTGTTTTGAGTAATTCGACGAGGAACGAAGGAACCACAGCCGGGAATGCATTATGAGACGTTTCTGATGGATAGTACAAGTTCAAAATATCAAAGGCCGACGAGTACTCAGTGGCAGTAATGCTACCCCGAAACGATGGTTCCTTCGCAAAGGCTGCCGTGAAGGAGAAATCGGCTTCCCCAACAAGAAGAGCACTCTGAAAACCCGAGTAATCCATTATCTTCTTCTTGTCTCGACTAATAGCTACAGTAGCTCTCACTAGCTATCGAGCGCACTGCTCAATTAATAATAATACTCGAAGTAGCTATTACTGTAGCTTGTAGCTTGTAGCTTGATCAGGCATGATAATGAGCTTCACATATTATTATTAAATACGAAAAGATTAGTTTTTTGTTGGAACGAATTAGAAAAACCGAAACAATGAAAATATAATCAAGGGATGCACACTTATCCTGACACTTGCTTAAAAGCCATTTCCTATGATGTCGTTGTGTCACGCGCGCGTACTACTGGTATACCTAGCTAGAGTACAGTACATAGCATGGTGGTGGTATCTTTTGCACCTCAAGGCAATGATGAGAAGTTTCAACAAAACCAATCCACAAAATTTGAAAACAGCAGTAGCTTTCGCGATTGATAAAAGTACGTAACAAACTTGTAGACATGCTAATCGAAGAAGCAAATTATGAGAAAACCATCTTTTCTCGCAAGAAGATTGGTGACGCGATTTCATGCCAGCTGGTGGGCCAACAAGAAACAACCACGAAAGCAGTAGAAGGAGAACAAGCTGATGTTGATGAAGGTTGGCTGACTACCATTTTGGAGACAGCTCCTTGTCCAGCTACAGCTACAGCAGCAACAGTCGTAGCCGAGAAACCATCCAGCATCAACAGGAAGCAGTTGCGATGGGCTGACGAAGGTGGTTTTCCCTTGGAACAAATTTGCATCATCCCCCGTAGAACAAAACGTACAAACGAAGCGTCCACCAATCCTCACATTCATTTACTGGGTACTGTCTTTTGTACCTTCATGTCTTTTGCAATTGTTCAAATGGCCGTCGCCGTCGTGGCACAATCACAATCGTTGTTCGGAGATTCGGCGATTATGATTGTTGATTCCTTGACCTATCTTTTTAATTGGATTGCCGAAGTTCGCAAAGGACGGTACGACGAAGCACTGATAACGTTTGCGAGAACGACCCGAAAAGCCAAAGGCAACAACAACGGCAGCAGCAGCAGCAGTAGAATGGACGCGCATGAGCTGCAAGCCATTCGAGAACGGACCAAACGAAAAATTGTTTTACAAATGGAAATATTTCCTCCCATAGTATCCATGATGTCGCTGTTGGTAGTCGTTTTCTTTCTGTTTAACAGATCCGTACGTGCATTGCGAGACGATCTGTCTTCGCAACAACAGCAGCAGCAGCAATCTAGCGACGACGACGACGACGGAGATCAGCATCACGATGATGATCCCAACGTACAAATCATGATGGGTTTTGCTTTTTTCAACTTGTTTTTGGACATTCTTAATTTTACATGCTTTGCTCGTGTCCGACATCATCTGCTGGGATTTCCGGCCGCCGATAGTTCCGGAATCACCACCAAGGCAATAACAACAACAACAGCAACAGCAACAACGCAACCAGTAGTCATCAGTTCGGACGACGAAACAGACAATGCTGAAAGCAATGTCCCTGTATCGAGCCGGGACACGGGCATTGTATTAGCTGAAATGGGACACTACGACGACGATGAGAAGGAAGAAGAACCAGAACCAGACAGTAGTAGCGACATGGAGAGATGCGATCTGCGGACAGCAGGATCTGACGCCAACACTCAGTTACGAAAACGAACCAGTAACGTTGCCATCCGTCACCATAGTAAAAATACAGACGAGGGTATCAATGAAACAAATGAAGACGACAAGAAAGAACACGGTCCAACCAACTTGAATATGTGTTCGGCCTTTACTCACATATTTGCAGACATGTTGCGTAGTATTGCAGTCATTGTGGCCGCGGTAGTCGCCAAAGCCGCACCAAGTGTTAGTCCCGAAATTGCTGATGGATCGGCGGCTATCGTTGTGTACCTATTGATTCTTGTCAGCATTGTTCCTCTGGTGCGCGGATTGTGTCAACTGGTTCCAGAGTATCGGACCATTTTAGCCCAAGAAAGAGCCGAAGCCAAAACCAATGATACTCCTACTGCTGCTGCTGCTGCTGCTGCTGCTACCTCGGGACGCAGTAGTATGGAAATCGGTATGGAACTTGCCTCATTATGGGTTATTTGAAACCACGTTGATATGATATTATACACGTCGTCTGCTCCAACATTGTTGCTCAAGTGAACACATTCATCCAACTCGCGAAATGGTTGTGCGGGTTCGTTGCGTCGGCAGCTTACAACCAAACGTAGATGATTTGGCTGGAAATATTACGCTCGTTCTTGAGTACTGCAACGTGACTGGTGATGCTTCCACTTTTCTGACGAGTAACAGGGAGAACTTCGACCGCGAGCACAAATAAATGATGTCTCCCATTTCAATATGGATCTGCTGGTTCGTATGAATTCCAACTTCCAATTATTGTAAGCGCTCTTGGAACAAGACGGAGACTTTGCTAACACTTTCGCATCAACGATCGAAACATCCGATGAAATGCTTGTGTCTCCAATGACGACTTTGCAACTTTTTTGTAGCCACAATGTGCTATGATGACTTTATCTCCAACTACGAAGTTGATATAGAAAAAGTAGCTTGGTTGCAGAGCATTAATAAATGTGTTAGAGTCTCTGCATATTTACTATTGAAATTCTATTGTACCCTTTTTCAATTTTTATGAGAACTCCTACTAGGCATCCATATCTTGCACCATTAGCACGGCCTGTGGAGCCAAACCAGCTTCTTCCATTGTTTGACTATCGTCATCGTACGTCTTTTTGGGAAAACTGGTAGATAATCCAATAGTTTTAATATGCTGTGTTTCGTCGGTCTGTTCGAAAAAATGCAAAACTAAAAATGCCTTGAGAGAACCAACGGTATCATCATTGTAAAATCGTCGATCCAATTTCTTTCCCGTTGGCAAGTTAAACCGAATTCGAGTCCCTCCCGACATTGGAGCATCCCGCAAGGTATTCTTGGCACATTGCAACCGTTTTTCTTCGGCCTCTTGTTTGGCACGTTCTGCAGCGGCTGCCTCTTCCTCCTGTCGTTGTTTGGTTTCTGCTTCTTCCTGGACTAGCCGTTCGCGTTCCTGATCGGCCAACAGAGCTTGTTGATATTCTTCATCTTGCTCCCGACGTAATTGATTCTCCTGTTCCCGAACCATCCGCCGCGCCTCCTGTTCGGCCAAAACAACCTGGTGGCGTGTTACGGTCATATTTAAATAATTCACGAGCTGTTCCGGACGTAACTTCAACAGAAGCGGTCCTTCAGCTTTGAAGACCAAATTCATAGCAGGAGGTGTATTGTTATTGTTATTGCTGTTGTTGTTGTTGTTACCACTAGAACTTGTTCGTCCCAAGTGCTTGGGTTGCAGCAATGCTAAACAAGGATAACTAGTAGCAGCCAACATGGCCGCCAATTGCAATCCCTGGGCCGTATGAACCGATACTCCCAGACACAGCAGATTGGGTTGCTTTAGAAAATTCACCATGGTATTTGCCAACAAGACGGATTGGGCAAACGTCTGTCCTTCACGATGCAGGGGACTGTGTAAATAAATTAGCACGAGCGAATTGGTTTGTGCGACATCGGATTGCAGGGCCGCAAAGCCGGTTGTGGACCACGGTTCTATCAAGGTCGACAAGCCGTTCTCTCCAGCAGCTGTACTGCTGGTAGTGGAAGGAGGTGGTAGTGTCCGCAAATAGGAAACAAATTGTTGAGCAGCTTTGGCCGTGACTGGAGCTGACAGACCATCGAAATCTCCCGACGGAAAAACAAATTGGCTCAAGAAACGAAGAGGCCACAAAAGAATTCGCAGTACCAGCGTGATGACCCCTAACCACTTCTGAATGATAGTTTCGTTTGGACTCATACTGTTGATGTTGGTAGTAGTAGTACTAGGACGAAGAATGCCGTTGGATGTAGCTCGGCTCTGTTCGTTAGTCGCGGAAGGGTAGGAGCAAGATACACAGAAAACGGAGTGAGTGAAGAAGAGAGAGAAGGAGGTGCGTGAAACATCTACAGAATTCCAAAATGTATCCACCATTTTTCAAGGTGCAGAACTTACTACTTCTGTCATGTTGAGATTAGTAGCGATTCAAACAGTAAACAAGATGTGAACAAAATGCTAAAGAAAGTCTAGTATAGAACAGCTGCTTCGTACAATGCGGCGAGACAATTAATAAAGATAGATGGATGTTGATGAAAGACGTGACTGGTTGAACTTCAAAACGAAAACGCATCGTCTCGTTGCCACTTCTTCGAACGACAGTTTAATAATCATTACTCGAGTATTACTACTAGCTAGTAGTCTCGCTAGCTACTACTACTACTCTACTCTAGCTAGTAGTAGTACTGTAGTTGTTTGCGTACTAGTAGGAGTACTAGTAGTTTAGTGGCGTCAGAGTAACGCGCTCACTTCCTCCACCAAACTTCATTGCCAATAGTATTAGTAGTAGATGATAGACTAGTAGTACTACTAGGTAGTACGTAGCAGGTAACGTTTTATACCATGCACCATGCAGAGCGCCGAACGAAATAATAATAACTTACTTCTTCTCTGTAAAAATTACAAGCGACAAAGAAAGCTAGTGTAGAATTTAGGCGTCTGGACGACCAGCGTTGAGGATACAGGCGCGGTGTCAGCAACTAATATTAGCGTTGGCCTTCAACGCTACGGACTACTAACATGAAGAAAAAGGTTCAGATCAGTTTTTTTCTCTGCAATGCTTCGTGGTTCCTCCCTATATGTATGCTAACAGTAGTGTCGTTTTTTTGGTAAATGGACAAGACCAGACTCCTATGCTCCATTTAGGTTGGTTGATATTTGCTATGGTTCGAATCTTGCCATCAATTCGTTTGGGATCTTTCGTAGTACGACGAGGACGAGCTTTTAGATATTTTAAGTGCTGTCACATTGCCATGCATCGACAAATCGTATAATTCTCTTCATCTCCTAGTCTAAAGGTTTTTATGTAGTTTCTGCTACCTGGTTACGCTTAAGACAAATAGTGACTGAAAAGCTACAGTTATCAAAGTAGATGCATTACGCGGGGTCCATCAGAATGGGTTTCGTCCATTCCTCGTCCGTAGGCGCAATAGCTGCCGATTTGTTTACAGAAATCGGCTCTTCGACAAGACTGCTGCTCCTATGTTTCGATTTATCACCAAATGCATCTGCGCTAAATGACACGACTTTCTTTGTCTCGGGCGCACGATGGACTTCCTCTTCTGTCAGTTTGGCTTTCTCGAGTCGTGATTCTTTCTTCTCTTTCGTTGCTTTCTCCACCAGCTGCAGCTCTTTCTTGTCTTTTGCTTCATTATCTTTTTCACTTTTCTTCCTGTTACTTTGTGCTTCTTTCGGGTCTTTCTTGACCAAAGTTGATGTCTTGTTGCCCTTCGTCTTTGTAGATTTTGCAGCAATCAGGGAATTCTCATCCTTGTCGATTGTGTTGGTTGAATTGTCAACGACAGGGACAGTAGTAGCCACATTCTCAAATCCAGGAATCTTAAATCCTGCCATTTGATTAGCTGCAAAGCAAATTTCACCCCTTGGGCTGTCAAACTTTACTTCAAAGGAGGAACTGTCCTCTTCTAGTACAGCAAACCCGGTTGATCCGGTATGCGCGAGCAACTTGTGAATGCTATCGCCCTTGGGAGCAGTCACTCTTACATCGATGAGATTCCCAACAACTGGCAGTGTCTCACATGGGTGATCAAATGTATTCCAATGGATAAAGAAAGGACAAAGTCCGCCCAACGCGTGACCGTAGAGGTACAGCATTTCCCATTGCTTGCAGATCCCATCGCTGCTGGGGCCAGACATGCGTACAAAATCTGGAGTATACCCCCACTGAGTCACCTCGGATGCGAGAGCTTCCGCGTCCGACAGTCGAATCGCCCAATGAAAAGGAACCAGTTCAGTGAGCCCAGCTGATTTCAGCAAAGTCCCAATAGGTCCCTCTCGTTCCGGATCTGGAGCAATGATTTCCAAAAAGGAAGACCCATGAAAGGCAATTCTTGCTTTTGTAATACCCAAGCCCTTGAAGTACCCAGTTTTGACTGGTTTTACGCCCGTTTTCTTTTCAAATTCTGTGATGGCTGTTTCCAGATCAGGGGCTGCCAAAACGACATGATCCAATACATTGTCTTGTTGGAGATCAATGGCAGGGTATGCGGCAGTCGGAGATGTTGCTTGACCTGCCAAAGAACATAGTGTAGACTCGGATTCTGCCATGGTAGGTTCTGTCCTATCGGAGACATCTAGCAAGTTGAAGGAAGAATTGTTCTCACCGCCAGTCTTGATGCCCTTCGTCTTCGTCATGGACTCTTTGCTCGACTCCTTCTTTCTTCTCCGTTCATTCTTTTCCTTTTTTCGTCTTTCTTCTCTATATTTCTTCCAAGAAAAGGCCTCTTCCTTATCTAATTCGGCTTGGTCAACCATGGTCTAAGTTGGAAATAGAGCAGCTATTGAGTATTGTATTTCTTTTGTTGGCAACTGAATGGCGCAGTGAACGGACTGAGCAAAAGTTACAATTATTGTCTTGGTCTTGTAGTCTATTAAGTCAAGACTGGATCATGATACAGGATCCATTCGTGCGTAACCTTTGGTCGAGTGTGCATCTTTATGTTGGAGATACCTGCGCGCCGCCGAGGAGACGTGTTTTCTTGGTGTTCTTTTGCTTTCAGTGAATGCATATCATGGAACGTGGAACTAGCTTAACCAGGTAACTAATGATAGCATCAAATGCTTCGTTCTTGTGGTAGAGGAGCCACATTTCTCACCATATTTTCTCTTTTCCTATTAGATTGTGTTTTCAATTAACCACTACTGTATTAAAACCACTCTTCTTTGGACCTGACATTGACCGCGTAATAGCCTCGAGTCAGAATGATTCTCATTTCCTCATCCAGTGCGAGTTAATCAGCCTTCATGGACTGTACTTAGAGACAAGTTCTGCAATTAGAAGAGGCAATGGCAGTTTGAGCGAGCCACTCGCTAAAAGACTTATGGATTGCTCATAATGTGGAACAGGTTCATTTTACCAAAACTAGGTTCACAATTTAACATAAAAAATAATAATATTTACCCCTTACGCTTCCCTCTGCGCTATTCGTTTTGAATTAACTTCAAACGCGCACGACTACTACAAACTACTGCTAATACAAGACTATTGCAGCTAAATCAAGGCTACGAGCACAGACAG
>Ga0100392_1005529_pt1 | contig 11104 bp, 14 predicted proteins | sample CryGeymeta201516_FD_81548 | JGI IMG/M metagenome (GOLD analysis project Ga0100392, IMG submission 81548) | Groundwater microbial communities from Crystal Geyser aquifers in Utah, USA - Crystal Geyser metaG 2015-16 | ecosystem: Environmental > Aquatic > Deep subsurface > Groundwater | place: USA... | reverse complement strand
TGGCGTTCCTGATCTGTGAGATCACTTAGGTCATTGAGTCGGTCTGCAAAGGCAGAGCTGAACTCAGAAGAAGAAATAGGATTGTAGGGAAGGGCCGATCCATTTGACTGACGGCCACGTTGATTTTGTCGGTTTTGTGAATCGGCGAATTGGGTAGTTGAGGTGGTACGGGTACTGGAAGCGACTGTCCTATTTGTTGCGCCACTATTGCTGCCAGAGTTGGTGGTGGTTTGAGCGAGTTGGGTCTGAGTAGGAGGCGTGATGTAGGAGCCGTCGTCTTGGGGGAGGATTCCGTAGGAGACGAGGACCTCTTTGTCTTCAACACTAAGTTTTGAAGGTGTACCAGTGATTGAGCGGATAAGTTCTAGGGCTCCGCCACTGTAGCTTGTACGTGCAATTGATGAACCTTGAGCTGTTTCTGTCTGGAGAAGGTTTTTTATAAAGCAAGTAGTGGAGTTTGATGAAACCGAGCAATCAGTTTCACAAATCTGTTGATTAAACGCAGCTTTCTCATTTGTCATGTTTTCATCAAATGCTTGAAGAGTAAGAGGTTTTTTATCATTCTGCATCCAGCTATTCATCTGTGACAGCTGCTCGTTAAGATTGTATTTTGATGAAGGATTATCTTTTGAACCGCAGAAGCTTAAGAGTTCGAAGTTACGAGCTTCAACTTTTGGATCAGTTGCGAATTCAATATCATCATCGAATTGATCAAAATTAACTTTGCTGTAATTTGATAAGCTCCCAAGATCTATCGAATTAGCAGAAAAGTCAGCAGCACAGACGGTATCAGCAAAACTTGCGTAGGCTTTTTCACATTGATTTTTAAACATTGTATCCAAAGAGAGGTTTGTCTCTTCAGATTCTTTGAAGCTGTTAATCATCTCAAGTCGTTCATTCGCAGATCGACTTCTGATAGAAGCGAAGAAGTTTTTAAAGCGTTGAGGGTCTTGCTTTAGTGCTTTAAAAACGGGATCTTTCGATAAAAGGATTTGAAAGCCTTGTGGGAGATCATTGATCTGCCTTGAGAATGAGTTGATATCTATCGATGCAATTTGGTTGAAAATATCTTCATCCAGCATTTGAACGGCGGCCTGTAAACTCATCTGATCTAGTTGTGACTGAGATCTACCTTCTAATATTGAACATGCAGCCGGCTTTAATGGTTTCAGAGATTTTGCTATGCTCTCTGCTATTGAATTCGAAAAAGAATCCACAGAAATCTTGGCTTCAATAATGGCAGGACAGTTTTTGATCCTGCTTTTAAAACTATTAGTGTTACATGCGGCGAGTGATTGGCTGAAAGTAGAAGTCGATGAATTTAGAGCGAGTACTTCAGCGGTTGTTATAGCTATAGATTTTTGTAATTCATTAAAGAGAGTCTTTATAAAAACTCTTCTTTCTGAAACTTTTAGTCTTTCGTGATCTTCAATATGTTGTTCACTTAAAGGAGATAGAAATTGGTCTTTACAATTCCCGCATGTTTCACTTCCATTCAAATCAGTAGAATTTGAATCCATCATAAAGTTTAAGCTAGTATGACAATTGACTCTTCCTAAACTTCTGCTGAGCTGGTTTATTTCATCTGGTATGGGATGATCAATGCACTCTTCCGCAAAAGTGACATTTATAAACGTTAAGATTGTGATAAAGGCAATGGTATGCTTCAAAGGTCCTTACTCCTCTTAGCACCATTACTTTCTAATATAGTAATATAAGTCTTTATTTTGTTTGCAATAGAGCTTCCTCTAGAGCTTTCTGCAGCATATTCGTCATACGCGTAGTCTAGAACAGTTCTGCCGTCGGCAGGGTCAATTCTGTTCAGATTTAACTTCCATCGATGTGAGACATCAATAATAAAGTTATCGAATTGCTTTGCAATCGCGAATTTAACAATAGATCCATTAGGCTGGTTAAAATTAGGGTTATTGCAGGTTTCATATTTTCCGTATTTATCCCAGTACGCTGCTATTTTAGATTGGATTTGAGAAGCTGAGTCAGTTGAGGATACGCAGGCAGCATTCTTGATTAAAGTTTGGTAGTGATACTTGTCTTCATCTTCTCCTGAAGTCATACCATTTATGTGTCCGCAAATTGTCTGAATCCCTTCGTTATTCGGACACCCCTTCACATGCTGAGCAAGCTGGTCCGCAACGGTCGGTTCGGCTTCAGTCGGGCAGTCTGGATCGGCAGCTGCGAATACTGAAAACGATGAAATTAAAACTACTGTGCTTAATAGTTTCAGAACCATGAGATCCCCTCATTAAATTTTATTCCTATGATTTATCGGAGACTTGGGGCCTATCTTTAGCGGAATAAACAGGATTTAGTTCGACTTTGAATTATAAGTGTATGAAAACACGAATGTGCCCGACGAGAAGTCCAAATGATTCTATATACCTTTAAAGGAGATTCTGAGCCGAGAGCACTTTTACTGTCTTACCGTATAGTGCTATATTGATTTTGGAGGACAAGTGCTCAAAGAGTTTGGAAATAGAATTGCTGCCGATTTGTTTCATACTGGTCGAACGAAAAAGCTTCCGGTTGAGCTGTGGCAAAGAGCTATTCTCCTTTTAGATTTGATGGATGCTGTTACATCCCTCGATGAACTTCAAAGAAGAGGTTTTCCACCATCCTTGAGACTTCATAAGCTCAAAGGAGCAAGGAAAGATGAGTTTACCATTGATATAAATAAGCTCAGTGGTTGGCGGATAACATTCTTGTTTATTGAGAATGACTTCTATGACGTGAAGATTGAGAATTATCACTAAGGAAGATTTATGGAAAAGATAAAGAGGCAACGGTCTATCAGGAAACCTAGCCATCCTGGCGAGGTTTTAAAAGTTCTCTGGCTTGATGAACTTGGGATTACACAGTCTCAGTTTGCCCAGACGCTTAGTATGGCAACTGGTGGAAAAGTTAAGCCTTCGACCATGCAAACAAAACTGAGTGAAATTATAAATGGTAAAAGATCGATGAGTGCGGAGTTCGCTGTTCTACTTGGCCAAGTGCTGGATACTTCTCCCAGGATGTGGATGAATATCCAGGTTAATCTTGATATTTGGGAAGCAGAGAAGGATGCGGCTTAATTAATCGTGGTGAGCTTATTACTTCCTAAACTGATACAAATGCTGATGCTTTCCACCCAGAGGCTTTCCTCTTAGTTCAAATAGCTTCCACCATATATCGGCCTCACTCGAGTTAATCTCGAGTCTACCGAAGCTCTCATCTTTCTGCTCAAGGTGATGAAGACGATTGTGTTTAATGTTCTTGTTTTCCATCTTCTCATAGATAGACCGCGGTACTGATCCATAAACGGTACCCATCTCGCTGCCCTTGAAGATCCCCAGGACTTTATCACCGAATTCCACCCAACTACTTTGAGTCGTGACTGAATCAAGGTCGGACCTTGAAAGAGTGAACTCTACCATCTCCTGATCTTCTACAGGAGTTTCTGATTTTGGATTCCTTAAAAGATAAGCGAGACGCTTTGCTACTTTCTTGATCCCTCTCTGCATGCTGACCTTCTTTCGAAAGCTCATGATCTCAAGATCGGGATTAGTCACATAATGGCCTCGTTCCTTGAAACCGTTAAAGATTTCCTCTGCCTGACAACCTACAATGCCAAGGAACTTGATCCTTGAGGGGATCGTAGAGAAGAAATTTTTTACGTCATTGCCGTGAATATCCATGATCACCGCTGGGGCCGATCTACCCGGGACCTGCTCTTTCTCTTTGGCCGCATGGGAAACCCAGATGATGGCTTCCGTTTCCTTATCCTGAATCACTTCGGCGAGTCTTATAGGATCGACTTCATGATGAATGATTAAATTTAAACCTGAATTTTTAAGGTACTTTTGAAATTTATCTTCGAGGTATCTCACATGCTTGGACTTAAGCTCGAGAGAGGTGAGGAGAACCGCGTTCCCAGCAAAGGCGCTGAGAGAGAAAAGAGCGAAGAGAACGAGAATGAAATGCTTCATCCCCACATCTTAGAGGGAAAGACAAAACGGAGGGGAGGCTCGTGTAAAAATGACACGGTTAAGAGAGTTTTAACTCTTATTCAAAGGATGAATCCACAACGGCGGCAGTGGTGGGAAAGCTTAAAGCCTCATTCTGGGCCTGTGGGGCCTGGGAGTTCAGAATGGCCACCAGGGCCAAGGCAGTGAGAACAACGGTACGGACAACTTTGCCAATAACTCTCATCACTTCTCCTGAAGTATTGCGGTGTCTGGGCAAATTAGTAAAGTAGCCTCATACCGACAAGGTAGGCTGAAAACTTTACAGTTTATGAGAGGTATAGGGACTGAATCTTTCGATTCGATTTGGCCAGCCTCCCTTGATCAATCCTTAGAGGGGAGTAAGCTTGATGTATGGAAAAACGGGTCTTTCTCTTCCCATTATTAAATTCTGTACTCTTTAAGAAAGTGACCCTTCCTTATCACATCTTTGAACCCCGTTATCGGCAGATGATTAAAGACTCCATCGACATGGATATCCCCATCGCTGTCACAAGCCTTCGGGAAGATAATGATTATCGGGGAGAGGTTTGTGTCGCCGGAACTCCTCACATTCTTTCTACCTATCCGGATGGGAGAATGGATATCTACATCACTGGATCCGAAAAAATCATTCTCACCACCGCTGTCACGAATAATCCCTACAAGGTCTACCGCTACAATGATGTGGATGAAGACACGTTTCTTGATGAGAGCTTCGATTTAGAAGTCTGGAGCTTAAAAAATATTCTTGAGCGTTGGGCGAAGCACTTTCTCCCTGATGAAGGTCAAAGAGACTCTTTTTCAAGGACGCTTGATGATCCTGAGCTTTTGATCAATTACTGCACAGTCTTTTTGGTGGATGAGGCGAGGATTAAAAAAGAAGTGATGCTGGCGAGAAGTCTTGAGGATAAGATCCGAATTCTTCTGAGTGTAATAGGCCCAAAAGAAGTATCTCTTGGGCCCTTTATGCCGAGTCTAAAGTTCTAAATTACTTTTTATCTTTTCCGGCCTGGATCTTTGCTTTGATCTTGGCTTTTTTCTTGGCCTGGCCTTTGCGCTGGTCCATTTTTGTTGCTTTGCTCTTACGTCCGTAACCCATAATTCTTCCTTTTTAGTGATTTCAGATAAACGATTATAAAGCTTCCGGATCTATTTAACAATAATGTTATCGCCGCATTGGGGTTGAGACATAACGTGTTTTCACACCTTCCAGGGCCCAGATGAGAAGAGTGGCGATCCAGATGAGGCATCCAAATGGGTGGAGCATGATGCCGAACCAAGATTCCTGGAAAATGATCTTCGAAAAGAAGCGGTAGAGGGTCAGAAGGAATATGCTCGCCAGAGACCAGAACGGGTGACTCCAGATAAAGAGAAGGGGGAAAGACCAAATAAAGAGAGCCAGGACAAAGAGCCAGAATCCATGGCGGTCCCCGCCGGCCCAAAGCTCTTCCCAGTAAATCTTCAACTGGGCCATCTGGACCTTTAGGACTTCCGGGTAGTGACGGCGCAGGTGCCGCTCCCCAAAAGCGAGAGCAAATTTTTTATTTCGGAAGTCCCAATCCCGGGCAATGGCATCCTTCCAGGATCGCTGGTCGAATCGTTTAAAATCAATTTCCTTAAATGTCTCCAGAGGCATGGCCATCCACCCCTGAGCAATACTCATCAGGGGATAAGCAAAGCGGCGTATGAATTTGCGCCAGCCAAAGACTGAAACCAGGGCGAGAGTGGGATTCAGGAGGGCCACAGACTCTCCAAGATAAGTCTTCCTCACAGTCTGAGGAACCACAAAATAAGAGCGGGATTTAAGGTCCACAAACTTACTCACGGAGAGGAGGGCCGATTCTGATGGCACAAGTTCCGAGTCCCCAATGATGACGACCTGGCTTTTAATTTCGTGAGCGATCTGTTCGATCATCCAAGTAGTGGGGTTGGCATTCGCAGGACGATGAAGGAAGCTGTGAATTTGAACATAGGGAAGCTTCTCTTCAAGTTCTCGCCAGGCCACAACGGCCGGGTGATGACCGTCGATCAGGATGTGAATGTGAAAATTTTCCGTGAGCCGACGAAATCCCATAAGGGATTGAAGCCATGGGTCCAGGTAAAACTCTGAGCGATTGGTCATAGGGATGATGAGGGAGATTGTACCCGTGTAATCATCGTCCTGACTGAGCTGCTTACCCATAAGAGCATTTTTAACCAGCGTAAAGATCATGAACATGGTCAGTGCCAGAACAATAAGACCTAACATCTTTCAAAGCTCCTGACGCGTAGCAACAAATCAATCCTCAAGAAGACTTCCTTTGAGATTAAGAAACAAGCGATAAAGAAAACCGAGGGTCACGATACCGAAAAAAAGATGGAGAGGCTGGGCTTCCCGGGGAAAATTAAAATAATTCAAAATGATGCCAGTCCCGATGTTACCCGCTGTCGCAATAAGAGCGAGAAAGCACAGTCCAAATGCCGATCTGTTATAACGGGAGCGGTGAAGGTGGAAGAGTAAATAGATCATAAGGCCCACGATCAGGACACTAAAAGAGCGGTGAACATAGAAAAGAGGACTTAAGAGTTCAATGACCGTCGAGCGGGTGGCCTCCATGGTATCCCTGAGGAGGTGATCCACATTCTGCCTGACCTGTGTACCCATTAAGACCTGGAAAAAGGCGAGGTAGACTAGAATTCTTGAAAGAGAAAATGCCTTTGGATCATTAGGTTGTTGAATGGAGGAGTCTTCCAGGTCATGGCAGTACTTACTCAGAAGCATAAGCCCAAAGAGAAGAAGAACTGCCAGGAACATATGAATGGTGATGATAAAAGGCTTCAGGTGAGTGGAAACCACCAGAGCTCCCACCCCGCCTTGAATGAGAATGAGAAGGAGGAGGGCACCGGTGTACCAGGGGAAATTCCGATCAATGTTCCGGAGCTTAAAAGATTGTCCGAAAAGGAGGACCACAAGGAATCCCAGGATCACTCCCAGGAGTCGATTGACGTATTCGGTCCAGGTTTTAAAAGGATCGAAGTCTGCGATGACTTTTCCTGAAATTTTATAAATTTCTTTATAGTTCTCGGGAAGTTCTGAAACATCAGAGGGAGGAACCCATTGACCGAAGCATCGTGGCCAGTCCGGGCAGCCAAGACCTGATCCTGTTCCTCGCACGACGGCACCCGCAAGGATGACGAGATACGTTCCCAGAACGCACAAAAAAAGGATTCGCTGAAAGGCTTTCATGTTTTGAATTTAACACGATATAGTAGGGGTTATCAAAGGAATGTTCATGATTGACTCGGAGATCGCTTTCCTAGGGATAGCTCTCGCGATCGATGCCGCCGTGGTCACATTCGCTCTTGGACTCTTGGTTGTAAAAGATCCTACGGGCACTCGAATTCTCCGCGGCTTAACGATGTGTTTACTCTTCGGATTCTTCCAGGGCTTGATGATTTGGGCCGGAAGCTTTGCTGGGTATTTTTTTACTTTTTCGTCCTGGGGATATCTCTCCCAGATCCTCGTGGCCCTGATTTTTATGATGATCGGGCTAAGGTTTTTCCGTGAGGCCAAGACTCCAGAGAAAGAAAAAGCCCTCTCCCATGGTATTTTTCCACTTCTCATCCTCTCCGTGGTCACAAGCCTCGACGCCCTGGCCTCAGGAGTGAGCTTTGGAACCTATCCTAATCCCCACGATCCAGCCATCGTTGTGGGACTCATAACCCTCGTTATTTGCTCCATCTTCTTTGTCCTCTCCCAGTTTTTGGAAAATATTCCAGAAAAATGGCTATTGTACTTTGCTGGCGGCGTCTTCAACTTTCTTGCCGTTAAAATTCTTCTTCCTTATTTTATACGAGGTTTCTAATGGAAATTGATCTCAAGCTCTTCGAGAAGGCCCGCAAAGCCTTAAGAGAAGTCATCTCTCCCACACCGCTCGTCTATAACGAATGGTTATCAGATAAGTATGAATGCAATGTGTACCTGAAACTTGAGAATATGCTCCCGATTGGATCATTTAAGATGAGAGGAGCGACCTTCAAAATTTCTCAGCTCACGGCCGCAGAGAAAAAACGTGGAGTTCTGGCCGTGAGTGCAGGAAACCATGCTCAAGGTGTCGCATGGGCCGCCCGGCGATTCGGGATTAAGGCCACGATCATCATGCCTGAAGGCTCTCCTCTGACAAAAATTAAAAACACCGAACGCCTCGGCGCCAGGGTGATTCTCTTTGGATCCAGCATTGAAGAGTGTTTTGCTCACGCCGAAGAAGTCATGAAAAAAGAAAATCAGGTTTTCATCCATCCCTATAACGATCCTATGGTCATTGCAGGACAGGGAACCGTCGCCTATGAACTTTTGGAACAGATGGAGAAAATTGATTTTATTTTTTCTTCCATCGGCGGTGGAGGTCTTGTTTCTGGCATAGGCCAGGTCATGAAAGGCAAAAAAAAGAAGACCAAGATTTTCGCGGGCCAGGCAAGTGGTTGCTCAGCCATGGTGGATTCTCTTCAGTCAGGAAAGATTAAGACCATTGAAAAAGCTGAAACTTTCGCAGATGGAATCCGGGTAAAAAAAGTGGCACCGGAGATCTTTAATATCCTCAAAGATGTGGTCGATTCCACTCACCGGGTGAGTGATGAGAAGATGGCCTGGGCCATTCTTCAGCTCATGGAGAAGGCGCGGGTCATCGCAGAGGGCGCCGGGGCCCTGCCACTGGGACTTCTGGATCAGGTCTGGATTAAAAATCCCAAACTCATCAAGGGAAAGAACGTTGTCCTGGTCATCTGTGGAGGAAATATCGACGTGAATCTCCTGGAGAGGATCATCGATAGAGGACTCATTGAATCTCACCGGAAAGTCCGTATTCGGGTTCCTATTACCGACCGACCGGGGACACTCCATCATCTTACAAAAATCATTAAAGATGCGAGTGCTAACATTCTTCAGGTCGTCCATGACAGGGACTCAAGAAATACCGGAATCTCCGGGGCCATCGTGGAATTTACACTGGAGACAAAGGGTCAGCAGCACCTGAAGGTCCTCATCAAGGCGATGCAAAAGGATTTCCCCAATTGCGAGATTATGAAATAGGCTTAGGGAAGGGATGCTTTGCAGGTCTTTGAGAGTTTCGATTCATTCTGCTTAAGGCATCGGATGATCTTTGGAATTTTCTGAGAGATCCCCTGACATAATTTCTTTCGATCGGAGTCACAGTTTTTAATGAGCTGGGTGACTTTATCTTTTCGCTCTTTCCTATAATCTTTGCATTCTTTGGATAACTTACTCTCGTAAGTCTTCAGGCATTTTCGTTTGTTGGAAGAACCGATAGCGGTCTTGCATAGACGCTCAAGATCCTTCGCGCAGGGGTGAGAAGCAATTCTCTCTTTCTGCTTATTTACTGCTTTCTGACACTGACCGGAGAGCTTAGATGAATTCCTCTCAAGACAGACTTGTATTTTTTCAGGAGCTGTCTCAGTTGCACAAAATTTTGAGATGTCATCAAAACAGGAATTCTCTTTTCGAAGTTTCTCGGAGAGCCTGCTCACTTCAGCTCCACAAGACTTGGAGAGTTTTTCTTTCTTCTCAATCAGGCAACGGGCGAGCACTATGTCGTGACCTTTTACTTCGGGATAGCAATGTTCTGTAATGTCAGTTGCACAGATATTATTTTTAACGAATTCGGTTTTTCTTTTTTTAAAGTCTTCTGAGCATTCGCTGTCCAGCTTTGTTTCATGCTTTAAAAGACAGTAGGTGAGTTTTTCACCGGAAAGTGGCATCTCTGAACAGTAGTCCACCAGATTCTGATGACAAGGATTACCATGGTTTTTGGTGTCCAGAGGGGCCATGACCTCTTTTTTACAGGCCTTGGAGAGTTGATCCTTATGCTTAACAAGACAGAGTGAAAGCCCTCCCTTTCCTGGCTTAACCTCGGGACAGAACTTCTTTGCATCGCTGTCGCAGACATTGGCAAAGACAGACTGGGTGAGGATCAACCAGGAAAGAAGAAGGAGTTTCATAAGAGATTACTGCTTTTTTTCTTCAGTTTTACGTTCGCATTTTTCTCCATCTTTGCAGCAAGACTTTGACTCGCGCTTGCAGCTTTCTTTTTCTTTACAGCATGAACCGTGCTTGTGATGAGAGCAGGCGCCAAGAGAGAAAAGGGCAATGAGGGTGAAAAGAGCTGTGGCTTTCATGGTGATTTCCTTTGTTGATGTTAACGAATCTATTATAATTCTAATCTAATTTAGAGCAAGGTAGGGATTCTTTGGTTCGAAGGTGGATTAAAAAAGTCGGTGAACTCTTTACCCGGACGAAGTACCAACAGTTGGGCGGCATGAAGGTGATTTCCCCCCTGGTGGATGATTTTTATGCCATCATGAAGAGTGATCCGAAGGCGAAGGATTGCCTTCTCACCCATGAGGGAAGAGACCTCAAAGACTCAGGAGATAAGCTTAAATTCTTTCTCTCCGGTTGGTTAGGGGGACCCCAACTTTACCTAGAAAAATTTGGGCATCCTCGTCTGCGTATGAGGCACTTTCCTTTTGCCATAGGGGAAAAGGAAGCCGAGCAATGGCTCTATTGTATGGATCTCGCCCTTAAGCGATCGAAGATAAAAATGGCTCTCCAGAATGAGTTAAGAGAAGCCTTTAAGCAAATGGTAGAACTTGTAAGGAATCGTTAACAGGTCTTGCCGTAAAATATTGGCATATATAAGGAATCGATCTCTTTAAAGAGCTATTATTTGGTTAATTTCTCAATGTGGACCATAATTAAGTCATGAATTTTTTTAGAAACGAGAAAGGATTTAGTCTCACCGAGATTCTCATCGGTGTTGCCATTGCAGGTGTCGCTGCCATTGGTGGTGCAAGCTTCCTTGCGAATCTCGAAAAGAATAAGGCCCAGATGACAAGGAACACAGACTTCCTTGTTATTGAAAAACTCATTGAGTCTCATCTCTCTTCTCTCCGTGGTTGTGAGGCTCTCTCAGGCGTTGGTGTGAGTGGGCAAGAATTCAGTTTTAAATCTGACCCTAACTCACCTGTGAGCTATGGGAAGGGTGAGAAAATTGGCGGAATTGAAATCACAGGTCTCTCCATTAAATCATTCACGCCCACATCTGACCTTG
>Ga0100392_1005523_pt1 | contig 11110 bp, 8 predicted proteins | sample CryGeymeta201516_FD_81548 | JGI IMG/M metagenome (GOLD analysis project Ga0100392, IMG submission 81548) | Groundwater microbial communities from Crystal Geyser aquifers in Utah, USA - Crystal Geyser metaG 2015-16 | ecosystem: Environmental > Aquatic > Deep subsurface > Groundwater | place: USA... | reverse complement strand
GTATCAATGCCGAGTTTTTATCATTTTATCGTCCGTAGGACATTTATCGCTCCGAAGGAGCATTTATCATTCTGTTATTTATGAAAAGGCCGAATCTCTACGATCGATTGAAAGTATTGGCTATTCTTACCATGATTATGGACCATTTTGGTTATATCTTTTTTCCTGAAATGATATGGTTGAGATTGGTGGGCAGGATAGCTTTCCCTATTTTCTTGTTTCTTGTAGGATTTAACCTCAGTTATAAACGAAGGTGGGACTTATTGCTTCGAGCTATTATGGTTCAGATTCCTGTTCTTATTTTGGCATGATATTTCCATTTTTGAACTTATGCGCTCAATATTCTGTTTGGGATCATCATTGGAAGGGCTGTGCTAAAATGAGTCGAAGGTCGAAGGTCGAAGATCGAAGGTCAAAAGAAATGACTTTCAACTTTATGGACTTTATGACCACTGCCGTTGCGGTGCATACTTTTGACTATTGTTCTCTTATGTGTCCATCCATGGTTGAAAGGATTTATCGATTATGGAAGTTTTGTTATTTTGTTCCCATTGATGGGATGGCTGTTTAAAGTTGTCGAAGGTCAAAGGTCGAAAGTCGAAGGTCAAAAAAAATGACTTTGGACTTTATGGACTTTATGACCACTGCCGTTGCGGTGCATGCTTTTGACTTATGGGGTTTTGATATTCGCTTGTTTGTTTGGGTTTACGCAAACAATATTTGGATTCTCTTCTCTTCAATTAACTATTCTTGGTGGTTTTTTTATAATACTATTGTGCATATTTTTCGTTCTTTGACAAGGGAATCATTTTTTACCTCTAGGAAAAAAAATTGATGCCGGTGTGCTGTTTATCTCCAAGAATGCACTTCTCATCTACATATTTCATCTCCTTGTCTTGTGAGTAATTAAGATTTTTCTGATGTGGAGACAAAGCGTATAAACATATTGAAATAGCAATGTTTTTTTTTATAGTTGTTGGTAACAAATCCCCCTGCCTTCGTCCTCCACCTTTCTCAAGGTGGACAAATGAAGATATAAAGGGTAATTGATATTTATTTTTATTTGTTATTTTATAAAAAAGATGAAAAAATTTACAAAAATTTTATCTTACGTAGCAGTTATCGCTCTTGGTGTTGGTTTCTTCTATGGAATGACTCACGCACAATTTCAAGCTGGTATGACTACAGTGGGTTGAGACATCTGATGACTCGGTGCTGCGGGTTGAGCAACCCAAGGAGGGAATATTATAGGCGTGATTAAAATCTTCATCAACTGGGTATTGGGACTTTTATCTTTGATAGCTTTAGTTGTTTTGCTTCGAGGCGGATTCAATATGGTGACGGCTGCCGGTGATGAAACTAAGTATAAGAAATGATTCAAGATCCTTCAACAAGCTGCCGTAGGTCTTGCTATCATCGGTCTGTCTTGGATCATCGTAAGCGCTATCTTCCGGATAATCGGATGAGCTGCTGGGCAACCTGGTGGTGGTGGAGTTGGTGGTGGAATAATGCAATAATCAATATATTTTCCTAAAAATCTCTCTGCCTCCCCGCCTTGCGGGGTAAACTCCGGGGGGATTTTTTTGATAAACAAACATCCCACCACGCATTTTGCGTGATTCTCCAGCTTTGCTGGACTGTAGCCCCTCCTTCTCAGGAGGGACAATCGTGGGACCGCGTGATGGGAACCATTGCTGAAGCAAGGCCTTCGGTGCGGAATAAAAAATGGTCGACTTGCGCTAAAGTACAAGTCTCGCATCCACTTTTTCCAAAATAAGAGTGGCGTTCGACTTGATAATCGCTGGGGAATTGATATAATAAAAATATGCATTTCCCTACGCTAAAACATAGGGTTGTAATATGATTTATATTTTTGTGTAGTGGCATGAAAAAAGAACTTAAAAAACTGGTGGAAAAAAATAAATTTCTTTTTTGGGATTGCAAGACGTATGGACTTGATGAGTCTGCTATCGTTGAGAGATTTTTGAATTACGCGGAAATGGACCAGATTAGAGATTTGATTAAGATCCTCTGATATGATAGGATGAGAGAAATTTTTAAGTGACAGATTGTGAAGACGAGGTTAAATTATGTTGAGCCTGCGGTTGTAAATCTTTTTATTTCCTATTTTAAATTGAAAAATGAAATTCCATACAGAGATACTATCGAAAGAGCAAAAAAATCTGCTTTCTTTTATCAAACAATTTAGTGGTACATTTGTATTGGTTTGATGAACTGCGATAGCACTCCAATTATGACATAGAGAGAGTATGGATTTTGATTTGTTTTTGCCAAATAAGGAAAGACTGCCTGTGCAAAATATAAACTCTCTTGTACGCGATTTGAATAAAAATGTTTTTTGGTTTTCCAACAAGGATTATTGCAAGAGTACACAACTAAATGGAGTGAAATTTACCTGGTTTGCTTATATGTTTGATATTCCTAAGTCGCAATTGATAGATTTTTGATATATTAAGATTCCAAGTTTACTTCATCTGGCAGCCATGAAAATCCATGCTATGGGACAAAGAGCAAAATGGAAAGATTACGTGGATATATATTTTCTGATTCAGAAGTTTGGAATAGATGTATTAATTACTTATGCAAAAAAGTTTTTTAAAGGCGAAGTAAATATAAAATTATTTCTCTCGCAGCTGGATTTTTTTGATGATATTGATTATTCAGAAAAAGTTCATCGAATGCCCTGATTTGAAAGAACTGATCAAGAAATAAAATTGTTTTTGCAAAAAACTGTTATGACTGCATGTAAAGATAATTTATCTTAAAAAAATATTGTATGAATATCCACGAATTCGAGCTACGTTATCGTGCATTCAAGTGACTAAGTTATAAGTTTGATTTGGGACGGGATCATGACATGGTTTTGGAGATGACCAAAATTTCTATAAGAGGAGGTCTGAAGAAGCCAATTCAAGAAATTGGCCCAGAGGAGTTACATAAAATAACTATTGAGACCTACACGAAATTTAAAAAGGAATATATCGAAAAAAATAAGGAGACACAAGTCTGATTCGCTACTTTGGCTGAATATATCGAACGCTTGGAATACGAACTCAAGGTAATCAAAGAAATGTGATTCCATTCGTACTTTCTTATCGTCTCTGACTTCGTTCGTCGGGCCAAGAAGAATATGATTGTGGTCGGCCCTGGGAGATGATCAGGAGCCGGTTCCATCCTTGCATGGTTGATCAGGATCACTGATGTGGATCCGCTTCAGTTCTGATTGCTTTTTGAAAGATTCCTCAATCCTGCTCGTATTTCGATGCCGGATTTTGATATCGACTTTGAAGATGTGCAGAGAGGGAAAGTCATCGAATATGTAGAAAAAAAATATGGAAGCGAACAGGTGTCATCTATCGGTACCTATATGCAAATGGCTACGAAGGCGGCATTCAAAGATGCGGCGAGGACCTTGTGATTGGCCTTTGATAAGTCCAATCAATTCTCCGGTCTGATTCCGGACGGGATGAGCATCTCCGATGCTCTGCAGTCCCAGGATGCATCAGATGAATTCAAATCTATGTATGAAAATGATTGAATCATCCAAAAAGCTGTTATGCTGTGAGAAAAATTGGAATGAAATATGAGACAGTTGGGTGTGCATGCCTGCGGAATCATCATCGCTCCGGATAAGATCACGAAATATTCTCCTGTGCAATATGTAAAAGAGGGCGATATGACGGTTGTCAGTCAATATGACGGTCCGACTCTGGAAACTATCGGACTTTTGAAGATGGATTTCTTGGGTCTGAGGAACTTATCGGTCATCAAAAACTGTGTAAAAATCATTTCCAAGAAATATGAAAAAGAAGGTAAAGAGATCCCGGAAATCTTCAAGCAATTTTTTATCGATACGTCGTTTCAGCCACCGATCGATGATATTTATACCTTTGAAAAGGTATTCCAATCAGGTGACACTACCTGAATATTCCAATTTGAATCTGATGGAATGAGAAGATTTTTGATAAAACTTAAAGCTGATTCTATCAACGATCTCGTTGCTATGAACGCGCTGTATCGTCCTGGTCCTATGGAATTTATCCCTAACTATATCGATAGGAAAAACTGAACAGAACAGGTGAGCTATATGAGCAGTGAACTCAGGAAAATACTTGCAGAACAATACTGAGAAGAAATCGCTGATCAAGAAAATATAAAGCTGATAGAAGACTTGGCGCCTATCATGAATCTGACGCGAGGTATCGCTGTGTACCAAGAACAGTTGATGTTCCTCGTACAATCGATGGCATGATTCTCTCTCGCTGAAGCCGACCTTTTGAGAAGATGAGTCGGAAAAAAGAAAAAAGACGTGATCGAGAAACTCAAGAAGGAATTCGTGAAAAAATGCGCGGGATTCAGAGGATATAAGAAAGAGACTTCTCAATATATCTATGAGAAGATGATCGAGCCTGCGGCTTCATATTCGTTCAATAAATCGCACTCTGTGTGTTATGCGATGATTGCTTATCAGACCGCATATCTCAAGGCTCATTACGCGACCGAATTTTATGCGGCATTAATCAGGTCCGTAGAAGAAGATACGGATGAATTGAGCCATTATATCTCTGAGACCCAATTTCATGGAATAGAAGTCCTGGCTCCGCACATCAATCAATCCTTTAACCATGTGGCAGCTATCGCCGATAAGATCAGATTATGATTTTTCTGCATCAAATGACTCGGATGGGAAATAGGAGAATTTATCCAGAAGGAAAGACAGAAATGATGAGAGTTCCAGACTCTAGAAAGTTTTCTTACGAGATGCCAGAGCGTCGTAAATAAGAAATCGCTTGAATGACTCGTCAAAGCTTGAGCTTTGGATATGTTCGCAGATCGTTGAACCTTGCTGGCAAATACTGAGACGCTTCTTGAACGGGCAAAAAAATCGAAGGATATGAATGGATGATTATTTGGCATGATAGAAACCACTTCTACCATCACTTTCAAAGAGACCGCAGAAACGTCTATCATGGATAGGCTATTGATGGAATATGATGTGTGCAAATGTTTTGTTTCCGGCAATCCTTTGGATGGTCTCTATGCCTATCTCAAAAATTTTTCATTTATCTCTCAATTCAAAAATACTGAAAATGTCTGAACATTTATGTTCGTGGGATATATCAGAAATATCCAAAGAGCCAGGAAGAAAGGTTTTTTCATAGAGTTTGAAGATATCTCGTGATCCATGGAATTCTTCATCAAAGATGTCCTGGATTTCAAAAAATTTGATATGCTCATCGTATCCTGATACAAAGGAAGATCATTCAGCATCGAAAAAATCACCAAGACATCACGTTATAAACTTATCCAACAGGCATGAAGCAGATATGATCCTGAAATGACCGTCGTCAAGTCTAAGGGGCTTAGGATGCAGAGTATAGCTAGAGATGCACAAGATGCAAACGATAAAAGAGATGAATGAATAAAACAGGTGAAAGATGCTGATATAGAAACCGTGGCGATCGATCAGTTGGCGTTCAAACTTCCGGATAGCGTTCAGAAGCTACAGGATCTGGCTACGATAGTAAATGGTTTTGCCGGAGATATCCCCATCAAAATTTGAGATAAGATAATCAAGCTCAATCAAGAGGGGATTGAGAAAGTTACTATCTTACTTTCGTAAGATCAGTGACGAGTAACGAGGGACGAGTTACGAGAAAATCAAATTTTAAATTCTAAATTTTAAATTTTACATGGATCATTTGAAAATCAGAAAACTTCTAGAATGAGCTAAGAAAATAGCGCTTTTTGGGCATATGCATCCGGATGGCGATTGTTTGTGAAGCATGCTTGGTTTGTGAGCATTACTGGAAAAGCAGGGCAAAAAAGTGAACTATTTCACTCCGACTCCGCCGAGCAAAACATTCTATTTTCTTGCGTGAATGAAAAAAATCAAGACGGAATTCGATTATGCAAAATACGATCTCTTGGTATTCGTAGATTTCTCTGCACCCAATCGCATCATAGAATTCTTCGGATGACATGAAAAATATTTTGCTGATAAGCCTTTGCTCGTCATCGATCACCATCTCTCGGATACGCTTGGCCATGCATCTATTGTCAAGGATATCAATAGTATGAGTACGTCGGAAATAATCTTCGAATATTGTTATACATGGCGACCAAAACTTTTTGATGCGCAGATTGCTACATATCTGTATATGTGACTTACTATGGATTCGTGAAATTTCATCTATGATGAAGATCATGAAAGGATACTATGTAATGCTTTGCATCTCGTGCAACTCGGCGCTGATAAATGATTGATTGTCGATCATCTGGTCCGCAAAAAATCGCTTAATCTCATCAGATTCACTCAGCTTATGCTCAACAGGATGGTACAGACATGAGATATGATCTACTCGTATTATGACGACAAGGATCTCAAAACTTACTGAGTAGATGAAGAAGAGGCAAACTATCCCCTCATGGTCATCCAGAATATCGATGGCCCTAAGCTTGTCCTCATCCTCAAGAAAAACGGCGACAGAGTGAGATGATCTCTGAGATCCAAGAAGGTTTTGTGAAAGAAGCTCATCGACTGCGATGCTATCGCAAAAAAATTCAACGGAGGAGGGCATAAGCCTGCGGCTTGATTCTCGATCCCTGTCGCTGGAAAATTCGAAGATCAGGTCAAAAAGGTTGTTGGTCAGATCCAAGGAATTTTAAGTGCTAAGTTTTAAGTGTTAAATAAAGGGTTTCTTCTACTTAAAACTTAGAATTTAACACTTAACATTAAACAAGTTGTTTATCATTTAAAATCTATTAGAGATGCAGACTGTTAGATTATATAATGTGTGGTTGCGTTTGCTTAGGCCGTTGCTGCATATGGTGATTATAGTGGGTATTTTTTATGTGCTGTATGAGGTACGCCATGTGACAGATTTGATTCCTTGGGTGCAACTTCCAATCCCTGTAATTAATTATCAGGAAACCATGCTATATGCCTGAATTAGTGCTGTCCTCTTTGTCGCTATAGGAATCATAAAAAAGCTCTATGAACTGTATAAACCTGTGCAAAAATATTTTCAAACGTTTAGTAAGGTGTGGATATACCGGATTATCGTCATCTCCTTCATCGCGTATTTCGGGCAAGGATTTATATTCTTTTTCGGAATATCAAGATTCATCATTTTGATGTGAAGTTTCTTTACTTTTTTTGCGCTTTTCTTTTTTGATCAGATATGGAATTATATAGAATCACGTAGAAATAGGTATGGGCTTGATAAGATTATCATCATAGGAAGCGATACTCTTGAGAGTTATAAAGCTATTGAAAAAGTGAAGAGGTGATTTTCATTCAAAACTGAATTTGTTAAGTCATCTGATCTGGGCGATATCAAACTGGAGGATTATTTCATGGTAGTGGCTGTTGGAAGTTTCCAGAAAAAATTTCTTCAAGAAATTTTTGAAAAGATCAGATTTACTCATACAAGATTTTACCATATTAGTGAGTGATTTTTCCTTGAGGATGTTGTCTATACCCCTGAAAATATTGATAATATCGTGGCTTTGGAATACAAGCATTCGATGCTTGATTGACGGTCCGCTGTGTTCAAAAGAGCATTTGATATATTCTTTTCGCTCATAGCTATCCTTGTGTTTTTACCTATCATGCTGTTTATTGCTCTCTTGATCAGATTAGATTCTCCAGGTCCTGCTATTTATATACAGAAAAGAGTGGGCAAAAGAGGTGAACTGTTTACCTTTTGGAAATTTCGTAGTATGTATACGCATCTGAGTGTGGGAGCTGAATATGGATGAAAAAAAGCTCAAGATATCTATAAAAACCTTATTAAGTCTTCAAGTAATGTGAGACAATGAGTATTGCCAAAGATTGAAAATGATCCAAGGGTAACTAGAATGTGAAGATTTCTAAGAAAAACATCGCTTGATGAATTGCCACAGCTTTTTTGTGTGCTTTGGGGAACTATGTCTTTGGTTGGTCCTAGGCCACATCTTCCTGAGGAAGTAAAAAATTATGAACATCGACAAAAAAGACTCTTTTCTATTAATCCAGGTATAACGTGATATGCTCAGGTGTTTGGCAGAGATAATTTGGATTTTGAAGATGAGGCAAAACTTGATTTGTATTATATTCAGCATCGATCAGTTTTCTTGGATATGTATATTCTGTTCGCTACGTTTGGTGTAGTGTTTAAAGGGAAATAAATGCTTCGCGTTAAAAATGGTTGAAAATCGTTGAAAATGGTTAAAAGTTGTGGCTTCGAGTTTTAACAAATTTTAACAACATTTATCTATTTTTATCTTCTTGGTTATTGGTATGAGCTTAAGCGAAGAAACAAAAAAAATACAGTGGTTTATCAAAGCGCATCCGCAGATCACGAGCCTACCAAATGGGCAGGTAAATCTGAATAAGAAGGATGTGTCAGCTTTGTATGTGCGTCTGATAGATTGTATCGTCGATCACAATCATCTGTACTATGTAGAGAACAAACCCATCATTTCCGACAAAGAATATGACGAACTTTTTGATTATCTCAAAAGAATAGAGGAGTATTTCCCGCAGATCATCTCTTCCAATAGTCCTACACAATGATTGGTCGGGCAGATAAGCGGATGATTCGCCCAGGCGAAGCATAAGGTGAAATTAGCGTCGTTGGAGAATACCTACAATGCTCAAGATATCAGAGAATGGGACGAAAGGATTCATAAAATAGTTGAAGGTCATAAGGTCCCCGAATTGGTCGGGGCAGGCTCCGGTCATAAGGTCGAAAATCAAATAAAAATTACCTATCGTGTGGAGCCGAAATTCGATGGATTGAGCGTAGAACTCATCTATGAAAAATGAAAATTCGTTCAGGCCATCACCCGCGGCGATGGGTTGGTAGGTGATGATATCACCAGTAATGTAAAAACGATAAAATCCATCCCTCATGATTTGGAATTTCCTGTAGATGTCAGGGTAAGGGGCGAAATCATGATGCCAAAATCCGTGCGGAAGGAACTCAATAAGGAGAGAGAGGAGGATGGAGAAATCCCTTTTGCAAATACGAGAAATGCTGCTGCTGGAAGCATCAAACTTTTGGATTCCCGCGAGGCGGCGAGAAGAAAGCTGGTGTGTTTTGTATATGATATCTTATTAGTACAAAGTACAAAGTACAAAGTACAAAGTACAAAGTACAAAGTACAAAGTACAAAGTACAAAGTACAAAGCACCTTGGAATCCCTGTGACTGCCTGTATTCCCTTGGGTAAAAATTGGGAAAAATATCGATGAAGTAGTGGCTTTGTGTGAAGATGAAAAGGTGAAAAAGATGCTGGAAGGTGAGGATATAGATTTCGATGGGTTAGTCATCAAAGTAGAATCTCTGGATCAGCGCCAGAGCATTTGATCGACAGATCACCACCCGAGATGGGCAGTGGCATATAAGTTCCCTGCGCAGGTCGTAGCGACACAAGTCAATTCTGTAGATTTCCAGGTTGGTCGTACATGAATCATCACTCCTGTCGCTAATCTTGAACCGGTAGAACTTAGCTGAGTGACTATCAAAAGAGTCAGCCTTCATAACTGGGATTTCATCAAATCCAAAGATATCCATGCGCATGACCGAGTGCGATTGCAAAGGAGCGGAGAAGTGATCCCTTATATCGTCTCTGTCATAAAGGACAGGAGGTCCAAGGTCGAAAGTTCAAAGTCGAAAGTCCAAGGAGTTGTTAAAATTCATCCGCCAAAAGTATGTCCGTCATGCGGAGAAAGAGTTGTGCATGAAGATATTCATTATTATTGTAGAAATCCTTTTTGTCCCGCTCAGGTCAAAGAAAAAATCGTGCATTTTGTCAGCAAAAATTGTATGGATATCGAAGGCATCGGCGACAGCACCGTTGATGTATTCGTGGATCAATGATTACTCAAAAATGTCGCCGATATCTATCTGTTGCTTGAATCCAAGTATGTGATGCAGATTGCGAAATTACCATGATTCGGCGATAAAAAAATAACGGAAATGGTTCACCAAATCTGAGAATCGAAAAAGAAACCGCTCTGGAGATTGCTTAATGGGCTCGGAATTCCGCATGTAGGAAAAAAGACGGCTCTTGACCTTGTCAAGGCAGTGACGAGTAGCGAGTACAAAGTGACGAGTTTGGATGACCTTACCAAGATAATGAGTAATGAGGAATTTTTGACTAGTATATATGGAATCGGTGAGAAAAGCGTTGAGGGGATTGGGAGATTTTTTGGAGATAGGGAGAACAAGAAGATATTGCAAAGACTTGAACATGTTGGCGTGAATTTTGACCCGTCCAAATATGCCGAATGAATGTTGGATGCGGAGCATGCGAAGTGATCTTTTTCTATCACCTGAACATTCCCTGCAAGCAGAGAAACGATTACTCAAGAGATGCAAAAAAACTGATACTTATTCCACGATAACCCTACCAAAACAACGAATCTGATGTTGGTGGGGGAGGATCCAGGAAGTAAAAAAGCGAAAGCTGAATCACTAGGTTTGAAGATGTATGAATGACGAGATGTGGTCCTTAAAGAATTCCCGTTTTTGAAAAATATAGTTTCAGAATCAGTTAAACCAAAGTCTCAAAGTCTTTTCTAGAATTTCTTTTTTTGGCCTTGCCGGCCGGGCCTCACTTTCCCTCATTGCCGGGAAAGTAAGCAAAGGGGCTAGTTCTTTGTGAGACTCGCTATATAGTTTAGGGTGTTTTTTTAGAATGTATCCAGCTCAAACAATTCACAAAGAACTAAAAGCATTGACTAGTAGTTGCGTTTTGTACCCTTCTTAACTTTTTTTAGAAAAAATCCTTGGGCTCGCCCTGTGAAGGGAGCCCAGCTTTGCTGGATTAAAAGGTTGGGGGGTGGGTTTGTTTTTCTAAAATTATTTTAGAAGAAATTCATTGATTAATGATTGTATTTTTTCTTCTTGCTCTGCAAGAAGTTTTTTCTCGTCCGGTTTGAAGGTGGAGAGGACGTAGTCGGCGACATCATTCTGATTTGCGGGTCTGTCTATGCCGATTCTGAGTCTTCGGAAGCCTGCCCCGTCTATAGCGGGGTCGGGACTTCAGAGTTTTTCTATGGTGCTTTTAAGTCAGTTGTGACCTGCTGAACTTCCGCC
>Ga0100392_1005522_pt1 | contig 11111 bp, 5 predicted proteins | sample CryGeymeta201516_FD_81548 | JGI IMG/M metagenome (GOLD analysis project Ga0100392, IMG submission 81548) | Groundwater microbial communities from Crystal Geyser aquifers in Utah, USA - Crystal Geyser metaG 2015-16 | ecosystem: Environmental > Aquatic > Deep subsurface > Groundwater | place: USA... | reverse complement strand
GTAGCTGCATCCTCCTCAGGAGTGGCTGGTTCTTCTGGAGTAGCTGCATCCTCCTCAGGAGTGACTGGTTCTTCTGGAGTAGCTGCATCCTCCTCAGGAGTGACTGGTTCTTCTGGAGTAGCTGCATCCTCCTCAGGAGTGGCTGGTTCTTCTGGAGTAGCTGCATCCTCCTCAGGAGTAGCTGGTTCTTCTGGAGTAGCTACATCCTCCTCAGGAGTGGTGGGGTTGTTTGTAGCAGTGATAGATCCAAGGCACGTGCCGTCGTCACTGCACGATTTTTTACACTCACAGATTCGTCCACACTCAATAAACTGGGTCACGGAATCCCCAATGTTTTCCAGGCCGCTTGCGTCTGGGAAACAGGATTTCACGAAAACAGTTCCAGCAGGACAGGTGAATCCCATGGTTCCACTTTCGCCCTCGCCGCTCTTGTTCTTGCTAGGCTTGTTGGCGTCGTCAGGTGTAGGATCTTCAACGCAGATATCTATGTGGCTGATGTCCTGTGTTCCCGCATAAGCGAAGGGTGCACCGTCGGCAACGAAAGAGTTAGTCGCAGATTTGAAAGAAATTTTGGATACGACTTGTCCCGCCATGGAGAGGGTCAAACCGTTATCATCTGCACAGGCACTATGAATGGCCAAGAGAAGAGGAACAGCGATGAAGATTGATCGAGTCATCTTTGTTTTTATTTGTTTTATTTGTTTGTTTGTTCGGTAGGATATGTTATCGTACTGTATGACCTTTATTTTTCAAAAAGTGAGGATTACAACAGGAAGGCAGATCGATGATACAACATGATACTCTACTCGAGTAAGACTACGATTAATAAGCAAGAAGCTTCTACGACTACTGGTACCTACCACCACCTGGTAGTCTACCACTACCAGGTAGCGGTAGGTCTAGTCGTAAATAAGATGGCGAAAAGGCGCGTCAAAAAATAATGACCCTTTCTTACCGGACAATTCTACTAGTAGATACAACAGCAAGCAGTACTTCTACCAGTGCTACTAGAGTGCTACTAGTAGGTGGAGTACTCTAGGTACCGTACCAGGTGGTACCAAAGTAAGAAGAACAAGAGATACGGTACCATGGTACCCGAACCGGTACACGTACTGTAGTACCAGGGCATTCAGAGGTACTTAAGTACTACCAGGTGGTACTAGCTGGTACTACTAGTACAAATGAGAAGTCCTAGCTACTACTAGTACCTGGTACAGCAGCTACGTAGTGTTGAATGCGGCCACCACTGCCTACCATTGGTACGGTACCTAGAGGAATAAAGTACCGTTATTATCGACATCCAGGACTACTTTTTAATCGGGTTACCGGTACCAGGTACCAGTACGGTACGCCAGTTGATGAGCTCTTGCTTCGCTTTTCTGTAACCATCGACTACAATCTTATTATTAACAGGTACCGTAGTAGTAGTACCAGGTACCAGGTACCTGGGTACCAGGTGCTATTACTCGTACCGTAGTACTCCTACCAGGGAGTGCTACTACCTGCTCTAGTAGAAATAATAGGTTTTGTGCCAGCTAGGTTCTTGCTATGGGAAATACTTTGTATTTCGAGAATTATTAAAAAGTGCTTTTGACGGACATTTCTACGACTGCTTTTATTCTTTGGCATCGTTTTTATTTATGAGAGACATATTTAATAAAGTTCCTCCTCTTTTCGACGTGGTTTCTTTGGCACCGTTGAAATTGTAGCCCGAGTGAATATTCTTAGCCTGTCCTTCTGCCCTGGGAGCGTAAACAACGTCAGCAACCAAAGAAAAAATAAGACGTGTTAGTAGACTAGGTACTTTGGTCAAATTTTGTCTGCTGGTCAAAATCTTCGAGAATTTAATAATAATAGTAGTAATGTACGAGTACTACTACTGGCTGCTACTACTAGCTAGTACTAGCTACTACGTAGTAAACTAGTACTACTAGCTCTAGTAGGCCCCTACTTTAGATAGGGATTAGTAGACTAGTACTCTTAGAGTACTACTCAGCACTGCTACTAGTAGCAGTCTAGTAGTACCAGTAGTAGACTACTCGAGTAGTCTACTCGAGAGTAACATTGTTTTATCACTAGACTAGTAGACTACTAGACTAGTTCTAGAGCCCCTACTGGCACTACTAGCTAGACTACGACGTAGTAGTAGTTCATGAATTACTTCAGTTGTTTTTCTCCTACACATCCTGCGCATTAGCATCATTGCCTGCCTACTCGAGAGAGAAGTATTTATCAGTTAGTTTTTTTCTTTTCCCAACTAGCTCGAGACTCGAGACCTAACAATCGACGATGTCGCTCTTTGCAGGCCTTTCTCGCTGTGCGCTACGAACATCAACATTGACACGATGGACAGCTCTAGGCTTCAATTGTACTCGTCTTCTCAAATGCGGTCAATCCACCATGGCACTGTCCACGCCCGCCGGATCAATGCTCTTGCAAGAATCATTCGCGTCGGGGCGATTCACTGCTTTATCGATGGGTAGTATTTTGTGGGAACAGTTGAGTGTGTGGTTCATCAAGCGTACGTTTCAGCCCTCTATCATGCGCAAGAGACGGAAGCAAGGATTTTTGACCCGACAAAAGACTGTGGGTGGACGACGAGTCCTGAAACGAAGACAAATGAAAGGAAGAAAGAGGCTTGGAGGATGTTGAAAACTGATGCAGAATAGCAGCACAGACAAGGAATGTCGTGGACTGGATCAAGTCGATTCAAGGAATGACTGCTCTGCTACTTGCTATTACAGTATTTGTTTTAAACTCAATACCTTACAAGATGACAGATTTAATTGTTACAAGTGTATTTTCCCCGCAGGAACACTCCTGTACCTGCTTGCTTTTAATGAGAAAATTTGAAAGTACGTGGTAGCATTACATCTATCATCTATCTGATGCCTTCCTGCCTTTGTGTAGTAGCCTATCTCCCTAGTAGTAGCTCTGAAACGTTTCTAGTTGTTGTTCAATAAGAGAAGAACCTACTTCAGTTCTACACGAGTAAATGCATCGCCGCCATCAGACTTGTCAGCAGGTTGGAACTTTTTCACAAGCTGTCTTTCCGTTTTGAGCCAATTTCGTATTTTTGTCTTGAGAACGCCTCCAGTTCCGTGTCCGTGCAGAATGTAGACGACGGGTCGTCCTGCCATGAGAGCGGAGCTAAATTTGGTCGCGGCCTTGTCTTTGGCCTCTTCGAGATTGCAGCCTCGAACGTCTACTGTATTGGAATCAGTACGCATATTCACTCCCCTGGATCCTCCCTCACAAGAATTTGTAGGAGAAGGGGTATTGTTGGATCCGTTTCGCTCCGACTGCAAGGCTTTCTCTGCAGCTTTCGAAATAGAAGCTTTGCCACCGCCACTTTCTCCTCCTACGAAAGAATCAGGCCTGGTGATGCGAAACATACTTCCCTTGGCCGGTGGGAGCGCAACATCTTTCAATTTGAGACCCATATTCACACCAGACACTGTCACCGTTACTCGATTTTTTTGCAAGTTGACAACGGTAGCTTCTCGCCCAAAGAGAGTGCCCTCCTGGCAAACAATGAGTTTATCTCCTTGGTCCAGATCGGGCTTGTCACGTAACTCCGCCAAAGGCACCAGCTCAGCTAAGACATCTTCCATGGCATTTTCTGCCTTTAGCTTCTTCGCCAAAACACTGGGTACATTTTCGGCTTCAGAAATGGCATCCCTCTTGACAAATTTAATCTCGTCCCAACTCCTGGCGAGGACGCGACGAGAAGGATCTTGCTTGATCTTCTCTAAGATACCCTCAAGTACTCTTTCCTTTTCTTCCAGCTTCTTGGCAAATTTTTTTGCTTCATCTCGTCGAGCTGTTAGTTGCTTTTTTTCCAGGCGCATTTGCTCCTCTTTGATCTTGAATTCAAGGGCTGCCATTTCCTTTTGTTTGTCCTCCAATTCTTGTTCTTTTTTGTCGACGAGAGCACGTTGATCCTCTAATTCACGAATCAAATCTCCCATTTGCCTAGTTTCAGAATCCAATAACTCGTTGGCTCTACCGAGAACAGAAGCGGGAAGTTCTAGTCGCTCCGCAACTGCCAGAGCAAACGACTCCCCTACCGCCCCAGGAAGAAGCTTGTAAGTAGGTTTGTTATTTACGAATTGCATTGCTCCAACAGCAAAGCGATCGTCAGAGGCAGCAAGCTGCTTTAATTGCAAATAGTGAGTTGTAATGACAACTCTGGCACCAGTCTCCAGTAAAGATTCCAATATCGCTTGGGCAATAGCCACACCTTGGTTCGGATCAGTACCAGAGCCCAACTCATCCATCAACACCAACGCATTCTTGCCGGAGTTGTTCAGAATTTCACGACAGACTAGCATGTGACCCGAGAATGTTGACAAGTCTCCTCCAACGCTCTGCAGGTCACCGATATCAGCAAGGATTGGACAAAAGAAGTCCACGCGAGGAGCGTAGTCTACATCATCGCCTCCAAGGCCCTTCGGAGCAGCTGGGACTGGTATTCCTCCTCGCGCCAACAAACAAATCAAACCTAACAATTTCAAAACAACCGTTTTACCACCAGCATTTGGGCCGGTCAGAACTAGACCTTGGTTTCCACCGGCTCCGAGATCAATGTCGCTACCTACAACATTTTGGATTTCACGTAGCAACAATACAGGATGCTTAGCATCTCGCAATGATATAACTCCTTCATCTTTGACTAGGGGAATAACACCGGCCAATTTCCTACCCATCATGGACCTTGCCAGAGCAAGATCGACCTGCCCCACAGCACTGACACCTGCTTCCAGATCCACACGGTTGTTGAGTATTTCTTCTGTCAATGTACGCCAGATGCGCGCTTCTTCCTGTCGTAATTCACTCTCGGCCTGTCGCAGTTCGTTGGTAGGACCTACAATTTCCGTTGGCTCAACATACGCCGTCTTTTCTGATCGAGATGTATCATGGACAATTCCCACAGAAGAAGCGTGTTTCTTCGCTACAGGAATAACCAAACGACCACCGTTGACTTCGGAATACAAGGCCCCTCCACTTTCAAGAGCTAATTTGGATTGAATGGAGGGGAGGCTCAATATGCTGTCAAGCGTACTCAGAATGTCAGCTTTTAAAATTCTCACTTTTTCGCGCAATGAACCCAATACTGAAAATGTTTCTCCACTCAACCGTCCTTTTTTGTCAAAAGCCTTATCCAAAAGACCTTGAAGGGTTGCATTGACGTTTACCTCACGAAATAAGTCTGGTAGAGCTTCAAAATTGAGGGCATCTACTTTATGCAATGCGTCGCTCCATCGGAGAATGTCATCGAGGGAATCTATTATTGAAGAGACTTCCAATATTTCCGGACCCTCCAAAACCTTGCCCTCATCTGCAATGTCAAATACGGCTTGAAGATTAAACGACATGCCACGAAAAGGAGGTCCGCGGCCACCCAATGGTTCTTTGAATCCTTTGCGATTCTGATACGAGTATTCGTCCAACCTCACATCCTTGTCATTGCCGTTCGACAGCAACCATTCCATTTCTTGAACAGCTTGGTACCTTTTCTGCGCTCCCTCGACAGTCGAAGCGATCAACGGAGCATACAGGTGTTGGTACTTTTGAGGAATGCGTTGGTGTTCTTTTGGAGGATTGCCATCGTGACATGTTCTAGCTAAGTCGACCATTCTTTTTGCAGCTGCAGTGGTGCATTCTTGTCGCAATGCGAGCAAGACTTTGGGATAATCAATGGAATCCAAGCTTCTCTGATACAGGTCAAGTTCGTCATCTTGTTCCAGAGCCGCCGACGTAGGACGTTGCTTTTCTGGATTTTGATTGCTGCTATCTCGTCCGTTTTTGGTAATAGATGTTCCAAGTCCTCGAATATTGTTCGACCACCACAACGAGTCGTCTTGTTGGAAAATATTTTCATCCTCTTCCCGGAGAGCCGTGGGAGGTTCAAACTCGGGATCTTCGTCAACATTCCAAGTTGCAGGTTGACGAAGCAATGAATAACCTTCAGTGCCCGCCCGAGCATCAATATCGTTTTGTTTACTGGGTCCTGTAGCCGACAACACCGACGCTAATGCTGCTTGTTGTCGAGTGGAGGCTGCCACCGAAAACGATGTAACGCACGAAAGATCGGCACAAAAACTGCAGCAGCAGTAGTAGAGCAGCAGGTATTTCTCAGCTGTAGAGATCATCAAAGTATAATTCAAATGATACTTGTTGCGAGACGAGTAAACCCCTTTAGTCTAGCAGAGTCTGAGTCAAACCCAAGAGAATGGGTTTATGTTTTTTTTTTTCAGCAAAACAACAATTGAAGAAGAATAGAGGAATAGAGGTAATAAATAAATCAGTCACAGTGTACTTTGATGGTGACGTCAGATTCTGCAATCAATAAATTGAGCTCTAATAACCACTCTACTAGTCTACTTAGCTAATAGTAGTAGACTACTAGTAGTACTTAGCTACTAGTAGTACTAGTCTAGTCTACCTCTCAATGCAATTATTTATTTCTAACCCTCTACTCTATGCGATAGCACAATTAACTAGCTAATCCTACTACGAGGCGGGTAGCAAATAGTACAGTCAGCACACTCACACTGATAAATGGCTAAACGATTCCTAGCTAGTAGCTTAACAATTTCAGTAGCAAATGAAAAGGACTGTTCTACTTTTTTCGATCTTTTATTCGCATGAGATTCCTTCCAATCAAATCTGCTTGGCGCACTGGCTCAGGAATCTTGGAAAACGAAAACGAGGCACAGATGATGACACTTTCCTGGAGAGATATTTTGTGCCCAACGGAAATATAAATGGGATTCTTCGCTCCAACAACAGCAGCAGCAGTAGCAGCAGTAGCACTTTCATGGGGATATGCGGTTGCTTTGCTTCCAATAATACCTCCGTGGGCTACGAGAGCGCATGCCACTGTCTCCCCATCTTCATTTGTCAACGGTACAGCCAAACCGCCACAAACTGGCGCCAGATCTTTCACGAGACTTGTTCTGTCTGTTGGCAATGTTTGTGTATCCGTTACGTCCTGTGTTACTGCGCAATCTAATTGCAACGATCGAGGAATGCTCTGTTGATCCAAAAGAACAATTTTGTTGCTGTTGGGTGACATCCCATTCAACGCACAATCTCCAGCGTCTTTTAGTGATGCTTCCAATTGACGAAGTACAATATCCTTTGTAAGCTTTCCTTCACAGAACAGCGTCTTACCAACTCCAATGGTTGGTAAACCCGTGCGTATGCCTACAAAACAAGCAATGCCAGCTTTGCGTGGATGCAGAATACCATTTCCATCGACCAAAATGGCTCTGGGTGTCAGCTGAGGACATTTCTCTATTTGTTTTTGTATTAGACGATCCAGGGGATCGATTTCCCGAAAAGCCAGGTAGGAAGATATATAGGGCACCTGCAAATGAAAGTATTCGAAATCCTGATACACAATCTTGCCGGTTGGATATTGGAGAATCACGTAGACAGCTACTGATGCGTCAGATTCGTTGGAAGGAAAACTCACATCAACGCCGCCGTAATACGAACAATAAGTTGTTTCAATGGATAGGTCATGGCCGCTGCTCATTGTAATGGCATCGTCTGAGTATTGTGATGCAGAAGAATTTAGCAAGGGAATCGGTTGAAATCGGCCAGGACATTGATTTAATGTAAGCAGAGGAGGATCAGGAAATATCTCTACTTGCGAGGCAATGAGGAGTTGTTCCTTCCTCCACAATTCTTTTTGGTGCTCAAGATCCATTTGTTGCTTCAGCATTCGCGCACATGAGAAAATTGTCGTTTCAATTCGCTAGCCATCTGTATTAATAAGGTCATCAGATACTAATAAGCTAGCTACCCCGGTAGTAGTAGTAGAGGCTGATCTTTATCTGGGTTAATAATTTGCCGAGCCAATCTTACAATTTTTTAATATTTGAAGTAGTAGACTAGACTACTACTACTAGTAGTAGCTACTAGAGTAGTCTATTCATAGATTCATAGTACTGACTGTATTACTCCTCGGAGTAGTAGTCTACCATTCCTCATTCCAGCTAGGATTTATACAAACCACCCGGGCTTTTAAAATTTCATGAGACAAAACAACTCAGCAACCGTTTTCCATTTCCTCCGCCTCCTCCCCGTAAATTTTAGACGTGCTACCTGGTAGAGTTTTTTTTCTTCATTTTCTCCGCCTCCTCGTACTGGTACTACGGTACCAGGGTACCTGGTACGGTACCACTACTACTAGTAGTACTAGTAGTACTGTTACCGTTTCCTGGTGGTAATAGATTTACTGTAGTAGTACCAGGTAGTACTAGTAGACTAGTGTAGTACCTGTTACCAGGTACTAGCACTGGTACCGTACCACGTACTTTTTAAAAATGCTATTGTACCAGGTACCAGTACCTAGTACCGGTACTGTGGTACCTATGGTAATACTACTGGTACCAGGTATCACGCAATGCTAGTTGTAAGCCTGTCGTACTACCAGTGCTGTGAACATGTTGGACAGTGTTACCAGGTACTGGAGTACCTGGTATCTAAGTACATCACAACTGTTTCTCCTTCCGGGGAACTTCTACACCAGCCGTAAACCCCATGAAAAAAGACTTTCCTTGTACCTGGTACCAGGTACTAGTAGTCTACTGGTGCCGCAGCCTTATGACATTAATACTACCAGGTACTACTACTAGACTAGTACTAGAAGTAGGTACCAGGTACCAGGTACCTGGGAGTAGTAGTCTATGTAAAAGAACTTTGCGACGGGGAACTGGGAACGAAGTTAAAGATTGCGATTTTTTCTTCTTACCAAACCGTGAACTTGCTCAAAATCACTTGATTACTAGCCCATTGCCATGTACTAGTAGTAGTTGCGCTCAAAGCGGGGTAGGAAAACTTTGACCATAGCTACCGAGCCTGAAGTTGACCTGCTGCTTACCCTACTAGCTACTACTAGTACTCGAGTAATTATCATTCAGAGCTTGTAGGCGATTGTATATGGCTACAAGGAAGTGACGATTCAAAAATGCAGAAGAGAAATCTGATTTGAATATTTGTTGTAGGTGCTGCAGGAGACGATCATCTTCTGTTTGTTTAATGTGTAGATTTACAAGCGCATAATGTGCATGCGTGGTTTGCTTGTTTCTCGTTCCCAGAATATTATATGCAGAAAGAATCCTTTCAATAAATGCCATTATGTACAATTTTGGGCGTTCGACAAGGGAGATCATTTCTCAAAATGCAGCAGGCGCCGATGCGCATGGATATCCATGATTGCTGCAGCTATTGCAAAGTTGCAACACTCCCGCAAATAAGTGCACTCTGTGTTTTTAGATCAGTTCAGCGTTAGTGTTTGACTTCGTCTAGACGAACGAGGAAAATACCAATTTCAGCGCTCTCTTAGGAATCGAAAATGAGGCCTTCCGTCAATACTGCTGCCGACGGAATCGATCTCGCAATTTTTTCTAATATTGACCCTCCTTGAATGGCCGTAACAGGCATCCAGGAATCTTCTAACCTGTTCAGCAAGTCGTAGCTTATGCTGGTGCTGGCCACGTTATAGGTCGTCATTTTCCATTTCCCAAAAGAATCAAGCGTGGGCATATCCTTTGAAGATTCATCAAAGAGGCTTTCGATATCAAAATCGTCCTCGACGTTTAAGTCTTGTTGTGGTTTGGTATCAGCACTGACCTGGAAAAACGGGTTTTCACCCGACGAAGACACTGTCGTGAGACTGCTCTGGAAATCTTGACGGGCGCGCTTGGCAGCTCGTTCTATAAAGACACCATTAGATATTCGTCCAACAGAAGTTATGCAGTGGTTCATGCTACTACTGCTGCTGCTATTATTGCTGAAATTATCCTTACTGCTAACAGAAACAGTGGATGCGGAATCAGCACGGCCTGCACTGGTAGATTCTTCGGGCAGAGTTTCTCTCAGGCGCTTGGCGGTCTTTTTCTGGGCAAGCTTGTCGCCGGTGTCATTCCAGGGACTGGCGCCTCCCAACTTAAGGTCTGCGGGAGCAAGGAAGCGACCAGGAGGGCTCATCTGGCGCCACAATTGGACGACCTCTAACACAACCTTGCTCTTTTCGGCACGAGATGATTTATGGTAGCGTTCGCGGTGTAAGTCGACAAGAGAACGAAACTTGATATTACCTATAAATTGCATAGGATCATGTCAGTAATTCAGTACGTACCCAACTCAATTATGTAAAAGTCCAGCGAGGAAGGCCAGCAAGCGTAAGTCGAAGCATACTACATACTACTAGGGAACAGGGAACGTACCGCCCCAGTGGATAGTGTGACCTCCTCGTCCGCAGAGGACATCATGATCTCCGGGGACATCGATGTTAGACAAGGGATATGGTGGTGAGAACATTTTGGAGAAAACTGATGTTTAATGATTTGCGTATCTTTGAGCAAATCTTTCTCTAAAAATGAGTACTCGAGTATTACTCTATTTTTCATTTTATTTTGTGATGTGTAATGTGTGTTCGTTGGAGTAGATTCTTTTTTGGAGATGTCTTGTTTCAGCTTTCAGCTTCCCCCGCAACATGAACGAAATTCTCTATTCAACATACAGTAGTACCAGGTACAGTAGGTTTCGTGTCGATTTGCTACGTACCAGGTACAGATTGTGACAGTACTACTGTACCCACATTGCTTCTTTCAAACAAATGGGTGGCAAGTGATGCTGGCTGGCGATGCGATATACTAAAACACCATTTATGAATTAAGAAGACTGATTTGCATTAAACACTGGGGGTAGTTGGGTACTGTGTAGACTTAGTACTCTAGTACTGATAGTATGGTACCGCCCTGGTACGCTAGTACCAGGTACCTGGTACCAGGTAGTCGTTACTACCTGGTACGGTAGTGCTACTGATGGGGTACCAGGTACTGTACCTGGTACCACTTACGAGCCAGTACTACTAGCTACCGTAGTAGTCTAGTACTAGTACCTGGTACTCGTACTATGTTTTCAGACAAGAATCGCATGGTAGTACTAGTAGTAGTCTACTACCTGGTACTACTGCTGGTGGTAGTCTGCTACCTGGTACGGTACGGAAGTTGAAGTACTAGACTTCTAGTAATATCGAAGTACCATAGGTCAACCACTGTGGTACAGGTATTCGAGAACATCATGGAGTG
>Ga0100392_1005508_pt1 | contig 11133 bp, 5 predicted proteins | sample CryGeymeta201516_FD_81548 | JGI IMG/M metagenome (GOLD analysis project Ga0100392, IMG submission 81548) | Groundwater microbial communities from Crystal Geyser aquifers in Utah, USA - Crystal Geyser metaG 2015-16 | ecosystem: Environmental > Aquatic > Deep subsurface > Groundwater | place: USA... | reverse complement strand
TGATGGCGGCATTCAAACGCTGGAACGCATTGTCGCGGTAACGCGGGATGGTGACAACGCCCGTATCCTGATGTTTTCGTTGTTAGTGGGTGGCTTGTTGGCCTACATGCGAGACTCCGGTGGGGTGTCTGCAACCGTTAAATTATTAGTGGATAAAGGCATTGCACGCACGCCGCGTCAGGCCGGGTTACTCACTTTTTTTATCAGCTCCGTTACCTTTATTGAATCTAACCTTAGTTCATTAACCGCAGGTATCAGCTCGCGTGGCCTGTTTGATAAATTCAAAATGAGCCGCGCCAGGCTTGCCTATATTATTGACAGTACCAGTGCACCTATCTGTATTATCATTTTACTTAATGGCTGGGGCGCTTATATTCTTGGCCTGTTAAGCACCTACTCGCTGGGTGACAACGCCGTATCGGTGCTAATTGGCAGCATACCGCTGAATTTTTATGCCCTGTTTACCCTTAGTGTGGTGCTGTACACTATTATAACCGGCAAGGTATATGGCCCAATGCGTAAATCTGAGCAGGAACTACACACCCTGGCAGCGCATACCGAAATTGACGTTAAACCCACTCATGCCAGCTTTATGCTTGTACCCTTGTTAACCCTGGTTGGCTCGATGATTGGCTTTATGCTGATGACAGGCAACGGCCGCCTGGTATCAGGTTCAGGCTCACAATCCGTACTATACGCCACCACACTGGCGTGCCTGGTGGCCTATTGTATGATGCTGTTAAGTAAGCGGTTTAAACACCAACAGCTGGTAGACATTGGCTTTAAAGGCATGAGCGAGCTACTGCCGTTAGTTACTATAGTATTGTTATCACTGGCGCTGGGCAGCAGTTTAAAATTGCTTGGCACCGGTACCTTTATTGCCTCAATTGTTAATGACAGCTTGCCGCTGGTGCTTATTCCTGCCTTGCTGTTTTTAGCCGGCGCGCTTATTTCATTTACCACCGGCACCAGTTGGGGCACTTTTGCCATATTAATCCCTATCGGTATGCCAATGGTCGAATTGCTGGGGCTACCGCCTTCACTGGTGTTAGCCGCTATTTTGAGCGGAGGTGTCTTTGGTGATCACTGCTCGCCTATTTCCGATAGCACGGCGGTTAGCTCTGTTGCCTCGGGTTGCGATCTGTTAGAGCATGTTAAAACTCAGCTACCGTATGCCCTGTTTTGTGGTACGTTAGCCTTAATGGCGTTTGTCGCCGCCGGAGTAACAATGATATGAAAATGCTCAATTTATTTGCTCTGTTAGTTATTAGCAACACCGTCTTGGCGGCGGATAATGATGTTCCCGCAGATGTACCAGCAGATTTTAGTGATGTCAGCACGCTAGCACCGGATATACAGGTACATATGGCGTATCTGGGCGATAAAAACTTTGTTGGCCGTCCTGTCGACGGTTATGAAAGCAACCGCTGTTACCTACAAAATAACGCCGCTAATGCCTTGGTTAAAGCGCAGCAAGCGGCCATGGAAAAAGGCTATACCCTGTGGGTTTTTGACTGCTACCGGCCACAACGGGCCGTAAACCATTTTATGCGTTGGGCGGCAGATTTAACCGACATTAGTACTAAGACGGACTACTATCCCAACCTGGACAAAGACAAACTGGTGGGTGAATACATTGCTGAACAGTCAGGCCACAGCCGCGGTAGCACGCTAGACCTGACACTGGCGCGACAAAACAGCGCTGGTCAATGGCAACCCATTGATATGGGCTCGCCGTTTGACCTGTTTGATCCTATCTCCAATGTTGGCGCAACGGGTATAACCAAGTTGCAACAGGCAAACCGGCAACTGTTGGAAATTATCATGCTCAGTGCGGGCTTTAAGGTGTACAACATGGAATGGTGGCATTTCACCCATCAGCCACCGGTGTATACCGAGCATTATTTTGATTTTGTCGTTCGATAAGTCAATATCAGCTTTTAAGGTGAAGTTCATAACAAATTGATTTCATTCAACTTCTACATGTTAAAGCGATATTGACTACCTGCTATGCTTTTTATTTTTTATTTACATCACTCTGATAACACAACGGCTATTCAGCGGAACGACTATATCAAACAGCAAGAAACAACGAATACAAAAAAGGCCTGATATTTCAGGCCTTTTTACTAGAAATGAGTAATTACATACTATTTTAGAAACGGTAAGTAGCCATTAAAAAGTTTGTGTCGTCGACATATAAATAAGATAGCGACACCTTTTTAAAATCAATGCCTATACCATAACCAACTTCGCTACTAGAATCAGAGTCGCTGTATCCGTTAGCACTGGCCTTAACACGGCCATGGAAATATCCAACACGGCCATACAATTCGACCGAGTCATTTAATTTAATCGTTGGACGATATGCTGCACCGAAGAACGATTCCATCTTAACATCGACGCCATACACTTTGTCTGAATTCAAACCTAAACCAGCGATAGCTTCAACTTTATGTGCGAACTTGTCTGTTGCATTTAAAGTCGTACCCACCACACCTAACGCACCGAAGTGGCTGATGTTTTCACTTTCTATATCAGTGGATACCTGCATTAAGCCTGCTTCAAAGTATACTTCTGCTTGCGCCGCACCGCTAACAGCGGCTGCAGCTAATACTGATGTTAATAACGTTGTTTTTAATAAATTGCGCATATATTCTCCTTAAAATGCGCAAAGATTTTACTCACAAACAAAAAAATCACAAATAAATTCTTTTTATAACAGAAATGCTCTAGACATTGCTTTATTTAAGCACCAAAACTTAGTTGCGATAAAGAAGTACAAAACCAAAACACTAAGTGCCCACTAAAATTAAGTGGACACTTAAATTAGAATAAAAACCTGTGATTGTCCGATGGTTAGTAACATTGTTGGGGCTACAGGGATAAAATATACGCTCACTAAGCTATGTGCGCAGCATCGTCTACTCTATAGACACCAAAAGACCAATAGCAGACCTGGTTATTCAATGGCATTCGAGTTTTGAATTCGGACGAAGACATTCGTCATCACCGCCGCCTGGTGGGTTACCGCCACCATTTCCGCTAGAGACCGGATCCGGATTGCTCATATTTTGACAGCGGCGATCGTTCGCACCTGTAATAAATGCAACCCCTACACAGGTTCTGTAATGGTTTAAATATTGCGTGGAAAGAAGTTGGCTGAACCCACCTAAATTATTCGGTGTGAACAAACCCTTTTCCATAGGTCCTATAAATAGATTGTCATACACAATTTTTTTCTCACCCGCGTCACCAAATAGCTTTGCGTTTCCATAATCTTTAGAATAGTCCCACACATGCACCGTGAAGTTTTTGCTACGAGGATATGAAGGTTTTCCATCATGCCATTGATGACTACCATCTATACTGAAGACGCTGGAATCAAGTAGGTTTTTCTGGTTTGCACTTGAGATAAATGCATATTTAGAAATACCAATTTTGTTGGCTAACACTTCAAGTTCGGATTGATTCAGCAATGCCATTTTTGCTAATGTCACCGCATTTTTAACCACAGGGTACGTGTTTTTGTTAAAACACTGAGATTTACCATTGCAGCCAGAAGATGTCAGTCCCATTTCCTTTTTGATACGCTGTGCAGCATCAGGGATACTCAGATAACCATTATTATTAGAGCTGCTGGATTGATTGAACTCGTAATTTAAATGGGAATCGTTAATATCTTTAGAGTGCAGAAGATTTACAAAAGCTGCCAATTCAGGTTCAATTTCGTCAAAGTTCTCTACGGTTAGATAGCGCACAAATTCAGTTTTGAGTTCTTGGATTTCTTTATCAACGATCTTTTGAATTTCTCTTTCGATAACATACGAAACTGGACTAACTGACGTCACCACATCGGCTAAAAAACCTAGTTCATCTTCTAAATCTTTAACGCTTCTAAATAAACGACAAGTACTCGACCCCAGCTTATCACCTAAACCTGCAATCTTGACCAGTGAACAGTCAGTTAAAGCCCATTTCTTTAAAGGGTCTAAAGCATTTTGGCTAGGATTCATACTACTTTTCATCATCTCCAAACCAACATTTTGGTAGTCTAGCATTGCTTTATCAATACCGGTTGCCCAGTTGATGAGCAACGCCCTTATCGGGTTGGCATCCATTTGCAATACCAACGCAAGATCCCAAGTTACATCATTTTGGGAGCGCCTTACCGTGTTTACGTCTTGCACTAATTCATGCAAATTTCGAATTGAATGAGAAAGGTTATTTTTGTCTAAAGCAAATTCAGAAATTTTACCTGCCACACTGCTACGCAAATTAATGAGTTCTTTTTCAACTTTCTTAATTAAGTTACAAATAAACTTTGGCGTAAAAAGCTTACATGCTTTATTTCTGATTTCACTTTGTTTGCTCAGTATTTTTGTTTCAAGATCTAAAATACCGATATGCAAAGAGTGAACCTTTTGTAAGTTTCTATCTACTTCCCGCGCAGCGGATTGGGTTATTTCATTCGATTTAAGATTAGTTTTTTCGAGTATATCTTCTAGCTGCTGACGAATGCGGTTGACTTCTCTCGTTGATTTATAAGACAGCCCTTGAACATCTTGAGCAAGATCAACCAATAAATCTGCATCCTGGATATCGAGACCTGTCCAGTTGTAGACAAGTGTTCGGGCAACGTATTCATCCATTTCTCTCAGTTTGTCGGATTGAATCAATTGCTCTATCTTGTAGCGTAAATTATAGATCGCTTTAGCGTGAGCACCGCTGGCATTGTAATAACTAAATGCTTGTGGATATCCTGAGCTTGCTGATTTTCCTTGTGATACGTTTAGTCTGATTTGGTCCGGATCATAAAAGAAGTTTCTTAGTATGTAGTTATCTTTGTTAGTTCCAAGATTCCGTCTATCGGCTTCAATTCCTATTTTACGTATTTGACAAACTTCATCGTACTCGCCATTACGTAAGAATCCGCATGTTAAATTCGGTAGGTCAACCTTTCGAGGTAGTCTCACTGAACCATAGTAAGTCATATTATTTGGTAAATTAGGGGTATATTTGGCAATATATGATTCAAGTAAAAAATGTCGTCTGTCTGGCTCCAAGTCTGGCTGGCTTCGGGCTAAATGCGCACCCAATTCAAATACATCACCAGAATACATGTTTACATAGGTATGAGACATAACATCGGCAGCTGCATGAACCCACATACCTTTTGCAAAAGCACGTTCTTCGTTATTGCCCGAGATGTTTTCGAAGTGCCGAATCCATTCATTCGTGTTTATAACACCACCACCCTCTTTGCCAGGGTGTATTAACATTTGTCCAATTAATACATCTGGCGCAGCATCTGGTCCTATACTGCCTGCTCGAAATACATCTTGATTCTCTAAAATTATACGGCGTGTAAGCGAGTTTACAGGGACGTCATGACCATTTATCGACAACATTCCATCTTGAATATCGTCAATTATTTCTTGGGCAATCCAAACGTGAGTATCAACTTTAAAGGCATTTGCTTTTGGAGGCACAAAAAACGCGAGTAACATCGCAACGCCTCCAACCATTATTGATTGGAACTTCATTAAGTTTTCCTTAATTATTTATAATTATGATTTATACGCAATAGAGTGTAGGGTGCATCCCTGGGAGAAGTTGCCATCCTTAAATGAGATTGGTAAGTTCTTGATATTGTTTTTTGTACTCAGTATCAATCGATTAGAGGGTAAAGAGCATTACCTCCGTTAAGAATCGTAATTATCTATTTGTTCGGCGTCAACTATCTTGACTGGTTTGCCATTAGATCACATCCGGTTTTATACCAATGTCATCACACACCATCGACAAATTTTCTTCACTAATGCCCGCTGATAAGTTTTTCAATTTTTCCAGGGATATTGCATTGCGTGAAGCTGGGCTGGCTTCGATTATTTGATTAATCCAGGCACTAAAATATGACACCCTTGAATAGACTTCGGTAATGCCATATTAGCCAATGTTACCAAAGCTGCCTTCTGGCCGAGAGCTAATGCCCAACACCGCCAAAATAGGCAGTGGCAGGTGTAACGTCTGTTACCTCTTCTTATAGTTGAATAAGAGCAATATCGTGGCTTTTTCCCGGTGTGTAATCAGGAATCAGATAAACATTTGCGACCATTCTTGTCTTCCCAGCCAGGACGACAAAAGTCCCGTTTTCATACAAAATGTTGCATGTGCGGCGGTCACTATCCAGTTTGGTTTAATCAATGTGCCGTGGAAACTTCCCCCCATCAGTGTAAAGCGTTGCTAAAGGGGGAAGTCTTGTTAGCTTGCTGGGTATTGTGCATCTTCTACATCATGACGGATCACTATTCCTATTACCGCGCTGAATAACATGCTGCGCACAACCGGGTAAGTAAAGGCGAGGCAAGCGGTCTATCAGGTTTCTTTCTTGAAATACTTAATAAAACAAGCTCGCTAATCGCTGAAAATCAATGAACCTGACGCTAATGATTGCCCCTATTGATTCGCTCTTAGCTTAGGTCAGCTTTATCGATTACTGCAAAAAGCTAAAGCAGCTGAAAAAAGGTGCTAGTGAAGTTTATAACAAATTAATTTTTATAAACTTCACTTCTTTTCAGAAATCCTCATTGCCATTTTCACTAGGTTCTATTGTTAAATAATCTACCACCGGCTTTTCAGCCAACACAGGGCTAAACGGTGGTATGTTTCTGCTTTTTGTTTTTGGGTTGGGGGCTCCTAGCTCCCTTTTTTCTAAAGCTCAAACTAACTGATGAAATTTGCTAGGTCTATGACAACAATTTACCCCTCTAACAACCCGTAAATTAACAAGCAAAATCCTAAAGAAACAAATAACATCCAATGTTTACAAGTTGTTTTATTACCGCTAATATCTCGCCGTTTTGTACTCGTAAAAATATAGAATGGATTGTCTGCATACCAATGACGGTAAAAGCATTCAGCTGCGACGCTCCAACCATTAACCTTATATTAGGAAAGTTTTTTAATGAGAACCCTATTGTTTATAGGCTTGTTGTTGTCGACGCTGTCAGTCCACGGCGAAGCCTTGCTAAGCCCACAATATGATGCGAATCATGCATCACACACGCAAGAATACCTCGGCGATACTATTACATTTGAGTTGGGTGCATCATTAAATGAAGGCATTTTAGCTTATGCAAATCGTGTTGCGCATGGCAATGTAATTACCGTAGCGTCCAGTAACCAAGGGCTGGCTATATACAAACTAATCGATGGGTCCTATCAACTGCTGCATGAAATCAGCAAAAACGAGTTGGGTCTGCAGACTTATCAAAATATCGATGTTGTAGCAGTAGCAGACAATGATAAGTGGTTAATGTTTGAAATAAATAACACCTTGGTATCATTACCACTGGACCAACAATATCAACCATTGCTGCAATCCCGCAGCGAGATTAATTCTGTCAATACTGACAGTATCATAATTAATAATGGCATTGCTGTAATCAGCACAGGCTACAATATTGGCACTTTTTTCGTAAATGAAGATACGGGCGCGCTATCGAGCTTAAGTACATTAGACGTACAATCTTACAATGCAAAAATGGCTTTGGCTAACGGCATTCTGGTCTTAACCCAAAGAAACTGGCAAGGTAACGAGGATGATCTACTGCTATACAAGCTTGACGAAAATAACCAATGGCAATATGTCAATGGCAATAGAATGGCTGCGAACCAATACGGATACTACCCGCCAAATAATCTAGCTTTTAGCCCGGATGGCCAAACCATTATTTATGGCAACCAATATGTTAATTATATTTTAAGCGTTAACCCCGACACTGCTGCAATAACAGCTGTAACTACCAGCCAATTTCTGACCGGATATTTCGACAACATTCGCTTTTTAAATTCCGCGACATTGCTAGTGCGTGACGACTATGAAATATCATTGTTTGACAGCACATCTTTGCAAAGCAAAGCCACTTTTAACAGAACAGACTTTAATGATTACTGGAGATCAATTTCGGCTAACAGTAATGGCATAACGATTTTATCCGGCAGAGGCTTAACCCGTTTAACTGCCGACATGCTTACCGCAAGCGCGCAGTTGCAACCCGGTGAGCAAGATAAGGTGTTAAATTTTTCCACCAGCGACGGCCCAATTAAAATAAATGCTAACTACCTGCTACAACGTAGCGATGCTAATTGGACACTCTTTAAACTGGATGAGCAAGGCTTGCCGCAACTAATACAAAAAGGAGCAGCGCAACAATTATTTGGCCATGAACAGTATTACTACCAAACTAATTTTCTGCAGTTGAGTGACGACCTGCTGTTATTCATTCATGGCAACCTGTATTCAATCATCAAGCTGGATACAGCTTTAGATCAAATTTCGCTTGTTCGCACTGGCTCATTGACAGGCAGAAACGGTGATCAACTTTATGTTCCTGAGGGTAACCTTGTTCAAGTTGGCGACTATCTTGTAGTGGGTAATTACGACACACTTAGCTTGTTTCAGTTAACAGCTGATCACCAGCTTGTATTCGTTGATGCAGCCGTTAATGGCGCATCGGGTGTAACGGGAATTGAAAGTATCCAGCTATTGTTTGCAGCGCAAAATACCGTGTTTGCTGTTGATTATTACAACCAGAAAATCTCAAGCTTTAATATTGAAAACAATAAATTAAACCATAAAGCAACCTATAACACTTTTAGCTTCCCACAGATCGCGCAATATACACAGCACAACGATGTCGTAACGCTGATAAGCGATAGATATTTACAAAGCCTTCGCGTTGCACAAGACGGTACGTTGACCATGCTGTCTGCTCAATTCATGCCGTTAGATATATCAACGTGGGTAAATATCGGCGAACGTTTTGCTGCAGTCAGAGCCTGGCCTAACATTACTGTTATGGAGCTGGATAGCCATTCAGGTATTTGGCACAAGGCATATTCCATCGATGAACAACAAATGAATGATGACTTTAATATAACACCTAATAAGTTGTTACCACTAGGCAGCAACCTTGGCATCTATGACTCAGACAGAAAGCGTTTGGTACGTCTGTCGCACAATAGCGCACCTATGGTTAACTCTCCGGCAGCACTTCGCCTGGCGGTGAATCAGGGGCAAGCCTATCAGCTTGATGTAAATCAATTATTTTCCGACGAAGAGCAGTCATTACTTAACTTTAGCTTAGAAAATGCCGACAACAGCTATAGCTTGTCTGATGCCGGGATCCTAAGCTTTAACGGCAATGCCAGTGAATCTGGTAGCTTTGATCTGATAGCCCAGGATACAGCTGGTTTAAGCACGCTAGCCAGCATGCATTACCAGCTTAACCTAGCGCCAATAGCAAAAACAACTGTACCGGTATTTGATACAATTGAGGGCGATGACTTTACCTTTGAACTGACTCAATATTTTACTGATCCAGAAGGGCAGGCACTGCAATACAGCACCACTTCTTCGCAAAGCGGTATCAGTGTGTCGTCTTCCGGTTTACTCAGCGGTACACTTAGTACTGCGGGCGAGTTTACCATTGCTTTTAATATCACTGACTTCAGTGGTGCTACCGCACAACACGCTGTGATCATTAATGTTGAAGCCAAGCCAAAATCCAGCTCTGGTGGTAGTTTTCATTGGCTACTCACCGTCTTACTAGCCAGTCTGACACTGTTGCGTATCGCCAGCCGTAGTCACAACTAAGTAAACTGCGCAAAAGCCAGAGTGCACAACTCTGGCTTTTTGTTTACCAGCAACCGAGCACTGCACAAGTTTAGATTCGTAACCGCCGCTTTAATTATCACCAAAGACTGAAACGCAGCCTTTCAACTTAGCGATCTAGAAAATTGCTGCACACCTTCCGCGTCCTGTTAATGTAATTTACAGCGTAATAAACACCTTTGCTTTGCAGGCCAAAGATGCCTAACTCAGCGCACTATGTTAGTATACGCTAATAATATTGAAGCCCCGTTAACCAAGAGATTGTGCCATGGCTCGCCGCACCAAAGCCGAAGCAGAAAGCACCCGTACTGCTATTTTAGATGCCGCTGAAGTGTTGTTTTTTCAACATGGCGTGTCGCGCACAACGCTGGAAAAAATTGCCGTGGCGGCCAACGTTACCCGTGGTGCCATTTACTGGCATTTTCAGAATAAAGCGGATTTATTTAATGCCATGCTAGAGCGGGTGCGCTTGCCTTTTCAGCATTTGCTAGACGCGGTTGACAGTGATCCCTCTGCCGATCCGTTTACCCAGGTACGGGAGTTAATGGTAAACGGTCTGAGTTTAATTGCCTCAAGTGAACAACACCAACGGGTACTTACCATTGTGTTTCACCGCTGCGAATACATCGATGAATTAAACCCCGCAGTACACAAACAAGATGAATTAGATGAGCAAGCCGTAGCCGTAATGCAACGCGCCTTTGAGCGTGCGGCAGTAGCAGGTACTTTGCGTGATGGCGTGTCGCCCCGGCTTGCCGCAATGTCGCTGCATATGTACGTCGGCGGTATTATTAGCCACTTTTTACTTAAACCACAGCAGTGCGATTTAAGCCAACATACCCCGGCACTTATTGACACTTTTCTGCTGGGTTTAAAAAAGTAAACGGCCATTACCCCGCGCCATTTCCTGTATTTTTCGCTATACCAAACAAACGATTGCGACATAAAAAAGCCGGCTGCTTCGCGTGGGACTTGGCAGCCGGCAACAGGAACGCCTTTTGGCCGCATTACTGCGGCTGTATTGTCTGACTTAAGGTGCGCTTGTGTTATTGGCTTTAGCCTTACGGGAAAACAGCTGCATAATTACCAAGTAAAACACCGGCACTAAAAACACCGCCAGCACGGTAGCGGATATCATACCGCCCAGCACACCGGTGCCTATGGCATTACGGCTGGCAGAACCGGCACCCGAGCTAATCACTAATGGCAGTACGCCAAGCGAAAATGCCATAGACGTCATAATAATTGGCCGTAAACGCAAGCGCACTGCTTCTAATATCGCCGCCGTTAGCGCCTTGCCTTGCTCTTGCAGTTCGCGGGCAAATTCAACAATTAAGATGGCATTTTTCGACGCCAAGCCCATTGTGGTTAGCAACCCTACCTGAAAGTACACATCGTTGCCCATGCCACTTAAATACGCTGCGCTAAGTGCGCCAATAATACCCAGCGGTATC
>Ga0100392_1005498_pt1 | contig 11142 bp, 9 predicted proteins | sample CryGeymeta201516_FD_81548 | JGI IMG/M metagenome (GOLD analysis project Ga0100392, IMG submission 81548) | Groundwater microbial communities from Crystal Geyser aquifers in Utah, USA - Crystal Geyser metaG 2015-16 | ecosystem: Environmental > Aquatic > Deep subsurface > Groundwater | place: USA... | reverse complement strand
CAATTTATCAGCTGCTGAATACATTGATATTAACGATTGCTCGGTGTCGAAAGATTCAGCAGCTGAGTAATATATCAAAGTACACCTGCGTTGGTTAAGCAAATCTAATATTGCGGCAGGTAACTTATACTCCAAGGTCAAATAACTATCTAATAGAAACGAGCATCGAGAATCAGGTTTACCAATAAAATCTAAATTAATTAGAAACGCATAATTATGCACATCTTCACAAATATCATTCAAATTAATATACGGGGTGGGAAATGAGTTCTGACCACTGTTAACAATGTGTTTGAAGCCTGCGACATTATTTGAATACGGAATCCCTTGCTCATCAAAATGTGTAAATATATATGTAAAATTAAATTGAGTCATGTAAAATAGTGTAAAATTCTGGAAAAATCATTTCGTAATTCTCATTGCGATACTTGTCATGAGCAATGATTGTTTTCCAAAACTCAACACTCATGTCAAAATTATCTTTCATCATAAAATCAAGAATAGGTTGTATCGGTTCTATTAGAGCGGAACTAGTATACCCACTTAACTTGTGTCTTACTGCATTTTTAGCTTTAACTGGTAAGTTAGCAATACAAAACTTAGATGGATGGTATAGCGTATTTAGCCACACTTTAACTCCCATCCGTTCAAAATATTCAATATATTCAGGCACGTAAAATATGTTTATAGCACTAACAGTCAAACATATTTCTAAGTCTGATCCAAGTGATTCTTTAAATCGAATCAGATTCTCTTCAACTTGTGACCATTTAGCAGGATGCCGCTGATACTCAAACTGATTACCAATTCCGTCAATACTCAGCATAACATCAACACGCTTAAATTTTGGCCATATATTTGTAATTGCATCTTCAGGGTAAATGGTACCATTGGAATTATAGTGAACCTTTTGGTTGCTACTATAACCAAGTGCAGAACTGTGCCGCAATAACTCAAAATGTTGTTTACTTAAAAAAGGTTCGCCACCGTATATTTCAAACATTTCGACAGTCGGCAAAAGGTGTTCTAAATCGTTCCAAAATTTAGAATTATTCTCTGGCCATTGCATAACCATTCTCGGAGTAACCTCAGATTTAATGTTTATTGCTATATGCTCCAACACACTATACCCGTTAACTTCTTTATCTTCTTTAATCCATAAACTAGAGCTACCAGGAGTGCATATTCTGCATTTTAAATTGCAGGTATTGCCAAGTTTTAAATCAAGAGATTTTAACTCCGTATTTACTAATGTAGTTGAATCTGACACTCCCCATCGCAAATTTTCTCTAATCCGCTTACTTTGTATACCATGTGATTCTTCCATATAACATACTGAACAAGCAGTAGCTTGCTTGCCGTCAATTAATGTTTGCCGTAACTTTTTTAAACTGTTAGATTGCCATACATCAGATAATGTGTCAACACTCAAGCTAAATAAGTCACCATTATCTTTTCTAAAAAATTCTTGACTCATGCAGCATGGAGAAACCATGCTATCAGCTCTTGCTTCAAGATGAATAAAAGGTAAAATGCAAAATGTATTAGACATATTATTCTAATAAAAAAGTTAGTTCAGGAAAAGTATCTGCAAAAGATTCATGCCTAAATTTATCTAACCCAGCAGTGACTCTTTTAAAGACTTCTAAGTTGTGGTGATGTTGTCCACCATTTAGAAAATTAATCATTGCGCTCCACCTAGCCAAGCATGTTTCATTATTACGCCCAGTTGATTTTAACCACTCAACGTGGGCAATGTATTTCTGCTGTATTTCTTTTCTATATTTTTCAGAAGTTATGTTAACGTGATAGTAATCTGGATCAGTTAACATATTCATATTCCAATCAACTTCATCGGCAATAAATCCTGATTCTAAATAATGTCTATGAGTTTCAGCTAACGTCGAAAAATTAAACACGCTCACACAAACTTGCACAAAGAATTTCACATGAGGACATTTTTCTTTAAGCAGCTTTCTATTAGATTCAACGTCAGCCCATACTAGTTCTTTTCGTATATATTCAGCCTGCTTCCCGTAGCCATCTAGTGACGCCCCAACCATTACACGAGGGAAATGCTGCCATAAATCTAATACAGAGATGTTCTTATATTTTAATTTTGAAAAATTAGTGTTATATGTTAATTCTATATCTTTGGCTCTATTAGTATCTATTAGATACTGCAAAATTTTATAATGCTCATCTATCAATAATGGCTCACCACCAGCAAAATAGATGTGTTCAGTAATTGGCAATACTTCAATTAGCTGTTCATAAAAATCAATCGATAAGTCGCTTACGTTTTTAATAAAGTGAGTTCCGATGACTTTTGGTAAATCTTGTGCCCACCTACTACTTAACTCTGGACCACATGTTCTGCACCTCAGATTGCACAAATTACTAAACCGTATATCCATATATACCATATTAATGTCAGGGACAGTCCCATCATCCATTGTGGTTGCAATTTTATCTACATGGTGTCCTTTATTTATATTTGCTTCTTGTCTAAAACTAGTTCCGCCGAGTGATTCAATTTCATAACATTTTGAGCATTCTGGCACTCGCTCGTTATTAAGCATGGCCAATCGATTTTTTTTCATTAAATCGCTGTTCCATACCATTTTAATAGTATGCTCACCATCAACAACGCCCAACGGTTTTGTTGGATCAGTCCCACAACACATATATGAATTTCCGTTAGGCCATATATGCATGTGAGTCCATGGAAGCATGCAAAAATGCTTAGATTGTAATAACTTAGAGTTCACGTATTTGTTCCTTTACTGTATCCCAGTATGTATTTATGAATGGCGTGAGTTCTGGAATTTTTTCTAATAAATCCTCACCGCGTATCAAATCACTTATTCTAAATATTTTTAAATTTTCAATGAATTGCTCGTCAGTAATAGACTTGCTATGCATAAACTTTAATATGCCGGGAATGTCGGGGTGATCTATTAGTGATAACACTTTACTAATTTCAAGTTTAAGTTTCTGTGGTATGGCCCATAACGCGCAATGTTCTGGCCCACGAACTAGATTAAACCATAAATTCTGTGTCGGAATTTCTTCCTTACACATCTTATATAACGACAACAAATTTAACCCGTTCATCCAGCTTATAGTAGCTGTTATTGGGCTAGTGATTGATGGATGGGTGTCGTGCATCGCATTATATTTTTTAATGTTAGAACGCACTGTGGGCCAATCTGCAGGAAATCGAAGATATTCGAACACTGATCCAACTCCATCTATGCTCATTGGCAAGTTTAAATTTTTGAGTCTAGGCCCTATCTCTTCGACAATGTCACGATAATATATAAATCCGTTCGTGCTAACACTCACTGAGATTTCATTGGCTCTGCCAGAGTTAACAATGTCACGAAAAATTTGATGCCACTGCTTAGAATAAAATGGTTCACCACCAACAATTTCAAGTCTCTTTATAGAACCAATCCAATCATTTCTATTCACCCAAAAGTTGCCCGATTTATCACCTGCGTTGCCCAATACAAACTGTGAAAGTTTTAGATTTGCTAACTGTGCCACCCCAATTTTACTTAAAGTAGCGTTAACTTTAATTGCTTCGGCGGCCCACTTAGTGCTGCAAAAAGGACCGCATGTACGACACTTTAAATTACAATTGTTATCAAGTATTACCTGCATTTCAGTCACTGATACGGGCTCGCTATCCCAATCTATATTCTCATCAAAATGATTTGATGTTGTATAAAATTCTCGTTTACTAGTATTACCGATTGCCTCATCTTTCCAGCACTCAGCACACCCAGCAGGTTGATCACCATTCCGCATTGCCTTCCTTAAATCAACCATCGTTTTACTAAGCAAAATATCAGTTACAGCAATCCGCTGAACATATAGCGGCTCTCCATTTTCATTTTTGTTCACTCCTTTAAAGATGCAGCATGGCTGTGTTTTGCCATCAGTGTTTACTGTGAACCCAGTCCATGCCAATCGGCATACTGTACTATTTTTTATCATATGTTTTTCTTTCTGAATCTAACCACACATTGTATTTTTTAAAGTGCTCTAGTTTTTCTGAATTATCTTGAGGTGTCAAATAATTTTTTATAGATAAGATCTGGTATGCATCAAAAGTTCCACTGATTTCACAACTTGAAATTATATCCATTTTTTCGTTCGCGGGCAAATTTGCTGCTGATAAAAATACAGGATCATATACAAAATTGTGGTGGACATGCAAGCCACGCATTTTCATATATGCATGAAAATCGTGTATTGTTGCTATATTGTAAATACTAACTGTTTGGCAAACACTAGTTTTAATCCAAGGAAGTGATTGCAGTTTATCTAAGTTGGAGATTACAGTATCCCATTTAGTTCCTGTACGGATATACTCATTCCGCTCACCCAGATCATCTATGCTACACGATACTTCTACTGCCTTAAACTGCTTCCATATTTCAAGCAACTTGTCAGGCAGATTCGTCATGTTAATATTATACCACAATGTAATCTGTTTGTTGAGCCCAGCATCAATCAACCGTTGAAGATAGTGCCAGTGCTTTTCTACTAGAGTCGGCTCGCCACCGTTAATATACAGTAGTTCTACCTCTTTACTGTGCTCTAATAGATCTTCCCAAAATTCTTCACTTTCTGTCCAAGAAGCATCAATTTTTACATTGTATTGTGTCACAAACTTCAGTTCTTGCTGTAGTTTCTTGTATTCTGGAGCCCATGATGTGCTACTAGCTGGGTTACATGTTCTGCATTTTACATTACACAGATTCCCTAGTCGTAGCTCAACAAACTTGAAGTTGACTGGTATTGTGCCATCTGCTTGAGTGATAGCACGAGCCATATCTTCAGTAAATCCAAGTTTTTCATTTTCTTCAATGCGTTTGCTTCGTACACCGTTTTCTTCTTCACGATAACACCGCATACACGCTTGAGGTTTTTCTCCTGTTAACATTTGATTTCTCACCTGGCGATAATAGTCGCTGTTCATAATCTCAACGACACTATTCTTGTTTAAGTTAAGATACACTGGCTTGTCATCAACAAAATTCCGCGCACTGTTCATTGAGTTAGTAAAATCACTCACACAGCAAAGAGTGGCGCCACCGTGAGGGTGCGTTGCTAAATGTATGAACGGCAGTGAGCAATAGGTGCTCATAAGTTATTCCACCATTCAAGCAGTTTTGGATTAGCAGCGTAAATACTTGCTATAGATCTATCATCCGGTCTAATCTCTTCTAGTTTACTCATCCATCCCTTGCCATTTTTAGCAGACTGCTGGTAAATATCTGGGTAGGCCTCAGCATGAGTCTGCCGGGTTTTCATTGCCCGCAGTGTATTTACTAGTGACATTTGTTTATGCGTAGATTTTGGAACCATATATGATAGTAAGTCGTCTATCATTTCATTAAGTATTTCTCTTGGCCAGGCCATTGCAGTAAACATAATATCAGCATGAAAGGCAAACATTATTTTAGTCTCTATTCGCACATCAAGTTCAAGACTTAAATCAAACAACTCTTTCAAACTAAACATTCCTGGGCCAGTTATAGTTAAATCTATAATCATTTTTTCGTTGCCACCAGGTAATGCTAACCCTTGCTTAAAGTTATCTAGCCAAGTTTCCCAGTGTAGTCCGGTGCGTATAAACTCTGCTATTTCACCAGTCCCATCCATACTTGCACACATCATCCAGTCTTTAAAGTGGGGTAGGTAATCATACAAGTTTTTACCCTTGTAACTCACTCTGCTTAGGTTAGAGTTATATCGTAGGTAGCAGTTTTTAGATGACCCATTCTTAACCATTTCTTCTAATGCCCACCAGTGCATTTCATACATCAACGGCTCACCACCGACCCAATATATTTCCTCTACGACGCCGCGACTGATAGCATCCTTAAACTCAGGTTCCACTACTTCTTGCTGAAACGTTTGCATCGCAGTTTTAACTTCTGGAATCATAAAGGGCTGATTCTTCGGACTCCATAATCCGTGCTGCTTCTTTTCTGTCTCCCAGCTTGAGCTCAGTTGCTCGCCGCACATTCGACATTTAAAGTTGCACAGGTTACTATAGCGATAGTCAAAACTGATCGGCTCCATTGTCGTGAATCCTGTGTCATCAGTTTTGTCAAAGCATTCTTGTATTTTGTCGTTGAATAAAAATCCAGTAAACCATTTACGATAACTGCTAATACTAAGGATATCGTCGTTGCATACATCACATTGTGGAATACGCTCTCCGGCCATTAGCTTTTTCCGTATGTCCTTCATATAGTCGCTATTCCAATGCTCTTTAAGAGACACTGGAGCATAATCAGCTAAAGTAGTCTTAGACTCCGTCACGTCACCATATTTTTTATCGTTTGACGCATCAATATATTGCTTCTGAAAACTGTGAGTCTCGCGTGAAGCACAGCATAACCTACGCTCACTTTGCGGGCTAATGTAGGTGTGTACAAAAGGAGCAGTGCAGAATACTTTATTGGGAGAATCTGAGCTGCATTACCCATGCTCCCATATCGGTATTATTTTACTCATTTTTACCTAGAGTATCGTTCTTTGTATCCCAGCCGTGAGCTACTTCATCACTGACATAGCCCTCAGCAGTAGTTGCAGGGTCACCACTGTGAACACGTTCACCGCCAATCAGTTTAATGGAATCTATAAACTCTACAAAGTCAGCCGGGAAGGTTTTTCTAAAATCTTTACCACGGCGTTGATCATACTGTTCATAAAAACTTCGGAAGTCATTGTAGAGTTTATCTTGATCCGCGGTATGTTGATGTGGAGTTTTGACTACATCTAAATAATCAATTAATCGCTGCACTTGTGGCCGTTCCCAATCATTTAATAACGGCCGTCCATTCTTATCTTTTTCATCAGTTGCAACTTGCTTATCTAACCATGCTTGCAGCTTATTTTTGTATGTTTCCTTCATTGTTGCAGGCAAAATAGCACACGATTGGAAGCTAGGGAAACGCAAAATATTTAAGGACATTGAACAATACTGCGACCCATGTTTACGCTTTATCGTCAACATGTCGTCCATAAACTCTGTAATACTAGCTAAACACAAACTATTAATGGTCATCATCATGTGCTGTGCATGCAGATTTCCCTCAGTGATTAGACGATCAATGTTATTTAGCCACTTTTGGTAATCCATTCCATCACGAATGTATTCACTGTGGGCGCCAACACTCTCATTACTTGAATAAATCTCTAAATGAGGAATATGATGACTCATTTCAATCAACTTATCCATCAATGCATCTTTTGGAACAAGGTTAGAGTTAACTGCAAATCTCAATCTTTTACCTTTAACCGGATTATTCTTGAACCAGTCAAATAGCTTCCAAACTGATGGGGCCATGAGAGGCTCACCGCCCGTAATACGGATTTCTTCAAGATTGCCAGACAAGCTGCTTTCCCACCATTTCCAAAATGCTTGAATGTATGGATTGTCTTCTTCCTTTTCCGTCGCATTTGCTGCCCACGGTGCTGTATCCATAAAGTGGCCGCGTCCGTCACTCACAATGTTTATATACGGACCGTTTTTCTTAATATCTCGAACCCATGACGTGCTAAACGCTGGGTTGCAATAGCTGCAAGCAAAATTGCATGTTCGTTCAAAGCTAATTTCAAGTGTTTTGAGATCTACATCAGCATCCCATGGCATCTTCGTAGAAGCAGTAATATCCTTGTCTTCGTAAATCTCAGTCTTAAACGTGCGATCGCTTATGTTACCACGATCAATGTCCTCTACTTTCCAGCAGTACTCACATTCATTTGGCCTCTTCCCTTCAAGCATTAACTTACGCATCAACTTCTTGTGTGGGGTATTATGAATCGCAGAAGGGTTAGATTTGATTTCCTCTACATCAATCTTATGTGCTGGCGGGTGATGGCAGGATGTTGTTTGCCCATGACCAAGCCAAATCGTTGCATTATACCATTTGGCTGCGCAATACGTGTCAGAGATTGGGTCAATAACTCGTATTTTAAAGTCTTTAAGGCTCTCGTTTACTTTTCTTCCCATGTTATCCTTTTCTAAATTCTTTCATACAGTCAACGTAGTATTTACGCATTTCAGGAAACACTGTCATAAATTCCGTATTACGTCTTATGTCATATTCAGTGATAAACTCGTAAAACAATGCTCTGTTTTTTGCCAGTTCTGCCGCAGGTAAAGACTGTTCCATTATAGCAAGGTCGCGTTTAAGTTTCAAGACCTCGTAGGGCTTGATTCCCTCAAAAGTCTGCGAGTAGTCATCTTGCTGTTCGTTTTCTTCCATGAACGTAAGCACCGCTCTTACTTCATCAATACCCCACTGCCCTGCGTTCTGTATGCTGAACCATGGAGGGTATCGTAAGATGGGTATATCAAACCATATGCGCTGGTGCTTCTTAATCGTGGCAGGCGGATGGACGAAATCCCCGTTGTTCGGCGGCTGTATAATGTGGTCCTCTTGAACTCTACCACCAAACTCTTTACGCAGATCAAGAACCATCTGCATGAACTGTTTCAACGAGGGGATGCTCAAAATCGTAAACGTGTTGATGAAACTGATGCTTGTAAACTTTGTCTCACGCAGGTAGGTGCGAACATTTTTCAGCATCGTTTCAAAGTTCAACCCGGTTCTCATATACTCTGCTTGCTCACCATACCCGTCTACACTCACGAAGGTCATGAAGTGCTTGAAGGCAGGGGCAACATACCAGTGGTTTCCGCTGTTCTCGTTGAAGTTTTCAGGATCTTCCCAGATGCGTATTTCCTCCAATGCCTTGACTTTTGCGATGAATTTGTCAAACAATACAGGGTCAGGTGGGCAGAAGTTAGAGGTGATTGACAACTCAAGTTGACCATTGGGATGCTCATTCACATAGTCCAAGACCTTGAAGGTGTTCTTATCCATCAGCGGTTCTCCCCCAGTCATACGGAACACCTTCAACTGTCTGTAGATTGTGGGCCACCATTCCCAGAATGCCGTCACATACGGATTGTCACGGTTGGCTACCTTCAACGGCATCATCCCACGTTGGGTTAGTGCCTCTATGTTATTGTGGGCACCAGTGCTCAACTGGTAGGGTCCAAACTTCTTGATCTCATCTTCCCAGGTTGACGACAAGTGTGGAGAGCAGTACATACATTTGAAGTTGCATGCTTGGTTGAAGTTAACCTCCACGTATCGTGGGGTAACGCTCTCATCAATCTTACCGCTTGCGACCTCATCAAACGTTGGTGCTGCCCACCATTCACTTGAGCGATAGTGGCGGTCAGATAGGTGATCTCCTGCGTCCTCTACTTTCCAGCAGTATGAGCAGCCAGGCGGCCTCTCACCAGCCAGCATCTGCTTACGCTCGTGTATTTTTATTTTTGTATTATGAAGGGCAGACGGCGATACTTTCAGTTCATCAAGAGGTATCTGATGAGCTGGTGGGTGGTAGCAGGATTGTGTCATCCCTGCAGGCAGGTTGATGCTCACTTGCTGCCATTTTGCAAGGCAGAGTGAAGGGGATACGGTGTTTAACTTTGCCCGCATTTCTGCGGCAGCATCGTTATATTCCATGAAACACCACTCTATCAAACAGTCGTTTTATCGTATTAAAATCTTCGAAAAATTCAGTCGGTCCGACACCATAGTCATTCTTCACATGATAGTTCGTCTGACCAGTAAATAATGATAAATCGCTATACTTGACTTCATAGTCGCAAGGTAACGATAATAATAACTGATGCTCACGCAAAAACCTTAATATTCTAGGTAATGGTGTGGTTACTGGATATGATATTAAATGCTTGAATTGATCAGGTGTCATGCCAGAATGAAACATATCATTGGCATGCACTGATTTCATTTGCTGTTTAATTAGTTGTGACATAAATTGATCTACTAAGTCGCGTGTCAGTTTAACTATAGTAAAATTCTGTCGTAAATCGTTATAATTATTCATTAAATTAAACATTGACCACTTTACGTCTTGTATCACTGCTGTCGATACTGTATATTTTCCAGCAATGACCATTCTACGCATAAACCAGGTCGGTGTAGTAATGTCATCAGCATCTGTATTTTGAATTTCATCAATATATTCTGCGTCAACTAAGTCCGTGATCGATTGATAAATAATGTCTGCCAAATAATGCGACCCACATCGTGGGTTACCAACTACAATAATCCCAGCCTTTGTGCGGTCAACCCACGAGCGAATTGTTTCTGTTGTCAATAGCATTTACCATCCTTCAAGTTTACGGATCACTGATATTTCTGTTGCCATCAATGCTAAGTTTTTGTGCCCAGTTGCATAGTGGTGTTTGAAAAACTTTGACTGTGCTGGGGTCATGTCTACAATGGGCAGACCCAGTTTTGTGGTTAGAGCAGCACGATATCGTTCAGAGGTAGTGACTACTTCTTCAGGCGATAGTTTTTCCAAGAAGTCCTTCCACAGTTCCTTCAGTTTGTCAAAATCTTGAACATCGCGGTAGTCCCATCCTGTTAGCATGGTCATGTAGGTTCCGTGCCGCGCACCCAAAATCGCCCAGTTTCCGTTCTCTACATCAGCACCAACGCTTTGCCAGATGCAAAGGTGGTCGTAGTTTCTTGATGCCACTTGCTCTTCAAACTCTTGGAGGCTTGGCTTTGCTCCTCGGTTAAGGCACATTTTAACACCCTCGCGGAATCCTGCTCTCCATGCTTGAAAAGGTGTTGCATTAGGGTAGGTAGTTGAGTAGCAGTTATGCATGGGGAAATATTTTGGATCATAGCAAAACTCTACACACGTATCTGCTGAACCGTCCGATGCTTCATGCGTCCGCATGTTATTTACAAACTCACGACTCCAAACGCTCATTCCGCCGTTGCCATACAAAAGCCCGTTGATATGATTGCGGGCCTTCCAGCGAAATGCCGCTCCTTTGTGTTCTACATCATCCAATGTCAACTGTAGATTGAAAAACTCTGCGTCAGGTAAGTTATCGCCGTCAATCAGCACAAAAAACTCTGTGTCGCTGGCAGCGGCGGCAGCTTTGTGAGCAGCGTCACTACCCTTAACACCGTCTACACGCTTTGCCCATGGCACCATGTTTTGTATTTGAATCCAAAACTCTTCTTTTTTTGGCTCATCGTAAGTCAAAAATAT
>Ga0100392_1005453_pt1 | contig 11192 bp, 8 predicted proteins | sample CryGeymeta201516_FD_81548 | JGI IMG/M metagenome (GOLD analysis project Ga0100392, IMG submission 81548) | Groundwater microbial communities from Crystal Geyser aquifers in Utah, USA - Crystal Geyser metaG 2015-16 | ecosystem: Environmental > Aquatic > Deep subsurface > Groundwater | place: USA... | reverse complement strand
TTATTGTTGTTGCTGTTGCTGTTGCTGTTGCTGTTGCTGTTGCTGTTGCTGTTGCTGTTGCTGTTGCTGTTGCTGTTGATATCATTACAAAGATTTGTTGGTACTTCCTTGAAACACAATGCAATGGTAATGGTCTTATCAGTATTGTTGTTGTTGTTGTTGTTGTTGTTGTCATTCAAGTAGTTTGATGCCCATGATGATGATGAGGATGATGTTGATGATGATTGTAGGTACAATAATAAATCATCCAATGTAAAGTACGAGTCTAATTCTTGTAACAGTGGTTGATCGTGAGATAGCCAAAAATGAGACGTATTCTCGACAGCAGCAGCAGCAGCAGTAACAGGGACATAATGAGGATCTACTTTGAACGATGTTGCTCCCTTCCGAAACAGTGCATCCCATTCTCGTAAATCATTCTGAGAATGGATCTGATACGTTATTATATTATTATTATTATTGTTATTGTTGATATTGATATTGATATTGTTGTTATTGTTGTTGTTGTTGTTATTGTCATCATGAGGGTTGTTATTATTGTTGTTGTTGGCACTACTATCATAACTAGTAGTACTATGACTACTACTACTCAACAGCAACAGCAACAGCAGCAGCAGCAGCAATAACAGCATCCTCGTGTTGTTTGGTACTTTTTGTTGTAGTAGTACTAGTAGTAACGGTGCCATTGTTTGAAACTCGTTTGCGTTTTGTTACTACTTCTTTTTTAAAAGGTTCTCAAGTAGGTCTTGGTTGTCGACCAGGTATTTTTTACTCTATTTATTTTTTGTGTTCAGCCGTGAACGCAATTCATCACGATCAGAATCCACCATGGATTCGTTCGGAGTATTCCACGTTGTACGTACGTTACATATATCGCACATACGACTCCAAATTTTACAAAAAAGGATGCACACACACGAACATACTACTAGACTACTACTAGCTAGTAGACTAGCTAGCTAGAGTAGCTACTCGGAATAGTACCGGTACGCACATAAATCCAATATTTTATTACTGGACACTTTTCACTCTTCCACTCTCGTTTTCATCTCAGATCTCAGAGGGTGCTTCCATATTTCTCTACCAACACACTGCCTCTCTTTCTCATCTCCTCGAGAGTGGCTTCCGCACTATCCAATTTCATCCAATCCATTAGTTCGTTCAATTCCGTAACTTGATGATGATGATCGCCATCGTTATTGGCGGTGTCATTGTCATTATTGTTCGTGACCATGCGTTTGGCTTCCGTCAGGGCTTGCTCCAGTTTGTTCAGGTACGCATGCTTCTCGGCAAGTTCCTTGTCTTGACCACGGTACCGTTCCGCTTCGGCTACCATACGATCTACTTCGGCTTCCGACAAGCGACCCTTCTCGTTCTTGATGACCGTACTGGCTTGCGCTTGGGTGGCTTGATCACGCGCCGTGACACTCAAAATACCATTCGCATCGAGAGCAAAGGTAACATCAATTTTAGGTTCTCCAGCCTTGCCTTGTTCGATGCCGCGAATCACAAACGATCCCAACTGATTGTTCGCATCGACACAGGCACGTTCACCTTCGTACACGACGACATCGATCGAACTCTGGTTGTCAACAACGGTCGAATAGGTCCGAGTCTTTTGACAAGGAATGGCCTCATTGCGCTTGATCAAAGTCGACATGACGCGACCCTCCAGTTCGATGCCCAACGACAGGGGAGTCACATCCAACAACAGTAATTCTGTGGTCATTTCGTTTTCTATTCCATCCAACAAATCTTTTCCTCCGCCGGATCCACCGGATGCAAGAATGTGACCCTGCACGGCCGCACCAATGGCAACGCATTCATCCGGATTTAACGATTTGCACAATTCCAATCGCTTTTTGAAAAATTTGTACAATTGATCCTGTAAGTGAGGGACACGTGTCGAACCACCGACGAGGACTATTTCGGTAACTTCGTGCAACTTGGTACCGGCATCTTGCAAGACAGTTTTCACAGTATCGAGACACTTGGCAAACAGTTCCTTGTTGAGAGATTGGAAGGTCGCACGGTCCAATGTGGCACGAAAATTGATCCCGTTCAGGACATCATCGACAACAATATCGACGCTATCCGTGCTGCTCAGTTCCTTCTTGGCCAGTTCCACGGCTGCCTTGAGTTTGGCCATGCCGTGTTTGGATTTGAGCAGCTCCTGTTTTTTACCAGCGTGTTGCTTCTCCAACAAATCACAGGCCCACTTCAGAACGGTTTGATCCAGATCTTCGCCACCCAAGTGTGTATCACCACCCGTGGCTTTGACTTCGAAGACACCATCACACATTTCCAAACAGGACACATCGAAGGTTCCACCACCCAAATCAAAAATGAGGACATTGGGCTTGTCGTAGCTTTGATCGGCACTACAACCACCATCGTGCAACCCGTAGGCGAGTGCTGCCGCTGTGGGTTCATTGATGATACGACACACGTTCAGACCAGCAATCTTACCAGCAATCTTGGTTGCTTGTCGCTGTAAATTGTTGAAATGAGCCGGAACTGTTTTTTTTTTTAATAGTACATGTCAAACAAAGAAGGAATAATAGAAGGCATGTGTGAGTTTTTACGAAAACAGGTACTGTACACAAAAAGACCCAAATCCGATTTGGGAGAAGAAAGGGGGAAAAAACGTACCAGTAATGACAGCGTCACTGACGGCATGTCCCAAAAATGCTTCCGCTGCCAATTTCAATTCGCCTAGAAAAAAGAAGAAAAACGGAACGTGTAGTGAGTTAGGTTACAGAAGCTGTGGCTTTTTTCTACACATACTGGTATCATCAACTCGTTTTTAAAAACAAACGTACTCAGAATCATGGCACTAATTTCTTCTGGAGCAAATTCTCTATTTCCATGGTTCAGTTGAATCTTGGGTTCACCATTTCGTCCTTCAACGATGGTGTACGACAAGTGCTTCCTTTCGCTCTGTACGACAGGATCGTGAAACGATCGTCCTAATATACGTTTTACATCGTACACAGTATTGGTCGGATTGGACGCTACTTGGTCCTTGGCACTCTTTCCGACCAATTTCTTCGTACCCACAAAGGACACCCACGATGGCATCGTCCGTCCCGATGCTGATGGGATCACAATTGGTTTCCCATCCTTCCACACTGCCAAACAACTGTACGTTGTTCCTAGATCGATACCAATGATAACTTTGTTTGTCATCCTTATTATTTATTGTTAGCGTTGTTATAGTGTGTAGTAGAGTACCTGTATCCTGTATCCTGTATTATTTGAACCTTTTCTTTGTTGTGTTGAAAATATAAAGCAATGCGAGGGGAGAACTCCAACGAACAACAAAAAAGTGAGAAAAAGTAGATTCGTCCCTGTCTTTTTGTTTCTGTGGCTGTGTGTGGCTCGATAGAAAAACAAAAAAATGACACCTGATTCAATTTTTGAATGTTCGGTCACGTGTCGAGAGTCACAGGCAGATTCGTCGGAATCCTTTTTCCTACGAGTATGGTAAAAAAAGTACTAAGTAGTAGTCTACTCTCTACCAGGTACAGGAGTAGCTAGCTAATGTAGTACCGGTAGTAGACTAGTAGTATTGTGAATCAAAACTCCGAATACGCAACTGTTCTATATTGTTATCGTAATACTGCTTTCATTTCTGGAGGAGCAGTATTATTATTGTTGGATATCGGAGTCGTACCACTTGTATTGTACAAACCTGTATTGGGGGTCCCATGCGAGGCAAAGGAAGGCGTTTCCAGTTCCAAACCAATACCCAAAAAACGCATCCTATTGCTTTGAAAATCGTATCGTCCCAACACGGAACAGGTCATTGCTGGTTGTTTCCACCGTTTCATTATAATTCCCAATGTACAACACCATTGATGACTGTACGGTGAACTAGTACCACCATCACCACCACTTTGGTCTACGAAAACGTTGCCGTTGCCGTTGTCATTGTAGTAATTGTTGTAATTGCTGTTTTGCAAATGTGTGGTTCCTACCAATTTGAATGCCAGTCCTCGATTGCACTGCCAGGTAGCACCCAGGGATACCTTAGACGACGGCAACAGTGACGACGGTGATGACTCCATTTCCAGTGACGAAAGAGCAGCAGTAGACGTTGGTTTCTCTATTTGTACCGTCCATCCGAGGATGTTTCGAACACGAGGTGCACGAACATCTAATACATTCATATTGATGCGATCAAAGGCAAGTATTTGACTGACATTCATAGTAGATGATTGTGCATTGCTCGTCATTGTGAACCATACGGGAGACGATGCGGCCGTCGCATCGTTGCTATTCCTACCACCACCACCATCATCCAAAATCGTATCATCTTTATCCAACAGCCGAATTGAAAAATATTTGGATACTTCCGTTTCAAGACTCGTCGTGTCGAGTTTCGTTTCCAAAGCGGTAGTGCTACCAAGCATGTCAACCGCTATATATCCGTGAACGTGTCTAGGTGTTGCTATCCGTGTGTTTTTGTTAGCAGATAAGAGTGGACCATTGGAATAGGTCTTATTGGGAGCAGTGACTGTTGTTGTTTTCGTTTTGGCTGCTTGCAGGGGAATCCACGTTCCTATTTGCACCTGAATAGTGTCGTTTCTGATATCATTGTCGTTGTTGTTGTTATTATGATAATAATTATCTTCATTTTTTCCCTTGTGTATTGGCATGGTAGATGCTGCTGGTAAAGTACGATCAAAAGACATTCCCGCTTGTCCTCCAACATAGCCAGATCCCATTGAAGTAGCGCCTGCAAAGATAAAGCCCCGACTACTACTAGTACTACTAAGGACTGGATGCGTTGCAAACAAATGCACAACACCGTTGGTATTGACACACAATTCTACTTTCGACGAAGTCGTCGTATTCGTACTGGTAGGTGCCACCGATAGAATCGATACACGGCCACCTCCTTGAACGCTCAAGTCCAGAGGAAGGGAGGTTCGTACAGTAGTAGTGCTGGTGCTGCTGCTGTTGGTGGTGGTGGTGGTGGCCGCTATAGCTCTACCATTTCTACTACTGTTATTACTCGCCGAGATCCAAAGTCCGGGTGTCATAAAGTCTTGTAATAGCCCAACACCCAAATGTGTGACGCTCAAATATTCTACTAAAGAAGGATTAAGGGGTAAACGATCCCAAGCCGCAAGGCACGTGTGATTCGAGTTGTTTTTGTTGTTGCTGTTGGCATTGATGTTGCTGTTGCTGTTGGCACAAGTCGCATGACGACAATTGTTGTTGTTATTGCTGCTGCTATTGTGATGAATGGCAAACAGGGGAGGAAGTAGGACCCCGTAACGTTCAATCTCACGCTTTCGTCGTTGCTCGAGGGTTTTCTTTTCAGTTGCAGTTTTGGTTAATAAAGCTCCCATGTTGTTGCAGATAGGAGAATGGAGAGGCTTGATGTTTATTGTTGTTTTCTATTTCTTGTATTATTTTTTTACTTTCGAAGATCTATTCTGTTCATTATTTCGCACGAAATACAGAACATGGAATAGGTGTGCGATACGCGAGAAAGCTTTAGTAATAATAACATTCTACTTTTTATTTAAAAAAGCATGTCTGCGTTTGTTCATCAGTTCGGGAAGATGTTTGTCATTTGGTTGACTTGGCGTGTTGGTTTTGACAGCAGGCAGGAACATAGCATTGCATGGTATAGTAATTGTAAATAATACTAGTCGTAACTTCTTTGTACTTTATTGTCGCCTGGTGGCTTTCAACATGTGGCTGTAGATTGCCACGGGTCTGATTGGTTCATCAAAAAACAAAGGATCTTGAGCATCCAAGTAGGCAGCTGTTAGGAGATTACCGGTCAGGATGTTGGGATCATCTGGACTCGTACTCCACGTCCAATAATGGGCATAGTTACTGCTAACTTGACGAGGAATTCCTACCTCACTGCCACCCCCGAATGTTACTTGTCGCCAAAACTCACTACAAACAAATACCGTCTTGTCATTCCGTTGTACAATATCCGATTCTCGACCATTGCAAAAGAGTTCAATGCGTTCGGCATTGATGGTTCGATAATCGACGAAATCAATAGATATACGATTGGGATTGGATTTGACATTGTAGGATACATCTTGAACAGCGGGATATCCTAAATAGGCATCAATTTGCTGTCGTAACGTACAGGCACGATCTTCCAATCCTTCGTCATCGATTCGCATGCTGTATTTGACAATTCCTTCCTTACCGATATCACTAATAGCTGCAATGGAACATTTTTGAAAACCAGGAGTTGTTGCCTTTTTCATAAGTTGATCCTTTGGAATTTTGGTAGAAGGGAAAATATAACCAGAAAATTTACTTTCAACATTCCAAGTTGAACCTTTCATAAAATCTGGATATATTTGAGCGGCCGGTGGTCGATTAAAGATCGAATTGGTCAAGAGAGAAGGATCGCGTGCTGCCAACTTATCGGCTAACGTCAGAGCAGCAGCAGCATGGGCGTTTGTAGGGAGGGATACAATCGAAGAGACGCCAATCGTCAGAGCACCAGCAGCAGCACCGCCAGTCGTGCTTTGATGCGTAATTGCTACAGTCGAGATAATAAAATCACGGCGATTGGTGGAACCAGCCTTAGGAACTGAGAGGGCTGCCGAAGGACAAACTATCAGTGCCAATGCTGCCAGTAAAAGTAAACGTCGTACAGAGATTTTTGTTGTACATCTTGATAGGATCTGATTCATACTGTAGCTGCTACAGACCTAGTTGACAGTGCAAAACAGTTTGCAAACACATGCAAGATATTATGTCGTAGAGTAAGTGTTGTTGTTTTGTTGTGTGGAGTGTGGAGACTGGAGACTACGAATCTACCAGCTACTGGAGCTACACACTAGCTAGCTACTACTAGCTAGTAGAGGTTATCATTCGTCGAGATTTATTTCCAAGGATAATAGTGAGTCCAGCGGGATTAAATTGTAGGGTAATCTGGACGCTCATGTCTCTGAATGAAGTTCAAGCAAAAAACCTCTTAAGAATTGGTCCTCTTTTTTTCCCCTATTAACTTTTTGTTACTCGTTCCATCTCTACACACTACACACTATTTTAATATTCCTCTTTGCAGTATCTGTTCTCTAATACCTGGTACTGAGTATATGTATATATTTTTATAATACACGAATCACTGTAGCTACCATGTCATCTGCGAATAAGAAATCTTTAAAAGTTGTAATCTTGGGAGATTCCGGGTAAGAATCAACGAAAGGAGGAGGAAGGGCTGTTTCGGCAACAGCAGCTGATGATGACGATGAGTGTGTTGTCCCGAGCTTTAATGTGTCCCAGACAACGTGCTTTTCTCTCTCCTGCTGACTTGATTGGCGTGTTGCTGAATTTGCATTAACTGGTCGGCCTTGAAGCGTTCATACTGCTGCTTATCTTTCTGTAAATATCTGGACAACACTAGTTCCAATTTCCAACCAAACAAACAAACACTGTACTTACTAACTTTCACCTTGCTCATGTTCACCACTGTTTTGAAAAAGCGTCGGAAAAACCAGTTTAATGAACCGATATTCATCGGGAAAATTTACGGGACAATATAAGGCTACCATTGGTGCGGACTTTCTCTCCAAAGATACCTTTGTGGCAGATCAGTTTGGTGTTCGACGACAAGTGACATTGCAAATTTGGGACACGGCCGGACAGGAACGATTTCAAAGTCTTGGCAATTCCTTTTATCGTGGCAGTGATGCCTGTTTGCTGGTGTACGACATTACGGATCCTCATTCGCTTGACAATCTAGATCACTGGCGACGCGAATTTTTGAATCACGTCGGTGGTACCGGTCTCGATGATTTTGGTTCCGGATCGTGCTTGGGACAATCCAGTTTTCCCTTTGTGGTGCTCGGCAATAAAATGGATAAGGAGCAAGATCGATTGGTACCATTGGAACGAGCCGAAGAGTGGTGTCGCAGGGCTTCGCAGGCCTTTGCCATGGGCACCAGTCGACCACTGGCCCATTTTGAAACCTCCGCCAAGACCGCCATTCACGTGGACGATGCCTTTCAAGAAGCGGCACGATTGGCACTCCAATATGAAGCCTACAAACAACGATCGACGCCACAATTGTTCGTTCCGCCACCACCAGGACATGCTCCAGTTGATTTACGGTACCAAAACAGTGCCATGAGTACAACCAGTAGTAGTCAACAAAATTCGTGTTGTTGAAAAACGAACGACATAACATTCAAAATACCGCTCATCTCGCCAATCCGCCATCAGACTAAATAAATGAATGCTGCAACTTTTTTTGCAGGTACCATTGAATCGAAACATTCATGATTGGCTAAGAGGGGTGAGGTTCGCTTTTCGAAAATGTGATCGTGTGTGCAGCAAACGTTGGCGATAAATTGTAATAGAAAGTACGAATCAAACTAAATTGTTGCATATTATAGAATAACTCAAGAACAAAATATTTCATTGGTTCTATTCTATTTTATTTTATTATACGTGAGTACAACCTCCACATTCTTGTCAAATCTTGTGGCAAGCATTGAGAACAGTGCGGTGTGTTTGTGTGTCTTCAGTCTTTTTGTATTTTGGGTCTCTGGACGGTGAAACTTATGAAACGGTTCGGTCTCGGCATCTAGCTGGTAGCATAGTTGCTCCAAAGTCAAAGGATAGGAGCAATACTACTACTACTAGACTAGTAGTCTACTACTAGTCTAGCTAGTAGTACTCTACGCTACTAAGTACACCGCATAGCTCTACTAGGCTCTATCATTCAGCCGCTTAGCGATCATACCTTCACGGATGTGATCTGGTTGTGAACATGCAACGTCGCATTTGCCGGAGTTAGTACTTGCAAACACTGTATTTTTGTGCCTATTAAAACAACAGGCAAAGAGTGACACAGTATACTGTTACCGTACTACACTACAAGTAGTACTACGAACCTTTTGAATGGTGATAGCAATAGTCCGTGCAGCTAACGCTCGCGCCTCCAACGATGATGAGCAAATGCCGTTCACGAGCGCATTGGGCATATCTACTACCGCAAAGAATTACATGTATTGTCATTCAATTAAACATTCAATATTTATAGTGGTATTCAATTTCACACTGGTGCCAATGGTTGCCATCGGGTAACGCGGGCACCCTGTGGGTGCGGGGCCAGTGTTGTGATCCCCAAATGATTCTTTTTGCGCATATTTTTGCACTGTAATATTCATTGATAGCATTTAAAGGGCGGAAATTTGGGAAAGGGACGTTGTTCCATGGGAGGTCCTGGATAATCCTCCAAAAGTTGATAGAACATTTCGGTATCATTCTGGAACAACGACTGTAAGTGCTGTTGCATTGTGCAGTTGGGAAGTAAACCCAATCGTTTTTCCTTTGTATTCTTTTTGGGGAGTGCTGCATTATTTTCACGTTTCCCGCTATCGCCACTTTTCTGAGTTACATTCAAAAAATCAGCAATGCGTCCCATGGCTGTTGCTGGTTTGTGTTGCACTTCATCGTAGCTTAAAATTAGAATTTGTTTTCGATCGAACAAGTCGAACCACGGTTTAAACGTCTTGTAATAAAGCCCCTTTAGCTGATCGTTCTCCTTATTGTACATCAATTGGGGAAGGAAGGCTCGTTCGAAAAAGTGGGGTGTCGCCTTTTGGCCAGTTTCGGACTGTTCATAAAGAGGAATCTCGGAGCTATGGAAACCTCGCGTAATTCCATCCAGCCAGTGGTTATACCATGACATTTCACGAGAGACTGGCTCCCGGACACTGAAGATAATTTTTAAATCTTTCATTTGCTGTGGAGTTGCGTACTTGGAATAAAAATCGTGTACTCGTTCTGGAACCAATTGGGTATTAGGAGTGCCATCCATAATGTATGGGACGTCTCCATGTTTTGATCGCCTCAAGCAATGCTGGTAGTGCTTCGCGTAGAATGTAGGTCCCAATTCGTATCGTGGTTCGCTATTGAAGAACTGAATTTCCTTCTTGCTGTAAAAGCTTCCTGGTTCGCCTTCGAATACTTCCGATTCGCAGACCATACCTTGCTGCTCAAGAAAAACAGAAATGGCGGTCGTTCCGGACTTTTGTACTCCCGCAAGGAACAAATTGGGCAATGCTCTTTGCAAATCTACCGGTAGACCTTCTACTACTTTTGATGGCGCCTGTGTAGACGTGTCATTATCTTTGGCCATAGCCGTGTTTGTGGCTGGACTCGCTGTAGCATCACGAACTTCAGCATGCTCCTTCGATGCAGCATTAGTTAGTACTGAAGTGGAACCATTCTCCATCGTTTTAGGGGACGCCCAATCAGCTTCAGGCGATTCCTCCGCGAAGATGGCATCCATTGCTGAATCATTACGATTCCTTCTGAATGCCCCCTTCTTAGTGCTTGTGTAAATAGCACTCGCTCTCAGGTTCGTCTGGATACAGAGATGAATTGCGGCTGCAGCCACACCAATTATTATCACAGTTCTTCGAACTGTACAGGACATCTTTTAATGTTTTTTATATATTTATATGAAAGTATTTACTCTACATATTATACGAGCACGCAGTAGTTTTGGAGTTTGGAGTTGGGAGTGTTTAGCTGGGGAGAAATAGTAAGGTTTGTACCGGTACCGCGCATGGAGAGAGAGAAGAAAAAGAAGGAAAAGAGCTTAAGCACTTCTTTCAAAGCTCCTCCTACAGTACTAGCTACGTAGTAGTAGAGTACTGTAGTAGTGGCCGTACTACTTTACTAGTACTACTGTAGGTGATAAATAAGACCGTCGTGATTGACGTTCTAAATATTGAACTCGACCAGCAGTACTGGTACTCGCTACAGTAGTACTACTGTACTAGTAGTAAGTACAACTAGCTACCGGGGGGCCGTTCCATAGTACTAAGTACTACTACTACTACTAAGTAGTACCAGTTAGTACTACTAGTATCCTGGTGGTGATCATCAATAAGGTAGTAGTACTATTAGTATTTAAGGAACCACGTGAGGATGCTACTATTATTATTTACTCTACTGCTACTACCTGCTGCCTGGTTCTACTACTCCTACGTAGTCTACTAGTACTATTAACTACCGGTACAACTACTACTTGCTACTCTCGCGTAGCTAGTAGAGAGTAGAGTTCTCTACTGCTAGTACTGTAGTAGCTAGTAGTAGTACCATACCAGGCATTAAATGGGAATGTGAATGAAAATACTCTGTACTGGTACTACTGTACTAGTAGTAGGTAGAGTGCTGACACG
>Ga0100392_1005449_pt1 | contig 11198 bp, 10 predicted proteins | sample CryGeymeta201516_FD_81548 | JGI IMG/M metagenome (GOLD analysis project Ga0100392, IMG submission 81548) | Groundwater microbial communities from Crystal Geyser aquifers in Utah, USA - Crystal Geyser metaG 2015-16 | ecosystem: Environmental > Aquatic > Deep subsurface > Groundwater | place: USA... | reverse complement strand
TTACGACAGTTCGCCTACTACCACAATGTTGTTCCAAAAGCTTTTAAACTCAAAGAGCTTGAAGCCATTCGCTCCTCTATGGCACAGACATTTGCAAGACTCGACGAAGAGCAAAACGAGCTTTATGCTATGGCACGAACAGATAGCTTGAGTGGGCTTGCAAATCGTAATGCACTTAACGAATATACAGAGCGTTTAATCGCAGATGCTCTCCATACGAACAAAGAGTTTGCATTTCTTTTTTTAGATATTGACCATTTTAAGACAGTGAATGATGAACTAGGGCATCTCATAGGGGATGAACTTTTAAAAAATGTCTCTTCAAAAATTACAGCAGCTATTCCTTCGAATGATTTTGTAGCCCGTGTTGGTGGAGATGAGTTTGTTGTAGTTCTGCACCAGTACGACACACTGAGTGAACTAACAAATATCATAGATAGAATACAACAGACTATTAATGACCAATGGGTTATACAAACAAATCCTATAACTATTTCAAGCAGTATCGGGATTGCTTTTTATCCTAAGGATGGGGTTGACATCACATCTCTTATGCAACACTCAAGCATGGCGATGAGTGAAGCGAAAAAAGAGGGTCGCGCGCAGTATCACTTTTTTACAGATGCACTCAATAAACAAGTGCAAGAGACAATTGCGCTTGATAAAACGATGCGCCAAGCACTTATTAATAATGAGTATGAACTCTACTATCAACCAAAAACAGATGTAAAATCTGGCGCTATAGTTGGAGCAGAAGCCTTGATACGATGGATAAGTCCAGCCAAAGGCTTCATCCCTCCAAATGTTTTTATTCCACTTGCTGAAGAGAATGGATTTATAGTAGAACTTGGGGATTGGGTTTTAAAAGAAGCAATCAGTCAACAACTCAAATGGAAGGAGAAAGGCTTAGATATTAGTATTGCTATTAATATTGCTGCAAAACAGCTTCTTGAACCTACATTTGAGTATAAACTGACAACACTACTTCAAGAGAGTCAAGTTGATACTTCAAAGATTACTATTGAGATTACGGAGTATCTCTTTTTGGAAAACAATAAAAACAATTTACGAGTATTGAACTTTATCCATAACAAAGGTATAAAGATTGCACTAGATGATTTTGGGACAGGCTACTCTTCACTCTCATATCTCAAGAAATTTCCTATTGATATATTGAAGATTGACAAGCTGTTTATGGATGACTACCATACACCAGAAGGTGCGATATTTGTTGAAACTATTGTCAAGATGGGGCAAACCCTCAAAATGGATATCATTGCAGAGGGAGTCGAAGAGAAAGGACAAGTTGAGTATTTAAGAATCATCGACTGTGCAACCTATCAAGGATACTACTGCTCAAGACCACTCGCTGTTAAAGATTTTGAGAGCTTCCATCAAACCTATATTCCAAATTAATTTTTTTACTCTTGGCATGTGGAAATGCTCCTATTGTTTGTTCCTATCTTCAAAATGCTATAATGCCAAATCATTTAGCTATTAGGATATAAACAATTATGGAATTTACCCTAGAAACCACTTCGAAAAATGCTCGTGCTGGCACAATCAAAACTGCTCATTCTACTATACAAACACCTGTTTTTATGCCCGTAGGAACGCTTGGAAGTGTGAAGTCACTCGACATGGATGATGTCTTAAACTTACTTGGAGCGGACATTATTTTAGCAAATACTTACCACATGTACCTGCGTCCTGGAGATAAAACAGTTGCAAAAATGGGGAAACTTCACGGCTTTACAACCTACCCTAAAAGTTTTTTAACAGACAGTGGTGGTTTTCAAGCATTTAGCCTCAGCGACATCTCCAAAGCTTCAGAAAAAGGGATAGAGTTCCGCTCACACATTGACGGTTCAAAACACTTCTTTACACCTACAAAAGTTATCGATATTCAACACAATCTCGGCTCCGATATTATGATGATTTTGGATGACTTAGTGGCGCTTCCTGCAACGCAAGAGCGCATTGCTTTAAGCATCGAGAGAACAACGGCTTGGGCGAAAGAGTCCATAGAGTACTTTAGAGCCAAACAAAAAGAGGGTGTTGGAGTTGAGCAAAACATTTTCGCCATCATCCAAGGCGGAACAGACAAAGCATTTAGAACAAAGAGAGCGACAGAACTCTGCGCACTTGACTATGATGGTTTTGCCATTGGCGGTTTAAGCGTCGGTGAGCTAAACAACGAGATGTATGACACAGTTGAGCATACAACACAGTATATGCCAAAGGACAAACCGCGTTATTTAATGGGCGTCGGAACTCCTGAAGATTTGATAGAGAACATTGAACGCGGAATCGATATGTTTGACTGTGTTATGCCAACAAGAAACGCAAGAAATGGAACACTTTTTACATCTTTTGGACGTATCAACATTAAAGGTGCAAAGTTTAAAGAAGATGCCTTACCAATCGACCCTGAGTGTCAATGTCTTACGTGTAAAACCTACACAAGAGCCTACCTCAACCACCTCTTCCGTGCAGGAGAGATAAGCTACTTCAGACTTGCAACCATCCATAATCTCCACTACTACTTAAACCTGATGCGAGAGATAAGAGTCGCTATTGTTGAGGATAGATTTGCAGAATATAAAACAGAGTTTTACAGAAAAAGAAGCTAAACTCACTACAAACTCACTTTCATTTGATACTCTTTTGCTCTTATTTAAAATGTAGGATAGAGTATGAATGAACATAGACTCTTCAAAGTTGGTCAAAACCTAGTTAAGTTCGCATGGACTGTTGAAATCATAGCTGTTTTAATAGGCTTTTTAATATCTATCATAGTCTCTTATTCTGTTTTTATAGAGATGAATAAACTTGATAGAGCATTAACATTTGGTGACTACTCCTCTGTCATAGTTTCTGGTTTACCCTTTCTTCTTGTTGCAATCGTTGAGGCTACTAAGATTCCTTTAGCAACTGCTATGATGTATGCAAAGCATACAAGCTGGAGAATTCTCTTCCTCATTGGTATTGTAATGCTTGTGCTGATAACATTTGAAACAATGATTAATGGCTTTGAGCGTAATTTTGCCAACCTCACATTTGCAATTGAAAAACGTAAAAATGATGCGATGTTATTACAACACAGTATAGATAACATTGAAGAAGAAAAACGAAAAATAGATATCATAAATATTGAAAATGTAGAAAATGCTTACTTGAAAAAAATCACTATGGCAAATCAAAGCTTCAATCAGCAAGTCCAGCATCAGAGTGACTATATCAACGAACAATTAAATAGTATGGATGATAGTTTTAAGACTAAAACAGATGCAGAATTAAATGACCTCTACAATAAAGAGACAAAGATCTATGAAGCATGGGATAAAGAACGAGAGAGTACACAGCAACGCTTAAGAAGTTTATTAAACCAAAACATCAAAGGTGCAAATACAGATAAAGACAAACTTGAACAAGAAGTTCAAGAGTTAAAAAATGAGATGAAACAGAAAATGGCTGAGGCTAACTTTTTAACAAGACAAGGTGTTGAAAAAGAGTATAGAGAACTCATTGCAAAAAAAGAAAAACGTCTCTACGCCGTATCTGACTACTCTACAGGAACCAAAGCACTTGATCAACAAACAGATACAGAAAAACAGTTGCAAGAACAACTCAAAGCGGTGGGAAATGGTTATCAAAAGCGTATTGATTCCATTCGCTCTCGCATCAATTACCTCAATAAACAGTTAAAAGAGCATCAAAATTCAAATGAATTTTTACAGGCAAAGTATCGTAAAGATTTAGAAATTTTTACAAATAATGCACATAAAAACAAATCTAATCTCATCAAAAGAGCTGGAGATGAAAAGCAGGTACTCTATGGTACATATGAAGAGATTCAAGCACAAGTCAAAATTTATGATGCAGAAATCTACGCACTCAAAATAGAGCAAAAAGATATAAACTACGATATGAATAGACTGGTCAACCAGAACCAAGTCTATCGTGTTGCATCCTATGTCAGTGGTAAAGATAATGGGCTTGATGTACCAAAAGGGACTGTTGGACTCGTTGCTCTTTTATGGTTTGCTTCTCTAGCTTTTATTACTTCCATTACTGGTGTATTTTTAGCTATTGCAGGTCTCTATGTACAGAAATGCTATGCTCCAGAGGAGACTAAAATTTAGTTATTCTCTCCCCTTGAAAGCTCATAAGCACTTCACCGTTTAACGCTTCGCCATTATAAAGAGATTGTTTATTGTGAAGCGTTTTTTTGGCATGTGGATTAAATAAAACTGCCTCTACTCTCTGCCCTACTTCTAGAACTCCTGACTCTTTACCTATACTTTTTGAAGGTGCTTGCACTGTGAGTCTAATAAGTTCACCCATACTTAACATCCCAGTTTGTACGAGCTTTGTATAGTAGAGTGGAAGTGCATCTGTAAGGGCTTCGCAACCATAGGCAGCATCGAAAAATGCGACCTCTTTGTTGACAGGAGAACTTGGTTGATGCAGAGTTGTCAACATATCAATCTGTTTGTTTTTAAGTGCTTCTTGAAGTAACGCGACATCTTTTTCACATGCCAAAGGTGGGTTCAATTTTGCATTGGTATTAAAGTTTTCACATGCCAAATCTGAGTTTACTAGATGGTGGATAGAGACTTCACATTGCACTTCTACACCCTCTTTTTTTGCCTTGTCTATTAAGTATATTGAGCGAGGAGAGGCGATGGACTTGAAAACAATTTTGATTTTAAAATGCCTTGCTAACTCTATCATTCGAGAGACATGTAAAACTTCACTCAAATCTGGTATGCCTGCAAGTCCTAGCTTCGCACTCATATCTCCCTCAAGCATTACCCCGTTTTGCATCAAAGAGTTATCTTCTGCCTTACAAAAAAGAGTTACTCCATACATTTTCACATACTCAGCTATCTTGATTGCAATATCATTTTTAGCAATCGTACTCATAAAAGGTGCTATGGCTCCTCTTTTTAAAAGGATAGCAATATTACTAAGTGTACTATCCTCTTTAAGTGTGTTAATCATCAAGTCTACTTTTGCACCTTTTAGCTCGGCAAGACTATTTTGTGCAAACTCCAAAACAACTTCATTATCAATGGCAGGTTGGCTCTGTGCATTTAAAACTAAATGCACTACTCCACCTCGAAGTGCCTCTTCTGAAATCGCTTTAATATTTTTTGAGTTAAGTGTAGAGTCGTAAAGTCTTATATTTGTATCTACTAAAAGCGGCATAAAGTATGCGCCGTTTGCATCTATAACCTCTTCATCTTTGAGGTTAGAACCTATCTGGGTAATGATTCCATTTTCTATTTTGATATCAGCACTTTTTTCGCCTCTAAGATCGCAAACGATTGCATTAGCTATAACCATATTTCAGACCACCTTTGATATAATATTGGCATTATAAATTATTAAGGCTTAGAATTGCGTTTTTTACTTCTATCTTTTCTTCTAGCAAGCTTTTTAAAAGCTCAAACTCCCTACCAACTTGGCAAAGAGCTCTATATGCAAAAGGGTTGTTACAGTTGTCACGGAACGAAAGCTGAGGGTATGCATAGATATCCGCGTCTCTCAAATCGGGCAAAGGGATTTTTGAGTTACAAGCTGGAACAATTTCGGGACAAGAAGACAAGCACACAGCAACAAGAGATGATGATTCCTTTTGCTCTTCACTTAAGTGATGAGGATATTGATAGACTCACTACATTTTTATATGAGTTTAAAGAGGATAATTTAGAGGAACAATATGATGACAGTTTTAGAACACAAGGGGATGGCGGTTCATGAAAATTTTAGTTAGCGCTTTAGAACACTCAGCAAATATACACCTAAAATCTTTAAAAAAAGAGCTGAGCAGTGATGTGGAGTTTGTTGGGATTTTTGATAGTGAGTTAGGAGATTCCATTGTGGATTTACGCGCACTTGCCATTATGGGATTTGTCGATGCCATCAAGAAACTTCGCTACTTTTTTAAACTCAACACACAGATGGCGGATTTGGCAAAAGATGTCGATAAAGTCCTGCTGATAGACTCCTCAGGCTTCAACCTCCCCTTGACAAAAAAAATCAAAAAAAGATACCCCGAAAAAGAGATAATCTACTACATTTTACCTCAGGCATGGGCGTGGAAGAAAAAGCGCATTCCAGTCTTGGAGCGTACGATTGACCATCTCGCTTCTATTCTTCCCTTTGAAAAAGAGTACTACTCTAAAACTGCTCCTATCACCTATGTAGGACATCCGCTCCTCGATATTATTCCGAAGTTTAAAGAGGAGTTAAACACAGAGATTAAGAGCGTAGCCTTTATGCCAGGAAGCCGTAAGGGTGAAATCAAAAAGTTGATGCCTATTTTTAAAGAGCTGCTAAAAAAGCTTGATGTAAAAGCGACTATCATCATTCCAAAACACTTTACGCAAGAGGATATAGCGGAGCTTTATGGCGACCTATCAGGTTTTAGCATCTCAAATGAGACCTATAAAACGCTTTATGAAGCAGATTTTGCTTTTATATGTAGTGGAACAGCAACACTTGAAGCAGCACTTATTGGAACCCCTTTTATTCTCACTTATATCGCAAAGCCACTTGATTATTTTATAGCGAGCAGACTTGTAAAACTGAGTCATATAGGGCTTAGTAATATTATGTTTTCTAAATTTTGCGAGAGAGATTTACACCCTGAGTTTATTCAAGAAGAGGTAAATGCAGAAAATCTCATCCAAGCATATAAAGCGTATGACAGAAGTAGTTTTTTAAGTGATTCAAAGTCACTTCGCAGCTATTTAGAACATGGAAGTTCAAAAACAGTCGCATCTCTCATAGAAAATAGAACACTTTCTTAGCATGAAACTCGCTTCATGCGCTCCTATTTTTAGCCATGTTTATATTTTTAAAAGCGCTACAAAGAAGATTTAAACTATCTTTACGCTATCCTTTCAAACTTAAAAACAGTGGTATCGAGGATAAACATGAAAATCAACTTTATAGACTTACAGGCACAATATTTAGAGTATCAGACAGAGATAGATCAAGAAGTTTTAGAAGTTTTTAGCTCAGCACAATTTATTGGCGGCGAAAAATTAAACAGACTAGAAAATTCACTTGCAACCTACACTGGCGCAAGCACGCAATCGGCTGTAGCAGTGGAACAGATGCTCTTTTACTTGCTCTTATGGCTCTAGATATTGGTGCAGGCGATGAAGTGATTACCACTCCTTTTACTTTTATAGCTACGGCTGAAGTCATCGCTCTCTTAGGCGCGACATCTATTTTTGTTGATATTGAGAGTGACACATATAACATTGATGCAAAAAAGATTGAAAGTGCCATCACTGAGAGAACAAAAGCGATTATCCCTGTTTCACTTTATGGTCAATGTGCAGATATGGATGCGATAAACTACATCGCTTCTAAGCATAACATCCCAGTCATTGAAGATGCTTGCCAAAGTTTTGGTGCAACTTACAATGGCAAAAAATCATGTAATCTTTCCACGATTGGCTGTACAAGCTTTTTCCCTTCAAAACCACTTGGTGCCTATGGTGATGGTGGTGCGATTTTCACAAGTGATGATGCCCTTGCTGCAAAAATGCGAATGCTCTTAAACCATGGTCAAAACGAAAGATACAAACATAAATATATCGGTATTAATGGTCGTCTTGATGCTGTTCAAGCTGCTGTTTTAAATGTTAAATTAAAACATTTTGAAAAAGAGGTTCAAGAGAGAGAAGAGATTGGCGCAAGATACTCTGACCTACTAGAGGATACGGATGTTATCACTCCTAAAATCAAAGAGGGAAATACGAGTGTTTATGCGCAATACTCTATCCGTGTGAAAGATAGAGAAGCGATGGTGGAAAAACTGACTGAGCAAGAAATTCCTACTGCAGTTCACTATCCTGTGCCACTTCATCTTCAAGAGGCTTTTGAGTATCTTGGATATAAAGTTGGAGATTTCCCAATCAGTGAAGAGATTGCTGGGCAGATTATGTCACTTCCTATGAGTCCTTATCTTAAAGAAGAGCAGCAAGATTTCATCATTCAAGCAATCAAAGGCTAACAATGCATAATATAGCAATAGTGGGTTTAGGTGTGATGGGAAAAAAACATTACAACACTTTGAAAAATATCAAAAATGTAAACATTGCCGCACTTTGCGATGTAGTAAAAAATGGTGATTTTAAAGCACCCTTTTATACCTCTCTTGAGAGTATGCTTGATGAAGTAAAACCCGATGCAGTTATCATTGTAACACCTACATTTTTACATAAACAGACTGCTCTCGAGTGTGCTAAACGAAACATTCACATGTTTATAGAAAAACCTGCTGCTTCAACGGTAGAAGATGCAAAAGAGATGGCGAGAGTCGTAGAGAACAAAAATCTCAAAAGCTGTGTTGGGCATATTGAGCGTTTTAACCCTGTTGTCAAAGCGCTTATTAGTGAGATAAAAGATCATGAGATTTTATCTATCTCCATTACTCGCAGTGGTGCTTTTCCTGAGCGTATCGCCGATGTTGGAATTTTAACAGATCTCTCTGTACATGATAGTGATTTGATTCGATTTATCACGCAAAAGAACATCGTTAGAAGTGCCGTTTTCAAGTCACAAAAAATCCATAAAACACATGAAGATAATGCTATTTTAGCTTTTGAGCTTGAGGGTGAGGTTATAGGGGACATTACTACAAACTGGCTTACGCCATACCGTAAAAGAAGTATTACAGTAGCTTGTAGAGTTGATGCAAATAGCAAAATAAAATATTTTGAAGCCGATCTGATTTCACAAACTTTAAAAGAGAGAATCAACATTGATGGAAATTCCCACACAACAAGAAACTGTTTTATAAGAAGAAGCGATGCTCTTCTGGATGAACTTCAAGCATTTATCACTTATCTAGAGAGTGGTGAGAGAGGCTCTTTGGCATCTCTACAAGACAGCATCATAACATTGGAGATAGCAAATGATTCATAACTCAGTCATCATCGAAGATGGAGCGAGCGTAGCCGACGATGTTATCATCGGTCCGTTTTGTCACATAGGAAAAAATGTCACTCTAGAATCTGGTTGCAGGCTAGAGTCAAATGTCATCTTAAAAGGGAAACTTACTGTTCATAAGGATGTACGAATTTTTAGTTTTACCTCTATTGGACATAAAAAATCGGACATCACAATAGGTGAAAAAACACATATACGTGAGTTTGCACAGATTGGAACACAAGAAGATGAGAACGAAAAACCTAAAAAGATTATTATCGGTGCAAACAATTTTCTTATGGGTTATGTTCAGATACTCAGCGGCGTAGAGCTTGGTGATTTTTGTATCCTTACCAATGCTGTGCGATTGTATGAAAATGTAAAGTGTGAAGAGCGCGTCATCATCGGTGGTTTAAGTACGGTAGAAGCGAACAATACACTTGGAACAGGTGTTATGGTTGGTGGCGCTTCGTATGTGGACCAAGATATGCCTCCCTTTACTCTCGTTGAGGGGAATCGTGCAAGTGTCAAAGGTTTAAATGTCATCGGGCTTAGAAGAAGACTTGAGAACAAAGGCGATATAGAAGAGATAAAATCTATCTTTAAAAGAATCGCTGGAAAAAACTTAGATAAAGAGTTAGCAAGAGAAGTCGCCAACACGCATGAGAATGAGTATGTAAAAATCTTTTCTGCATTTGTTGCAAAAAGCAACATGCAGTAAAGAGACGCTACTTCGTTTGAACCTCTTTTAATTTTTCTATAAATTCTAAAGAGTTCACCCCTCCATCAATCCTATCTAATTTTCTCTCAAAACCATTTAGAAAATGAAAAGTCGGTGTACCCATGTAGCTCAAATCATTTGGAATATAATCATCATGGATATCTATATATACTCCGAGAAAATTCTTCTCAAATGCGGCCATTACCTTCTCATTTTCAAAGACAATATCTTTCATATACTCACATGTTTGACACCCCTCTCTCGAAAGCATCACCATAACGATTTTTTTCTCTGCCTTTGCTTGTGCTATCGCATCCTTATACTTCATCCAGCTTATTTCACCAAACACAGAGCTAGTCAGTAGAGTGAGTAGCAATACTATTTTTTTCATTCAATTTATCCTTCATTATTTTGAGAGTTATCTCTTTATACACTTATTTGCACTCTCTTGTTTAAAAATTTTCATGAATTATACAATACTATTCATCCACTAAAACTTTGCACGAAGAAGTTACATTAGGCAATATAAGAAGAACAAATAGCTAGTTCTTCTTGCTTTGTAGAGGTGTTATACTTTGTTTAATATTTTTCATTGTACCATTCCACTTCAATATAAATAAAATAATGAAACAATTCAATTATATTAGATTTGATAAGATTAAAAGGAGCTAGATTTGAGCATCTACAGAGAGTATGACATCCGAGGAATTTACGAGAAAGAGTTAAATGAGTTAAGTACAACACGTATCGGGTATGCTTTGGCTTCAAAAATATCTGGTGACTATGTTGCTGTGGGTTACGATGCGAGAAGTCATTCACCTATTTTGTTTGAATATCTTGTTCGCGGTTTAAATGCTGGTGGAAAAAAAGTTTTAGATATGGGACTTGTTCCTACTCCAGTGAACTACTTTACAAACTATCAAGAGTGGGATGGTATCACTCCTTCAGCTTCTGTAATGATTACAGGTTCACACAATCCAAGTGAATATAATGGCTTTAAAATCACTCTGGATAAAGCTCCATTTTTTGGAGAAGAGATTTATCAACTAGGTCGTGAGTGTGAAGCGATGGATACAATTCCACATGCCAAAAGAGATGTGACTAAGATAGATGCTGTGCATAGATATATTGACTTCATCGTCCATGCGTTTCAGCACCTAAAAGGGATGCCAACACGTATCGTTTATGATTGTGGAAATGGTGTTGCAGGTGTTGTAACTGAAGATATTTTTTCACAACTCGAACTTACAACAAAAGGTCTCTATGTTGACCCTGATGGAACTTTTCCAAACCATCATCCAGACCCATCCGATGAGCACAATTTAGAAGATATTAAAAAACTTTTAGCAACTGATGGCGACATCGCTTTTGCTTATGATGGAGATGCAGACCGTATTGCAGTTTTGACACATAAGAACAATATAAAAGGCGACATGATGGCACTTTTATACTCTATGAAAATGGATAAACCGACCGTTATCGGTGAAGTGAAATGTTCTCAAGTGATGTATGATGAGCTAGA
>Ga0100392_1005444_pt1 | contig 11203 bp, 10 predicted proteins | sample CryGeymeta201516_FD_81548 | JGI IMG/M metagenome (GOLD analysis project Ga0100392, IMG submission 81548) | Groundwater microbial communities from Crystal Geyser aquifers in Utah, USA - Crystal Geyser metaG 2015-16 | ecosystem: Environmental > Aquatic > Deep subsurface > Groundwater | place: USA... | reverse complement strand
GGTTTTATCCTTCCTGCCAGTGAATTGTCCCACTTTCTCAGGCTCTCATAAAGCCTTATAGACCCCTGTGAGAGTTTCACATGCGAATCCGTTCCTGTGGCGCAATTCTCGCAGAGTATAGCGCCGTGCGAGACATAAAAACTGAATCCTGATTTCCCGCACCTGGCGCAGCCCTCAAGCCTCGGGGCATATCCGGCAAGGTCAAGGAACTTTATCTTATACATAATTACGGTAAGCAGCGCATTGCAGTCATTTTCCACCGTATGCAGTATATCAAGAAGAAGCGTGAATATTTTTTTATTTGCTTCATGCTCCGGAAGCAGATTAACGGTAAGCTCAATTATCTCTGAAGCTTTCAAAAAACAATCCAGCCTCTCTCTGATTAATTTAAACGACAGGATTATATCTGACTGTGTCAGGCGGGGAAGATTTGCATCTTCCTTTCCCCAGAATGATATTGCTGAGTATGTAAGAGGTTCAAGGCTGCTTCCGAACCTGCTCTTTGTCTTTCGCGGGCTTTTGGCAAACGCCTTTATAAGGCCGAAATCATAAGTTAAATATGTTACTATGAGGTCTGCTTCTCCGAATGGAATGGTTTTTAGGACAATGCCTTCAGTTCGCTTTAACATTACATGACATTTCCGAAATCCTCGGGCTTAAGATTTTTAAGCCATTCATCAAGTTCATCCTTGCTTCTCTTTACAAGGACGCTTTCTTCAACAAAGATAGGCGCATTCACTCTGAGGGCCACTGCAATTGCATCACTGGGCCTGGAATCTATTGATATTTCGTCTTTGCCGTCATTGATATAGATGAAGGCGTAATAGGTATTGTCAAGTATTTCGGTAACCGCAATCTTTGTTATTTTCATCTTAAGATTGCGCACCACATTCTTAATCAGGTCGTGGGTCAACGGCCTCTGCGTTACAACCTTTCCGAGCGCAAGAGCAATGGAATCCGCCTCCGGTTTCCCAATCCATATAGGCAGGGTGGCTGTCCCTTCCGCATCCTTCAGAAGCAGGATATACATACTGCTGCGGGGGTCAAACAACAAACCTTCAACTGTCATACGAACAAGCATTATTATTAAACCTTATAGAATAAAAGTTGTATTTAAGATAACATTATCAGGCGGGATTGTTCAATAGGAGATAGCGCTTACAGCATCTTTTATTCTCTTTACGCCTTTTTTGATATTTTCCATAGAAGTTGCATAGGAAAGCCTTATGTAATTATCATCGCCGAATGCGTCGCCCGGCACAACCGCAACATTCGCCTTTTCAAGAAGATAGAGCGCAAGGCGGGATGACGAAGAGATTTTTTCCCCATCAGCCTGCTTGCCGTATAATTTTGATGTGTTGGGAAATGCGTAAAAAGCTCCAGTCGGAGTAAGGCAGCTTATGCCTGAAATTGCATTAAGCTCAGACACAAGATATTTTCTTCGCTTATCAAATTCAGCAAGCATTATCTTTATGAAATCCTGCGGACCTGTCAATGCCTCAACCGCCGCCTTCTGCGCAATGGATGTGGGATTTGATGTTGACTGGCTCTGTATGTTTGTCATCGCCTTGATTATATCTTTAGAGCCTGCTGTGTAGCCAATCCTCCATCCTGTCATTGCATACGCCTTTGAAAGCCCGTTCACAATAAGGGTTCTATTTTTTATCTCGTTTCCGAGAGATGCAATGCTTGCATGCACAAAGCCGTCATAGGTAATCTTCTCATATATCTCATCGGAAATCACATAGAGGTTATGCTCCAATGCAATGGATGCTATGTCCTCAAGCGTCTTTCTGTCATAGGTAAGCCCTGTAGGATTTGAAGGAGAATTAAGTATTATTGCCTTTGTCTTTTTTGTTATATGAGATTTAAGGGCGACTGCTTTGAGCATAAATTTATCTTTCTCATATGTCTTTACAAAAACAGGGGCGGCGTCATTTAAAAGCACCTGGTCGGGATAAGAAACCCAGTAAGGAGCGGGAATTATAACCTCATCGCCGCTGCCGTAAAGCGCCTGCGCAATATTATAAAGGCTGTGCTTTGCGCCGCATGAGACAATCACCTCTTCGCGTGAGTATTCAAGTCCGTTGTCTTTCCTGAATTTTTCTACGATTGCGTCTTTAAGCGGGTCAATGCCTCCGACAGGAGTGTATTTTGTAAAGCCATCCCTTATCGCCTTTATAGCAGCCTCTTTTATATTTTCAGGAGTGTCAAAATCAGGCTCGCCTACCCCGAAATTTACAACATCAACTCCCGCTGCCTTCATTGCCTTTGCCTTTGCATTAATCGCAAGGGTCGGTGATGGTTTTATATTCCTTGCCCTTTCAGAAAGCATACTCAAATCCTCCGTTCTAAATCTCAAAAATAGACAGGCTTCAATAAGTGATATTGAAGTATTTTTTAAGGGCGTCTTTTGCCCCTGTTTTTCCAAGGGAAACAGCTTTCTTCCACGCCTCTTTAGCCTCGCTGTCTTTCATCTGATAATATAAAGCATAGCCAAGAAGGCTTTCCCATGCTGCGCCGTATGAAGGGTCAACCTCTATTGACTTACGATAATAACTCTCAGCCTTAACATAGTCTTTCTGGGCTTCATACACCAGTCCGAGATTATTATTGTAGGCGGGGTCCTTGCCGTAAAGCTGAATTGCCTTTTCATAGGCTGGTATTGCCTTGGGATACTCTTTCTTATCATAGTAAAGGTTGCCTATATAAAAAAAGGAAAGGTCATGGTCCGGCTTTAGCGTGGTAACTTTCTGATAATAACCTATGGCGGCGTCAATATTGTATTTGCTGAACTCCTTATTGTTGTAAAGAAATCCCATATTGTAATAGACCAGATAGTTGTCGGGACTCGCTTCGCTTGCTTTTTTATACCAGTACTCTGCATCTGAAAAATTCTTGTCTTTTGTCTCAAGAATAATGCCGAGATTAATCATTGCATTTACATAGCCGGGATTTATCTCTATGGTCTTTCTGTAATAATCCTTGCTTTCTGCGTACTGCTTCATATCTTCATAGAGTATTCCCATATTGTAGTAAGCCATGTGATATTTGGGGTCGCTCTGAATGGCTTTTTTATACCACACCTCTGCCTCTTTGTATTTTTTAGCCTTCCACGCAACAAGCCCTATACCGTTGAGGGCCAGGGTATAGTTCGGGTCTATATCAAGCGACTTTTTATACCACTTCTCTGCATTCTGATGGTCGTTCAGCCTGGAGTATGCCAGCCCGATGTTATTAAAAGCGTCTTTTGCGCGAGGATTCAGCGCTACAACCTTGCTGTAATATCCTATGGCTTTCTGATATTCTCCTTTTTCGTTATAAACATAACCCAATTCAAACAAAGCATTTTCGTGGTTCGGGTCAATGCTCACAGCCTTAAGATAATATTCTATTGCCTTATCTGTGTCTTTCTTGTTCCACTTGTAATCGTAGCCTTTTGAATAGTATTCAGAAGCGGCGCCCGGCGGCAAGCTTGCTAAAGCAGGTTTCTCTTTTTTAACGTCCTCTGCCTCTGCGCCGGCAACGATATTAACTGCTTTTGATAGGGATCTTGCAAGTGAAAAGGCTACCGCATCCTGAAGCATAAACATCTTAGCAAATAAATCTGTCTCAATAGCAGTGCTTAATACTTTTCCTGTCTGCACCTCAACGAAACGAGCAGAAATGCGAATATGGTCTCCTGCAACCTGAAATTCTCCGATAACAACTATATGAATACCAAGCTGTTTACCTATCTTAACAGCAGTCTTCTCGTCCACTATGCCCGATTTTTGCAATTTCAGTTCTTCCATTACCATCTGCAATTGAGACCGCTCAACAACCGTTATTCCTCTCATACTTCCTAATTTTGCCGTGATAGTGGCGGCGATTCCTTCAGATAGATAGTTGAGGTCCTGTTTCTGCATCAGGTTTTTAAAGGGCAATACGGCGATTCTTGTTTCCTCCGCGTCTGCTTCTACAAAAGAAAACAAAAGAACCAAAAGAATTACAATTTTTTTCATATTTCCCTCCGACCCTCCAAGATAGTTTTAATATATATGATTTCTATTAGTTTGTAAATTACTTGTGCTTCTATGATTCAGAAACAGCTGTCAGAATATAGTTACCAGCTTCCTCCTCCGCCGCCTCCGAATCCGCCGCCTGAAAAACCGCCTCCTCCTGAACCGCCGGAGCCGCCAATCCCGCTTCCTCTTGGAGTGGAATACATTGCAGAGCCCAGACTTGACGTCATAGAAGTTATTGAACCGGAAAATCTGTATGGACTGAAGGTCCCGAATCCTCCGGGAGAAACATACCATTTGGGAGGCTCCTGATAAATCCCCTCAAAAGCCTTGGCCCAGTTGTCGGCGACGTCAAGTGCAATAGCATAAGGAAGGAATTTTGAAAAGAGTTCTTGGTCCCCCATCCTTTTAAGCCTGTCTTTTTCTGCCCGGTTCATGAACTCCTGAAACCCAAGTATATCCATGTATGCTGCCGCGCCTGCCCTTGTTTTTGCCGGCATGACTCTGGAAAATGCAAGCACAGGAATGCCTGCCAATATTCCGGCGATAATATTCTTCCCCATTGAATAAGGCGAAAGAAATCCGGCGGCAAAACCTGCAATCACCATTACTGCGACGCCTACGGCAATATACAAAGCCCTCACCGACTCAGGATTCCTCAGAAAATATCCTTTTCTGACAATCTCTCCGTAAAGAGTTTCCTTTAAACTATCAAGACTCGTATAAAACTTATTCTTCATGTCAGAAACCATTAGGCCCGGCATAGAGCCTGAAAATATTTTCCCCATAAGCGCCTTTTCAAACTGACTCAGGTTATCATCAGGGTCTTTTAGTTTTGCAAGAAAATAATCTATGGAATCAAATACCAGGCCCTCTTTTTTTGTCTCCTCTATCTTTATATATCCCTTTACAGCGAGTCCTATGATTGTGGCTGTGATATCTCTTGCGTCAAGTTTTTCGTCAATCACAGCGCCGACCTCCGCAGGCGTAAGCGGAACATCTTTATACTTAGGAGGCTCATACATAACCGTTACCGACTCTCTTACCTTTGGGTCTCTTCCTCTCCGGTTCCAGAGATTTATCATAAATATCAGTGAAAGAACAGGAAGCATAAATACCCAGTTTTCCTTTAAGTCAAGCGCCCATAAAAATCTTTTCCATGAAGACGGCTGAGACACGAGTCCTTTATCCCATCCAAATGCAATTGTCAGGCCTTCTCCCGAAGCAAATGTCTTCTTTGATAAAAAACCGGCTATATTGCCGGAGGTATCAAAACCGCACAGCGACTCCCTTGAGCCTAAAGAACCTGTATAGCATGACGCCCACAGATTTTTGCTCTTGCTCTTCACAGCAAGATTTACATTAGCAGAGGCCTTTTTGATGGGAGACTTCCAGTAATTTCCCGTCACATTCCAGTAAAGCTCGTCGTGGTCTTCAAAGAAAAGAATTGCATTTTCAACGCTGTAAGTAATCACATAACTCTGCCTGCCGCTCACATATTTATTGGCGTCGCCTATCCTTATGTGTATGGCATCGCCTGACCTTTTTGCCGTGTATTTCCAGTCTTTGCCTGCCTCATCCGTCACAGACAAGACATCAAGAGGCGTTCTGAATGTGTTTCCGAGCTCATCTGTGTATTTAAACGGAATCTCCCTGTAAATCCCGTGCCTGGGCCTGTGAAATTCAACTTCTATGGCCTCTTTTACTGTAAGCGATGAGTCTTCATGTATAATGAGGTCCGAATGAAAACTGTTGATAGTGAAGTCCTGGGCCTGGGCAGAGCCAACAAAGGCAGCAAGCATTAAAGCTGCGAGAATGCTAAATCCACCCTTGAAAAAATTCATAATTATTAAAAACTCACCTTCACAGGCTTTCTCTCATTCTCAGGAGCTTCAAGCTCAAAAAACTCCTCCTGTTTGAAGTTGAACAGGCCCGCTATTATATTTGATGGAAAAGACTGTATGAGGATATTGAAATCGCGGACCACTGCATTGTAATACCTTCTTGCATATTCTATATTGTCTTCCAGTTCTTTCAACTGAGACTGTAACTGCATGAAATTGGCATTTGCCTTTAACTCAGGGTATGCCTCGGCAACTGCAAACAGGCTCTTTAATGTCTCACCGAACATATTCTCCGCCTTGGCCCTGTCAGCGGGGGCATTTGCCTGCATTGCCGTTGAGCGCGCCTCTGTCACTTTTTCAAAAACTGTTTTTTCATGGCCGGCGTAGCCTCTTACCGTCTCCACAAGGTTTGGGACGAGGTCGTATCTCTTTTTGAGCTGAACGTCAATGTCTGACCATGAAGACTTTACCGTTGTCCTTAAGCGGACGAGTCTATTGTAGATAGCAATGACCGCCGATATGACGATTAAGGCGGCCAGCAAAAACAGGCCTAAGAGCACAGTGATTGCAAGCATGTTACCTCCTGAAAAATAGTTTTATTAAGTAAATAGGATACCATAGGTGTGCTATAATCTCCAATGGAAAAAGCAAGGGCGTATCTGATAATTTCAGGCAGGGTGCAGGGAGTATTTTACAGGGCATTCACGGAAGATGCCGCGCATTTACTTGGACTCAAAGGCTGGGTTAAAAACTGCAGCGACGGAAAAGTGGAGGCCTTGTTTGAAGGGGAAAAAGAAAATATAGAAAAGGCAATCGGGCTCTGTTACAAAGGCCCTCCTGCCGCAAAAGTAAATAATATTGAAGTCAAATGGGAAGACTTCAAAGGTGAATTTGATACATTCTCAGTGCGGTATTTCTAAATAATGCTTTCTTCGCTTGCCTTAAAGCTTAACTCTTCTTAACCTCAGCGCATTTCCAACCACTGATACCGAGCTGAAACTCATCGCAGCGGCAGCTATTATCGGGCTTAAAAGTATACCGAAGAAGGGATAAAGAATTCCAGCTGCAAGCGGAACACCCATTGAATTATATATAAATGCCCAGAAAAGATTTTGTTTGATGTTTCTCATCGTGGCCCTGCTTAAACGCCTGGCCCTCACTATCCCTCTGAGGTCGCCCTTCACAAGTGTTACGCCTGCGCTTTCCATTGCAACGTCTGTGCCTGTGCCCATGGCAATGCCAACATGCGCCTGTGCGAGCGCCGGCGCATCGTTTATTCCATCGCCTGCCATGGCAACTATTCTTCCTTCATTCTGCAGTTTTTTGACTATCTCGGCCTTCTGGTTAGGCAATACCTCTGCAATTACATCGTCAAGGCTGAGTTTTTTTGATACTGCCTCTGCTGTGGTGCGGTTATCTCCAGTAAGCATTACAATCCTGATATTCTCCTTATGGAAAGCGCTTATAGCCTCCGGAGTTGTTTCCTTTATAGGGTCAGCGACTCCTAAAAGTCCGGCTGCCTTGCCGTCTATTGTAATAAACATCACGGTCTGACCTTCGGTTCGCATTGTTTCGGCCTGTTGAGAGAGTCCGCCCGGGTCAATGCCTATGTCTTCAAGGAGCTTTCTGTTGCCGAGCGCTATCTTATGCCCTTCAATATTGCCCCTTACTCCTTTGCCTGTCACAGAATCAAAGCCGTCAACATCAACAAGGCTTATGCCTCTTTCTTCCGCGCCTTTTACTATTGCTGATGCAAGGGGATGTTCGCTTCCGCGCTCAATGCTTGCGCCAAAATGGAGCACGGATTTTTCATCAAACCCATTCGCCGGAATTACATTCACGAGTTTTGGTTTGCCCAAGGTGAGCGTTCCTGTCTTATCCACTACAAGCGTATCAACTTTTCTCATCACTTCTATTGCCTCTGCGTTTTTGAAAAGCACGCCTGCCATTGCGCCCTTTCCCATTGCAACCATTATGGACATTGGCGTTGCAAGGCCGAGAGCGCACGGGCACGCAATGATTAAGACTGCCACTGCATTGATGATTGCGTGCGCCATTCTGGGTTCAGGGCCCAGCCATGCCCATACAACAAAGGTAAGGATTGCTGCCGCCATAACAATCTGGACAAAATATGCCGCAACAATATCTGCAAGCTTCTGGATGGGCGCACGGCTTCTCTGCGCCTCTGCAACCATATGAACAATCTGCGAGAGCAGGGTATCAGCGCCAACCTTCTCAGCCTTCATTATAACCATGCCGGTTCCATTGACAGTAGCGCCGATTACACGGTCTCCTTTTTGCTTCTGAACAGGAATCGGCTCTCCTGTAACCATTGATTCATCAACCGAGCTTGTCCCTTCAATTACAATGCCGTCAACAGGTATCTTTTCACCGGGACGCACACGGAGAATATCATCCTTATTTACATGCTCAAGCGGAATGTCTTCTTCTGTGCCGTTTTTTATACGCCTTGCTGTCTTTGGCGCGAGACCGAGCAGCATTTTAATGGCTGCGCCTGTTTTGCTGCGTGCCTTTAATTCAAGCACCTGGCCAAGAAGCACAAGGGTTACAATAACTGCTGCGGCCTCAAAATAAACCCCCACTTCTCCGTCTTTTCTGAACGAGACCGGGAATAAGCCCGGGAAAAGCGCGGCAACAATGCTGTATATATAAGCAACACCAACGCCAAGCCCTATCAATGTAAACATATTAAGATTGCGGGTCATAAGAGATTGCCAACCGCGCACAAAGAAGGGCCAGCCGGCCCAGAGAACAACAGGCGTGGCAAGGATGAGTTCCACCCATTTCATAACTTCATGGGATATTAAACTTTCAAGTGAAAGACCGGGAATGTAGTCCCGCATTGCTATAAGAACCAGCGGTATTGTAAGAATCACTCCGGTCCAAAAGCGCCTGGTCATATCAATGAGTTCCGGATTTGCTTCCTCTACTGAAACAGTCTTTCGCTCAAGAGCCATTCCGCATTTTGAACAAGCGCCGGGAGAAGCGCTGACAACTTCAGGATGCATCGGGCAGGTCCATTCTGTTTTAGCGGTAATTACTAAAGGAGTAAGGGGTTCAAGCGCCATGCCGCATTTTGGACATGCGCCGGGTTTTTCTTCGCGGATTTCAGGATGCATAGGGCACGTCCATTTTGTGACTTTATCTGTCCCTTTTATGACAGGGGACAGTCCCAGAAATACGGGCGAAGCCCCCGTATTTAACAGGGCAGGCTCCGATTCGGGACTGTCCCCGTATCCTAACGAAAGAGAGGTAACTGCCTTTTTGCCTATATATGTTTCTGGTTCTCTGTCAAATTTTTCCTGGCAGTGTTTTGCGCAGAAATAGTATTTCTTGCCTTTGTATTCAGATACTCTGGCGGCATTTGTGTCCTCAATTGTCATGTTGCATACCGGGTCGATTACCTTCATTCATTCCTCCATAAAACTTGATTTCTGCTAATGTTTGTGCTGATGCGGTACAGTTTTCGGAGGTTCCTTGCCTTCGGTCTCTTTAGAAGGCGCTGCCTCTGTTTTGCCGCCGCCGATAACACACTCGTATGCCTTTTTCATCTGCTCCATCATCTCCATTTGTGACGCCTCGGTCGCAGTCTTCGGGTCTTTTAAGTGTACTTCATGAAGGTCAATCGCTTTTTTAAGCCACTCCTCCGCACATTTCATTTTAGCCTGTGCAGGCATGCCGCCCATCATGTCATGCCCTGCCCTTTCTGTTCAGGCTTCATGCCTTCACCCATCTGCGCATATGCCGAAACGCTGAAAACAAACAAAACTGCAAAAACAATTGCTAACCTTTTCATATTCATCCTCCTTAACAAGATTTATGACATTTACAGGACAGCCCCTTTGCCTTCGACATCTTCTTGATTGTCATACAGTCACCTCCTTCTTCCTGAAAATGTCTGGTATAAACATTGGCGTCCTTTCCATATAGCGTTTATACTCATCACCAAACATCTTAATCATATCACTTTCTTCCCTCTTTGATAAGCGGTAATACACAAAGACGAGCACAGGAAACATCAGGGCTGTTATCATTGTCGGCCATTGTATCAACATGCCTATCATAACGAGAAAAAGGCCTGAATACTGGGGATGCCTCACATAGGCATACGGCACCTCTGTTACAAGTCCTCCCTTTGCACCGTGAATCAGTTTCCAGCCTTTCCACATTATTATAAAGCCGATTATTACAAGCCCATCGCTTATAAGATGGATAACCGCCAGCATAGTTGCTCCGCCGCCGAGGAATGTTACCCACAGATGCCCGCTTGCGTGAGAAAAGGGATTCAGCGCAGGATATTTGCTGCCGAGGATTCCTGTAAGTATATATATTGTAAGGGGAAAACCGTACATCTCGGTGAATAGGGCCACAAAAAAGGCGAGAGTTGCTCCCATAGAGCGCCATTCCCTCTTTTTGAGCGGCGTGAGAAAGCTCAGAATAAAGAAGGCGAATAAGCCGACATTGACCAGCACAAGGAACCAGAAACCGTAGGCATATGAAATATTTTCACCGTGCATAATTATTCCCCTTCTTTAATGCCCCATCTCTTGTTTATAAAATTATATATCGGAACAAAGACAATTCCAATATATGCGCCGTACAGAAAACTCTCTATAAGACCGAGAATTAATCCCTGTTGCCCCACATGTCTTTTCTCATTAGTTCTGCTTGTTTAATATATATTGTCTTGCTGCCAGAGCAGCCTTTGCGCCCTCGCCGGAGGCTATGATTATCCTTTTGCCGAAAGCGTTTGTAACATCTCCGGCAGCAAATATGCCCGGACAGGACGTGGAGCAGTCCTGATTAATGATTATCTCACCCCTATCGTTCAGTTCGACAAGATGAGAGACAAGAGATGAGTTGGGCTGCAGCCCGATTGCAATGAATACACCTTTAACCGGAATATCAAGCATTTCATCGGATGCTGTCTTCCTGAGAACAATGCCTGACAGCGTTTTTTCGCCTTTAAATTCCAAGACCTTATATCCCTCAAATTTCTTAAGATTTTTAAATCCGCTAACCCTCTCAATTACTACAGAGTCTGCTGTAAGTCGGGTATCAGAAATAATGTGTATATTCCCTGCCACATTATACAGGGTTTCAACTATCTGCAAAGCGGAATTCCCTCCACCGATTACTGCCACATCTTTATCCTGCACAAAGGAGAAGTCCTGAATATTGCCGTAGAAGACGCCCTTTCTCTGAAATTCCTCTTCCCCCTGCACCTTCAATCGTCGTCTTGTCATGCCCGTGGCAATGATTAGCGTCTTTGCCAAATATGTTTTGAGTTCTGATGTGGTAACATTAAAACTGCCTTCGCTAACTTCAATTTTT
>Ga0100392_1005434_pt1 | contig 11221 bp, 17 predicted proteins | sample CryGeymeta201516_FD_81548 | JGI IMG/M metagenome (GOLD analysis project Ga0100392, IMG submission 81548) | Groundwater microbial communities from Crystal Geyser aquifers in Utah, USA - Crystal Geyser metaG 2015-16 | ecosystem: Environmental > Aquatic > Deep subsurface > Groundwater | place: USA... | reverse complement strand
GAGGGAAAAAACGAAACTGTTCCTCAGAGATTTCCTTTCTGGGAACGACTTTGCACTCATCGACCTAACACATGTGTTTTCACTCTCTGAAGATGTGATATCCTCTGTGCCAGGCTACAATAGGCGGTGTAGAAACGCAAGGTCTATCCCAGACATGCATCTGTAGAATCTGATCTGTTGATAACGGTAAATTGCAATGTCTTCTAATTTTTTACTCATCAAAATAAAACATCTGTGAGTCCAAGTATTGCATAAATATATTAGAGTTCACAAATATTAACTTGGCAACAGAGAACATTATAACCGTAAACAGGAGGGGGTTTCGTTCTATAAATTCGATAACGATCGCTGATAAATTTCCAATGGTACGGGGTGTTCATACCATTCCCTTTTGTTACAATCATAACTTCTAACCACCATATGCCTATTTTGTTGATTATCACCCTTGTTCATGATATTCCTGAATGTCAGATTACTAAAATTGTTAGCGAAACTTTCTACAGGTCTTCCACCATTAAACGTATGCATGGAATCATTAATTAATGCAAGAATGGTTCTGCCATAATAGCCTTCTAAATTTGAGTAAGATACTCTCAGTTTCCATTTTACTCTAAAATTCCCACCTTCCATAGCATTGGTATTAACCACTCCTGTGAAATTCCCATTTGGATCAACCAGCTCAGGATGTTTTTCTTTTAAAATTTTAATAGTTTTTTCCTTTAGTTCATGATAGCATTCGCTAAGATATTGTGTAATGGTGTCTTCATCAGCACCTTGGTCAACAAGGGCTTTTAAAGTCTGATCATGTTTTGCATTATTTTTTGCAAGATGGACTAAACATCGTATGTGTTCAGCTACATTGTATGCTTTATGGCCATCAGTGCACAACATAAGAACACCAATTAATGGGCTTAGAAGAGCTGCAGCAAGAATACTATTAAATGGGAATTTAGAGAAGATAAGAGAACCATATGCTTTAATTTCTGGTACATATGATAGTCCGAGTGTTACACTTTCACCATATTTTAATGGTTTTTCCCCTTTTCTTTTCCTTTCTCTATTCTTTTTTTTAATTTTTTCTTAGAGCCTTTAATGCAGGGATATGTTTCATCTGCAACTCCTGTGGGTTTAAGATTTGGGTGTTTCTTCAGTAATTTCTTAACGTTTTCTACACCAAAAAGAAGGTGAAGCATATTAACTCCCAGAGGCTTTTCGTCAGCATATATTCCTGCAGCCTTTATGACTCGTCTCTTAAATAGTATCACCCATCTTTTCACTGTGTCACGGTCTACTTGTATACCCATTTCCATCAATAGAATTTCTACTTTATTATATGGGTTAGTTGATGCTAAATGAAGAACGGTATCAACAATCGGTGCACCGTATGATATGTCTGGGTAGAATGGCCCATTTGATGCATATTTGTGGCTGCATCGTTTACATTTATATTGTTTGAGATGAACGTAAATGTCCTCTGGACCTTTATCAGTAATTAGTCTACAAAATAGTCTATGTTGCTTTCCCTTTCGAATATAGTCTTTACATCCACATTTAGGACATATCCTGGGTTCATCATAGAGTCTGTCTTTATATAATTTTTTGATCCCATTGATTATCATCGAAACTAAAACAGTCGAAGCTAATCGAGGGAGTTTCTTTGGTATTGGTTTACGCATATTTATTCCCATCCCTTATTCGTTCTCTCCCCCTAATATTTCTTGCTAGTCCCTAATAGGTATACCAGATATATAAGCCCTTCTTATTCTACACCACGGAATAGTGAAGGAAAACTATTTTATGGGGAATACAATTATACCATGTGCTGGTCTGAAATGAAAAATGAGAAAAAACTTATCATGTTCCTTCAAAAACAGGATTATATTAAATCTGCATACCTTTTCGGCTCTGCTGCTAAAGAAAAAACCGGGAAACTAAGTGATATTGACATAGGTATTTTACTTGATGAATCCTTACTCAAAGAGGATTTGCTTAATCTGAAACTGAATCTGATAAGTGAAATAATCTCAATCCTTGGAACAGACAAAATAGACCTGACTGTTATGAACAATGCGCCTGTATCGCTTAACTATGAAATAATTAAAGCAAACAAACCTCTTTTTGTACGGAATAAAACCGAGAAAGTGGAATTTGAGCATCAAATAATGTTAAAATATTTGGATAGATGCTACTATGATAAAAGACATTCCAAACTTTTTCTGAAAAAAGTTGCTGAGAGAGGGCTGTCATTCTAAGGTGAAAACATGGATGAAAATGAGAAAATTGCAAGAAAAATAGAGGCGATGAAGAAATATATTGATTTTTTAAAATCCTATAAAGGGGTGACTAAAAAGGAACTGGAAGAGAATTATGAGTTGAGAAGCGCTGTTGAAAGAAACTTTCAACTTGCTATAGAGTCTGTCTTGGACATAGGGGAGGTAATTATCTCAGCATATAATTTTGAAAAACCAGAGGATTATAAAAGTGTAATTTTGATACTTGGAAAACATGGTGTAATCCCAAAAGATTTCGCAGATGATTTTTCAAAGGTAGCAGGACTCAGAAATATTTTGGTCCACATGTATGAAAAGATAGATGTAAGCAAACTCTACAAATATTTACAAAACAATCTAAAAGACTTTGACAAGTTTTCCATGTTTATAGCGCGTTATCTTGAAAAAAAGTGAGAAAGAATGAAAACGTTGAGGGGATCAAAGAAATTGCCTAACAAGACAGCATAACATTTGAAGAAAGTTCAGCCATTATTTTTTCAACCCTAATAGAGAATATATTGCACCGCAGAGCCCCCCACCAAAGAATAGAGAAAACAGTATTGCAAAACCTTTTACACCCAAATAATCAATGATTAAGCCAAATAACCCCAAAAAATGAAAAATATGCTAAGAAGGAGTGCAACTCTATATTCATATCGTATTTTCTTGTTATCTTGCCTGATATCACTTCTCATCATTATCACTGTTCCATAATCCCTATAACCGTATTTATATTTTCTTCAGTCTCCCAAGTATGGGCTCATAAACAATGCCTTTGTCCATGAGTGAGTTTATTGCTTCTTCAACCCTGTTTTTGTCCATCCCGTTTTCCTCTGCCTTTGTTAGTATTTTTTCCCAGGATGCGCCTTTCCCCGTATCCATTGCTTCAATCATTTCAATAAGTTTTTTTTCATCCTCAGTCTCCTTTTTTTCCTCAGTTATAACCTCCTGTTTTTGCGGTAATGTTTCTATTTCCTCTGACCCTGGAAGCAGATATCTTAATGCCTCTATCAGCATTTCAGAATATTTTTCAACATCAACATTTCCATAGTTTTCAACAGCGAGCATAACGCCTTCCGCCAGATTTCTGTCAAAACCAAGCGACACAAGTTTTTCAATTGTTGGAGGATTCATTTTCAAAGCCTCGGAAACCGCTTCCATCCTTCTTCTCATATGTCTGCATGTTTCAACAACCCAGATATCCCTGGCATCAGCATCAACTTCCTTAACAATTTCAGGTCTCACAGATGTATACACCGTCCCCTCCTCAGGTGAGTATGTCCTGCTCTTGCCTATTACTGCGACAAATGCAGGAGTTTTAATCTCATTTAATTTCTGTACAGCTAGAGGCTGGTACTGCCCTGCGTACACTGTGAAAACACCTGTTGGGTCAGAGACCCTTGCCCTGAGCATGTTTTCACCAACGTTTTCCTTTTCTGTCAGCACCCCCACTATGAAGAGTCTGCTGATTTTCGCTCCAAGCGGTGTGACAACATAAGAGGCCTGTTTTTCACCACCCTTTATTTCATATGTTGCACTGCTGAATTCCTCTGCAAAAACCCTCCAGGCCGTTTCTCTCATATCAGTTCCTCCAGCATTTTTTTCGCCTCCTCCTTAATATTTTTTTTCAGGAACACTGCGTCCGAGGCTATGAGCGTTATGTCGTAATCATCCTTTAGCGTATAACCCCTTATTTCAAGGTTTTTTGTCAGCAGCTTATCTGTGAGCTCATCCGTGATTGTTTCAGTGCTCATTTTCTCCTGAGCAGTCTTTTTGCATTCCTCAAGGTTTTTGCCAAGAATCTTTTCAGTAATCTCCCTTCCAAACAGGATGTTTAGCGCACCTGTTCCATCATCAACAACCGCTTTTGTTCTCAAATCAGGAACCCCTTCCACCTTACCGTGTATAACACAAACCCCTTTCTGAAGACTTCTTTTACATTCAGGGCATCTGAATATCAACCCGCTTCCGTTTTTCACATCAAGAATCGCACCATCAATAACAATACCAAGCCCACCACCAATTTTTGTTAATTCAGATATTGATACCCTTCTATCAGTTACGTTTATTTCCTTCTCTATCTTTTCGACCCTTGCTTTTTCATCAAAGTTCAACTCAGGTCTGCCCCTGTTTGTCTTTATGTATCCTCCTGTGATTTTTATTTTATCATTCTCCTTTAAACCAAAATCATGCCAGGCTGTGAATCTTGCCTTGCCTGTTTCATCACCGAGTACACCTGAATATATCCCTTTTTCCATGCCTTTAACATTTATTTTTCTTTCCTGAACAGAAACAATTTTCACCTCTACCGATATATTCCTTAACCCTTCCCTGAAATCAGCAATCGTACACCCCTTTATTGTTGCTCCTTTATACTCAACACTTGGAACTCTGTCCTGTGATTCCTTTGTCACACTTGCCCCTTTCCCAAGGTTCACCTGGATGATGCCCTGATATTCAGTTGTATATGCATTGTGAATCATGGTCACATCATTCTTATTTAGATTAAAGTCATCCCATGCAGTAAAAGGTTTTGTACCTGTCTGGTCACCAAGTATCCCATAAAAGATTGTTTTTTCCTGATTGTCCACAATAACTGTTCTCTTATTAACGCTTACAATTCTGCAGAGAATGTCAACATTTTTTTCACCTGATTTCAGCTCCTCAAGTTTTTTCTGGACACCAACCCTTAACTCACGTATGTTTCCCCCATATTTTTTTACAATACCCTGCTTCGCCACCTCTACGGGTACCTTTTTATTTAAATAATTCTCTAACTCTTTCTCAATCTCATCCCTGCCTGCTTTATTTCCAACTGCCCTGAGCACATCATCAACATGCCTGCTTAACTCAGAATCATCTACCATAACTTCACCATGACTTAATGGGTGTTGGAATATATAAAAAATTGCTTATTTCTTCTTCCATTCCGTGTACCCGCATTTTCCACAGGAGCTCCTATCAGAATGCTCCCCTAAGAAAACACCGACTCCACATTTTGGGCAGTTTTTCCTTTTTCTTTCAAGTTTAGACTCCTTGATTTCATAGTAATTATGAATCTTTTTTGCCTGTTTTTTTTCTTTTTTCTTTTCTTTTTCTGCCATTTTCTCACCAATTTTTTTATTATTTCTTTTCCTCAGACCTTTCTGCTTTTTTCTCTTTTACTTCAGTCTTTTCCTTTTCTTCAGGTTTTTTATATTCCTCTTTTTTATCCTTTTTCTCAGATTTTTCTTCTTTTAATTTTTTCTTTTCTCCGGATTCCTCCTTCTTTTCAGTTTTCTCTGTTTCTTTTCCCTCTTCTTTTTTCCCTTTTTCTTCTTCAGGTTTTTTTCCCTTTTTTTCAGTTTTCTCTTCCTTTTTTTGTTCAGGTTTTACTTCTTCTTTCTCCTTTCCTTCCTCCTCAGGTTTCTTCTTCTCTTTTGCTTTCTTCTCCAGCAAATTGTTCCTCATGAGTATGTAGTCGCTTTCCAGCCCCTTAACATCCTCTATGTTTTTGTAAACCTTGGCATAACCACTGCTTTCAGGCCTGCCGAATTCTGGTTTCATGTTGTCAATGATGACATTGCCTTTGCTCACGCCTAGAAGTTCTGCCAGCTTCTCCTTTATCTCAGATCTTTTCGGTGTTTTCTCATTTAAATGAACTGCTTTGAAAACAACTTCTGTCCGCCCTATCACCATGTTTTCTTTCCTTGATACGATTTCAATTTCCATTTTTCTCACCCTGTAGACATTTTCCCTAATACCTTTCCTACTAATTGTTTTTTTCCATGGGTAACCTCAACAGCAACAATTCCCTTTCCAGGCAGCCCGTAAACGACAACACTATTTTCTGGTGCAAGGAAAATGCACGGTAATGCAGCCAGGTCTTCCTCGCCTGTTACTTCAATCCTTGTTTTCTCATTCCCATCATATGCATCTTTAACTGCCTGCCACAGTTCATCTGTTATGGTGCCAGGAGGGTTGTTTATCCTAACTACCCTGTTGCCTATGTGCGACACTTTTTCCCTTAACCCTTTTAATTCTTTCCTCATGATTTTAAAGTCAACGACTGTCAAATCAGGGACAACCCCTTTTTCATAAATTGTTACTGCTACCGCATCACCAACCGCGGTAACCTTCCTGTTTTTTATCTCATCCATTATCCTGTTTTCATCAACTACCTTTCCAAGCGGTTTTTTCAGTTCATTCCTAAGGGATTCAGGCAGTATGTACAATTCATCTCACTCTCAACGCAAACTTTCCATTAACATCTATGTTCATTTTTTTTGCAATCTTTGACCTTGAATAATCCATCACTATCAAATAACCTTTCCAGTCCTTTGAAAGTGCACCACCACATCTTGGGCATTTCCCCTGCTCTGTAAGCATGTGGCAGTTTTTGCATGCCTTCATTTTTTCACCTTCTTTTTCTTCTTTTCTTCATCCTTCACTGCCTTCTTTTCTCCTTCTTTCTTTCTGCTCTCCTCAATCCATTCTAACTTGCCTAAACCGGTCTGTCTCATTGTAAGACCAATCCTGCTTTCCCTTGGATTTATCTCATTCAGGCTTAATGTAACAATTCTTGCCCTTACCGTATCCCCAACCTTCAGCTCCTTTTTTCCTACTTTACCAATCAATCTCTTATTACCACTGTCAAAATTTATTCTGTCATCAAGTATCTGACTTATATGAACAAGACCATCCAGTGGCCCAAACCTGATGAAGGCGCCAAAACTCAGTGCCTCACACACAAACCCCTCAATGATTTCCTGCATCTCAGGCTTGAGAACAAGGGCGTTGAAGCTTACCTTTTGATAAACGCCTCCGTCACCATGTACTATTTTCCCCTCATCAACCCCTTTAACATTGGTAACAAGGAGTGTAAATGCACCGTTTGCCATCCTCCCCTCAAAGTTTTCCCTTGCAAATTCCTCTGCAACTTCATCTAATTTTTCATTCAGCTTCTCAGGCGGAATCCTGACCGTTTCCTCTTTTTCTATCATCATATACATACTATCACTCTTTTTAATTAAACGTTTTCCCTTTGATAAACTCCACATGTTACGGAAAACGCCAAAGCGTTTTCCGTAATAAATCCATGTTGCGGAGTTTAGTATCTACTGCTTTCTATATATCTTTTTGCATTATATAAGGCCGTTACAATGCGCAAAAACACTAGCAAAGACCAGGGAAATCACTGACATGAGTTTTATCATAATATTTAAGGAAGGTCCTGCAGTATCCTTCATAGGGTCCCCGACTGTGTCACCGATGACGCTTGCCTTATGAGGCTCCGAGCCTTTTCCACCAAAATTGCCTGCTTCAATCCATTTTTTAGCGTTGTCCCAGGACCCGCCGGCATTAGCCATTGTTACTGCAAGCATGAACCCGCACCCTATTGCTCCTACCAGAAAACCGCCGAGTGCATATCTCCCAAGCACAAATCCAACAAGTAATGGTGCAACAATAGCCATCAAGGAAGGAAGAATCATCATCTTTAAAGCCCCTTTTGTGGAGATGTCAACACATTTTCCATACTCTGGTTTTGCTGTGCCATCCATCAACCCTGGAATTTCCCTGAACTGACGTCTAACCTCCTCGATTATTACGAAACTGTTTTTTCCTGCAGCGGAAAGTGTTAAAGCACAGAAGACCGCAGGCAGTATGATTCCAATAAACATTCCTGCCATAACATAGGGGCTGAGGAAGCTGCTTGATAGAGCATCAGGAATGACAATTCCACCTCCTTTTACCTCTACGATTCCTACAGCCATTGCGTAGGATAACATCAAAGCCAATGCGGTTAAAGCAGCTGAGCCTATTGCAAAACCTTTACCTGTCGCAGCAGTTGTGTTTCCTAATGAGTCAAGGGCATCTGTTCTTTTCCTTATATTCTCCCCGAGCCCTGACATTTCAACAATCCCGCCAGCATTGTCAGCAACAGGACCATATGCATCTGTTGCTAGGCTAATCCCTAATGTGGAAAGCATCCCTATCCCGGATATGGCAATACCATAAAAACCAGCAAATTTATAAGCAGCAAGAACCGCAAATGCTACTATGAGAAGAGGGAATGCCGTGCTGAGCAGACCGTTTGAAAATCCTCTTATTATGTTTGTCCCAGCACCTGTTGTGGAAGCCTCAGAAATTTTCCTTGTTGGCTTGTATGCATAGGAGGTGAAGTAATTTGTGCTCTCTCCAATCAGGATGCCTGCAATTAATCCTGCAAGGACTGCCCAGAATATCTCCAGGTCTGCTTTTAGATAATACACTGCGAGGAATGAAAAAATAGCAGTGAACACGGCTGCTGAGAATGTTCCTCTGCGAAGTGCGGTGAGCAATGCTTTCATTTCAGGTTTTTCTCCAACCCTGACCAGGCATATTCCAATGATTGATGCAACAATTCCCCCTGCTGCCACCATCATCGGAAGATGATATGCTGTATCTGGGGTTTCTACCATCATTACCACTATCACCCCAAGTGTCATTGTTGCAATGATTGAACTCACGTATGATTCAAAAAGGTCAGCGCCCATGCCTGCTACATCACCAACATTGTCACCAACAAAATCAGCAATAACCGCGGCATTCCTGGGGTCATCCTCAGGAATACCTTTCTCCACTTTTCCTACAAGGTCTGCTGCTGCGTCCGCGCCTTTTGTGTATATCCCTCCCCCAACCCTGGCAAACAATGCTACTGATGATGCGCCAAACCCATAGGCAGGAATGATGCTACAGAAATCTTTTGGGGGTAGATTATGGAATGCAAAATAGAGTAAAGATAAGCCAAGGACGCCTATGGATACAACGACCATTCCCATCACAGCTCCTCCTCTGAAGGAAACCTTTAATCCTTCATTCAGGCTTTTCTTGGCAGCATTCGCTGTTCTACCATTGGAGCGTATAGCCATGTTCATGCCAAGGTAACCCGCACTCATGGAGCATAAAGCACCAAATATAAAAGCAAAGGCCTGCCCAGGCCCAAGCACTACCCCAAGAACAATCGCAACAGATATCACAAATACGCAAAGTATTTTGTACTCCCTATGCAGAAACGCTAGGGCCCCTTCTTTAATAGCTGCTGATATTTCCTTTATTTGAGGAGAGCCTTCGTCCTGCTTCAGCACATACCTGGCTAAGAAGACAACAAACAATAGCCCTAAAAATCCTGTTATTACCGCGCCGTACACTGGATCAATTGACCTCAGTAGTGTTAAATCCATTCTTTCACCGTTTCTTGGTATTGCTATGTCGTGATATAATGTTTATGGTTTTGTTGAAGAAATGTTTATGGTTTGGTTGAAGATTAATACTCGGTTGGAAAAACCTTCTTGCCAAGCATCTTTGCAAACTTCCGGGGTGTAGTGTACTCTGGAAATGTTTCAAAATCCCTATCATAGGCTACAAGGATATTGATTCCTAAACTTTTGACTGTGGTAATATGCTCTAAGTCTTTTAACTTGATGTCTTTCTCCCATTTTGCCATTGCAGATTCATATTCCTGCCTTAAGCAGATGATGCATTTCTTGCGCAGTAGTGTTTCAAACAAAAATGCAAAATTTTTGTTTTGCCGTCTTTGAAGATATTTTCTAACTTCTCTTAGAACCTTATTGTTAATCACACACTCAAACTTGCTTTCCATAAGCGCTTCAAGAATCACTGCTGAGTTACAGTTTTCTATCTCAAGTCCAAAAAGAATAACTGAACTATCCAGAAACACTTTCATTTTTCACACTCGAGATTTCTTTGAGGATTTCATCAGGTGATAATCTATCTTTTGCAAGTTTTTTCTGCATACCTTTCAGGAGCTTTATCTCATCTATTATTCCAATATCCACTGCAAGTTTTAGCAGTGCCATTCTTATCGCTTCACTCTTGGTTTCTGCAATACCAGCACTCATAATCCTCTGCAGAATGTCTTCCTGGTATCCATGAAATTTTATTGTAAGCGTTGTCATAGCATATCACCATAATTATTATTGTTTTTCACTATATTAAAGTTTTTGCTGGGTTGCTGTATATGATAGTAACAAACACCTGCTATTACTGCCCTGTACTATCAATTAATCTGAGAATCACTAAATCCATCCTTTCACCAATTGGAGCAAAGCGTTTTATTTTCTCAGTGATGAAAGATGAGAAGAAAAAGATTTGAGTACGAAATACTGGTAAATAAAAAGGTTGTTTGGCGTGGGCTTGATCCTGAAAAAAAATTTGATGAAATTAGAAAAAAGTATCCAAACAAAAAGGTTGGCATTGCATGGAAACCTGGAAAAGGGGTTTTAATCGCATAAAAAGGTGGTTAAATGCCGGAGAAAACATTCAATTACAAGGAAGGGAAGTCAGACCTGTTCACAAAAGTAAAAAGACCACTGATAGATATAGAGGCGTTCTCTGAAAGCAGAAATATTTGGGTTCTACTGTATGAGGTATTGGCAGATACAGGGGCAGATATCTCTATTTTCCCAAGAATAATTGGTAGGCTCATATTTAATGATATAACTGATGGGAAGCAAATAGAGATCAGAGGTGTTGTGCCATACTCAAGACTGATTTGTTATCTTCACAAAGTAAAAGTCAGGATTAACGGGAGGAACTTTACAATGCCTGTAGCAGTAGCTGACTCAGATGATGCACCATTGATTCTTGGAAGGGTTAACGGGTTAGACCTCTTTGATGCAAGCTTTTTAAAAGGAAAAAAGGTTAAGATTAAATGGGAGTGAAAAGAAAATAGGGGTGTAATGAATAGCTAAAATCCGTGTATTTCCCCAATCCTCTGACAAAGTTTTATATCAGTGCAAAGCATTTTATTTGTTTGGTGATAAAAATGAAAAGGATAAAACTATTTGTAATTTTTGTCTTAGCTGGCTTTGGGACAATATTCCCATACTACGCCACATCACCCTTGAATTTCAATGCCTTTAAGATATTTGAGATATAGCAATCGTTTGATATTGTAGTCACAGGCTCGT
>Ga0100392_1005431_pt1 | contig 11223 bp, 10 predicted proteins | sample CryGeymeta201516_FD_81548 | JGI IMG/M metagenome (GOLD analysis project Ga0100392, IMG submission 81548) | Groundwater microbial communities from Crystal Geyser aquifers in Utah, USA - Crystal Geyser metaG 2015-16 | ecosystem: Environmental > Aquatic > Deep subsurface > Groundwater | place: USA... | reverse complement strand
TACGAGATGACCCTGGACGGAATTGCGAATGGCTTCGCGATGGCGACGCAGAAGGACGGGCTCGTCAACTCCCTGATCTATGCCGTCGCGGGTCTGTTCGTGATCGCCATCTACGGCTATCTCGCGCTCACCTTCCCCTTGCGTTTCATCGACATTGTGATCCGTCTGGCGATCGTCTCGATCCTCACCCCGATCCTCGTCGTCTGTGCGGTCTTCAAGCCGACTCGGGGATACGCGATGATCGGGGTGACCAATGTGCTCAACGCGACGGCCCAGTTCGCCGTGCTCTCGATCATCTTCAAGATCGGCTCCCAGGTGTTCGACACGATGACGGACATCACGATCCAAGCCCCGGTACAGACAGAGACCGGAGGTTTCGGCCTGGGAGCGATCGGGCTGGGATCGATCGGTGGGGACCAGGACGTGACCGGGGTGCTCATGCAGGCGCTGGTGCTCGTCGGCATCGCACTGGTCTTCAACGCGCTGGTGAAATCGGTCCCTGCCATCGCGGCCGAGATCTCGAGGTCCTCCGGTGGTGGAATGGATGCCGGTGGAAACGCCGCCGTCGGAATGGTCGGCCGTGCCACCTCCACGGGTGCGAAGGGGTCCGGTACCGCCACCAAGTTCGGCGCGGGGGCTGTCGGAGCCGGTGCGCGGAAGGTCATGGGGCGCGGCGTCACCTGATGATCGCCCTTTCGGGACCTTCCGAGTCGAGAAGAGGCGCGCGGGGAGACCCGCGCGCCTCTTCTCTTATCCGATCTCGGTCGTCACGGACGATTCCGAGGGTATGTCGGAGAGGAAACGACTGGCGGACGCCGGCTTCTGGAAGCGCTCGCCGGTGTTCGTGATGCAGAGGCGCTCACGGGCCCGGGTTATGAGTACGTACGCGCAGCGACGCTCCTCATCCAGCGCGTTCCCCTTCTCCTGGAGGGCCTGCCAGCTGGGCAGCACGTTCTCCTCCCATCCCGCGCCGATGACCAGAGGCCATTCGAGCCCCTTGGCGGCGTGGATGGTCCCGACCCATACGGCGTCCTCCTTCTTCGCACGACCGTCCTCGGTGAGTCCGAGATGCTCGACGAGCTCCAGGGGCTGCTTGTCGACGCCGATGGTGTAGAGATCAGTGATGTTGTCGATCCGGGTCTTGGCTGTCTCGTGCAGGCTCGTCTCTCCGGCTTCCTTGGCCTCTTCCGCCTGACGGTGCAGGTCGGCCATGTAGCCGGAATCGTCGAGTACCTTCTCGAGAACCTGTGCGGCGGTGCCTCCTCTCCAGAAGAGCCGGTTCGCATCGCGGATGGCCTCCACGAACTGTCCGAGCTGCTCTGGGACGTCGCCATGGAGGGTCTTCCCGACGGTATGGTTCCTGGCGATGTCGAGCAGGGTCATGTGCGTGCGCATCTCGCGTGCGTGTTCTGACGCCTCGACGATCTTCTTGACCGCCATGTCGCCCATGCCTCTCTTGGGCACGTTGACCACGCGTTCGAATGCGCTGGAGTCGTCGGGATTCGCGGCGAGGCGCAGGTATGCCATGGCATCCCGGATCTCGGCCTTGTCCTGGAAGCGACGACCGCCCGAAAGGACGTACGGAATCCCGGCGAACGTCATCTTCTGTTCGATGATGTTGAGGACGTGGCTGGCCCGGGACAGGATGGCGATGTCGCTTGGCTTCATGCCTCCATCGATGCTCTGGCGCACGGTGTCGAGGATCCACTTCGCCTCGTCGTCGGCATTCAGGAAGTCGTAGATCTCGACCTTGTTCCCCTTCTCCGCGCTGGTGAAGAGCGTCTTGCCCAGACGCTTCTCGTTCTTGTCGATCACCGCATTGGCGACGTCCAGGATATGTCCGGTCGAGCGGAAGTTCTGCTCCAGCCTGATGACGCGTACATCGTCGAACTGGTCCGGGAATTCGAGGATGTTCTCGATGCGCGCACCGCGCCATGAATAGAGCACTTGGTCGTCATCGCCGACGACCGCGAGATTGGGATTGCCGTGCGCGATCTGCTGCAGCCAGGCGAACTGCAGTCCGTTCGTGTCCTGGTATTCGTCGACGAGGATGTGCTTCCACTTGTCCCCGAAGAGCGCGGGATCCACGACGCCATTGTAGAAGGCCTCGGTGACGATGGAGATCAGGTCGGTGAAGTCGAGGACGCCGTCCTCGGTCTTGGTCTTCTCGTACTGGGCATAGATGTTGTAGACCGCGTTGTCGGCGCGATTGATGAGCTCGTTCTTCTCCGCCGGATTGCCACGGACGTTCTCGATGAAGTCCAGGGCCGCCTCGATGAGTTCCTTGTCCACGTTCTTGCCGTAGAGGGATTTCCCGAGGCGCCTGACGAGACGCTTCTGGTCATCCGAATCCATGATGACGTAGTCCTGCTTCACGCTGAAGAGATCGTAGTGCTCCCTGAGCATGCGTGCGCAGATCGCGTGGAAGGTCCCGACCTGCATGCCGGCGAGATCGTCGACGCCGAGCTTTCGCTTGAGACGCGTCTGGAGCTCCCGCGCGGCCTTGTTGGTGAATGTGACGGCGAGGATCTCCTCGGGCGTCGCGTGACCCGATGCGATGATGTGCGCTATCCTGCTGGTGAGCGCGGTGGTCTTCCCTGTTCCTGCGCCTGCGAGGATGACGACGGGCGAGCCACGGTGTTCGACGGCTTCCCGCTGCTGCGGGGTGAGACCTTCGACGATGGCATCGATCCGCTCGTTCTCGATCGGGGGACGATAGTCGTCCTCGATGTCGTGCCAGTCGAAGGGATCGTCAAAACGTGCCATGGCTTCTTTTCCTCTATCGCGATTCTCTGCTGCCGTATTCCTGATGAAGCCATAAAAGGAGAAGGCGGAACCGCGCGAACGGTCCCGCCTTCCTTTCCATGACGGATCGGGACGTCAGACGAGGGTCTCGGCCAGTCCGGCGTCGATCCGGCGCTGGTGGATCCGGTCGCCGGGCAGATCGCCCACCGGACCTTCCTCTGCGCGGTCGAGAGCATCCCATGCGCGCTCCCACGTCCCGGTATGCGCGCCCTTCGAGTATTCCGTCGGACGGGTCTCGAAGAAGTTGGCGTGCTCCTGGCCGGTGAGTTCGTCGATCCACGGGAGCGGGTGCTCCTCGATGTTGTAGATCGGGTCGAGGCCCAGCTGCGCCAGGCGCATGTCGGCGATGTAGCGGACGTACTGCTTGTATTCGTCCGGCGTGCCGATGGGGGCCTTTCCGAACTCGAACGCGCGGTCGATGAAGGCATCCTCCATGCGGACGTAGTTCCGCGCCGCTTCGTGGAAGTCGTCCTGCAGATCGCGGATGTTGATGCCCGTCTCGTCGCACAGGACGTGCAGCAGCTTGATGCCGGCATTGACGTGGATGGTCTCGTCACGGATCGACCAGGAGACGATCTGCCCCATGTTGCGCATGCGGCCCTTCTTGGGATAGCTGAGGAGCATCGCGAACGAGGCGAACAGCTGCAGGCCCTCGACGAAGGCGGCGAAGCAGCCGAGCGTCATGATGAGGTCCTTGAGCGTGTCGGCGTTGTACTGCTTGAGGAAGTCGTGCTTCTCGCGCATCTCCTCGATGTCCAGGAATTCGTGATAGGTCGAATCCGGGAGCTTGAGGCTCTCGAGGATGTAGCTGTATGCCTCGATGTGGATGGTCTCGAAGCTGGAGAAGACGGCGAGCATGCGACCGACCTCGCCATTGCGGAACACCTTCGTGAGGATGTTCATGTAGTTGTCGAGGACATCCACGTCCGCCTGGGTGAAGAGGCGGAAGATGTTCATGAGGAGATCGCGCTCCTGGTCCGTGAGCCGTTCGGAGATCGGCGACCAGTCCTTCAGGTCTTCGCCCATCGGCAGCTCGCGTGCCATCCAGTGGACGCTCTGCTGGCGATCGCGCATCTCTTCGGCCCAGGAATGGCGGAAGGGCTTGTATGTCTCGCTCTTCTGGAAGAGCGGGGTGTCGATCTCTGACACCGGCGTGCTGAGTGCATAATGGGTCATGTCGGTCCTTTCAGTTGATGGAGAGCACGGCCTTGGTCCATGCCTCGATTGTGTTTCCGGAAGTCTCTGCCACGAAGTTTGAAGGATGGATGAATCGGATCTCACCTATCTCGGCATTCGGCTCTATCTGGGATTTCATCTCGTCGTCCAGATCGATCTCGGCCACGATCCCGAGATGCACGCGATCGACATCGCTGTCGCGCCGCACGATGAGTCCCTTCCATTGCAGATCATCGCCTTCGATGTCGAGACCGACTTCCTCCCGGATCTCCCGGATGCAGGAGAGCCGCAGCGTCTGATCGAGATCGACGACGCTGTCCTCGTGGACGACGTCCTCCAGATCGATGTGCCCACCGACGCCGATCGACGCCTTGCCGTGGAGTCGTCCTTCGTTGCCCTTGTCGGGACGGATGTAGGTTCCGACGCGTCCTTCGTGCTTCAGGATCACGTAGGGGATGAGCTGCAGGAACGAGGAGGCGTGCGGATGACCCTCGGCCTGGGGATCGAGGGTCTCGAGATGTGGTCGGTACCCGAACCACAGGTTCCCGCGCGATATGTATTCGATGGGGTCCATGTCGACATATCCCTCGAATTCGGGATTCTCGGTTTCGACGACAAGGATGTGTGCGTTCTTGCTCATTGTAATTCCTTGTGATAGTAGAATGGAGAGGCGGAAGAGAGAATTATATCGTCTTCCGCCTCCTCGCCATTATACTATTGACAGGCCTTAGTTAGAATGTGGGGGGTGTCTCACTGCGCAATTGCGCACCTGCCGTGTGCATTTGTGCGTCGGTGTATCCATTGATCTTTCTCCTGTCATTCGATCGGTTGGGAGGAGAATGACGTGACCTGATTCTAGGACAAGGTCGTCGGTTCTCCAAGGTTAATTCATGGCTTGTCTGTCTCACTACGGTCGTGAGAATTCGCTGGGAAAGGCAGCGGATCGGGACGCGAGCGGAGGTAGAGAACGCTCCTTCGGTCCGCATCGATCGTTATCGCATCGACGATCACATCGTCGATATCCGCCAGATCGGGTAGACCCAGCACTTCCGCGATCGAGCGGTCCAATGCGTCCCGTCCGATGGCGCGAGGCGTCCGGATCGTCTGCGTCCGGCCATCGTCCTCGAAGAGCAGCGCACCGTCACGAGGACAGGGCAACCAGTGGCGCAGGATATGGACCCGCCGATCGGTGACCCTGAGGCCGATCGAGCGGACATCCTTGTCGGAAATGGGGACGGGATTTTCCTTTCCTTCGTCGCCCCACCGCCACCGGACGTCCTGGATGAGATCGATATCCCCCAGGTGGGCTATACGTCTGGTCAGGCTGTCCACCCGCAGATCACGGGGATCGACATGCTCCCAATCGTCGATCCTGAGGCCTTCGACGTCGATGCGTTTACCGGCGTCGACGGCGCGCTCCATGAGTCTGCCCAGAGCCTCGATCTCCTCGGTCCTTACCGAACCGTCCAGACCGACGTGGACCTTGCAGGCATCGGCTTCATCCGGCTTGATCGTTATCAGGGTGGGGCGGCTCACCCGCAGGAGCCATCCGATTCTCGCATTGGCGTCCACGGTCGCGCGGATGGCCGGACCGAAATAGCTGCTCGAACGTCGTTCGGGATCGAAACTGGTCACCGCATCGATATCGTGTCCACCTGCCGCGAGCCCTGCCGTGATAGCGTCGAGGATCATGATCAGGTCGTCGCGCGGTAGGCTGGAGAGCGCGACCCTGGTCGTACCTTCACGTGCGCCGAGGGGTGATCCGCTCGTCACCGGCCTGGTCCGTGCGCCGAAGGCGAGATCGAATTCACCGGTCAGACCGATGGCCAGCTCCTCGCGGCTGGGAATGCGGACGCCTTCCGCGGTCTTGACGAGATACCTGATGCGCGCCGCCAGGACGCTCCGGAATATGCCGGCATGTTCGCGTGCGAGCGCATCGGTAAGGCGTTCGGAAGCGGATCCACCGAGGTGGAACCGGTCCTCCATGAGGAATATCGGTCGCCTGTCCTGGCGAGGAGGGTCGATCGCATGTGCTTCTAGGATCGCCGTGGCCATTCTTCCCGCCGCTTGCAAGCTGTCGTCGTGGTCGTCATAGCCGGCGGCGGTCGCGGCGATCATGACGGCTGCGACCAGCTCCGGGTCGCCGCCCGTCTCGCCGAGTGCGCGCAGCACCTCGTTCGCGTCATGCAAGCGGTCGCGCTGACTTTCCAGCGAGAGCAGGTGGAAGGCGGGAATGGGACGATCGTAAAGGCTCGATCCGCGATCAATCCACATGTGGCGCAGGCCCGACACGGTCCGCAGTTCGGACAGGTCGTCGCACACGACGTCCACCACGGTCGTCAGCCCTTCTTCGAGGTCCACGCCGTGTCGCTCCATGGCTTCGGTCCACCGCTGCACCAGCGTCGACCAATGCGGCATTCGTGACCAGACGTTGCTCATGATGGTCTCCTTCCTTCTAAGATGCGCACGCCGAAGCACCGCAGAGGCGAGGGCCTCCGCGGGAAGACGCGATGTGTTTTGATGTGATGATTAGTTCCGGTCCTCGCGCAGAGGATCGGAGCCGATTTTCAAGAGGGTGCTATGTGATCGGGCGTGCTCTGAGCTGAGATCGCCAACGATATCGTTGCTATGGTTAGCGAGGAATACCTTGTCCCATGGCGACCGCTGCCAACTGGTTGCGATCCCTTGCCTGACGGGCGGAAATATCGGTGATCATCCGCTTGAGCTGATGCTCCCGATAGCGCTCGTCCAGCCTTGAATCGTCTTCGAAGGCCTTTATGACACCGAGGGGGTTGTTCTTCGTCCGCATATGGAGACGGCGCCCTACGATGTCGGTCTGGAGGTATGCGTCGAGGGACTTCAGGACCGACGTGGCAACGCGCGCTCGTTCGGGGTCCGACCCGTCGCCCAGGGCCTCGGAGATGTATTCGCGAAGCACGATGGGTGCCGCATCCAGTTGGCGCTTTGCGACATCGTAGTTTCTTCCCAAGGTGACCACGTTGGCAGCCCTGCTCTGGAGACAGTGGAGAGGATGCATGACGGCCAGGGATACGGCGGACTCATCGCCCCCGGACCGCATCGGAAAGTCCATGATCACCATCTGCTTGAGGAGCTTGTCAGCGGGTGGACCTATGACGTTCGACAGGATGTCGATCTCGAGGTCGTGACCATCGATGGTCGCATGCACGACCGCTGCGTTCGGCGTATGGTCGTCGGCCTTGGGGTATTGCACGCGGCCCCCGAGTCTTTCGGCGATCTTCGCTGCTACGGTCCCGGTTCCGAAGAAATCGATGTCCTTAGAAACGAAGGGAGCATAGTCCGACAGCTCGGGGGCCTTCTCGCTGTAGCGTTCGGCCCAGAAATTCAAAGCCTGACCTCCGACCAGCAGCGCGCCCTCCACAGGAGCGGTCCGGTCCATGACCTTCTCCACGATGCCTTGAGGAAGGACGCTGAGCATGGCGATCAATCGAACTCGTTCCACTGACGAACGCTTGCGCGCCGAGCCATGTCACGAGGGATGAACCCGTTGCGCTTCTGGAGCGAAGCGACGTCGATGCGTCCGGCGGCGAGATCACGTTCATCGAGGTCGCGCGCTGCCTGCTTCGCCTCGGCCCTGTCTGACTGGCTGAAGTTCTGATTCGCCATAAGAGAGCCTCCTCTGTTCTTCGTTTCGTTCTTCGTTACGGATATAGGGCGATGAACCGAAATCTTCCACATCCGGATCCTTGACTGCACCTGCAGTGGCAGCGTCAGGCCGCAGAAGTGCGTTTTTCCTACCTCACCTGGATACACCGTTTTCCCAACTTCTTATCGTTCAGCAGCGACACCGGTCTCCATCTCGGGCTACCGCTACGGACAGCTGAAGGAGAGGCCTGTCGCCTCAGTCGCCGATGCCGCGATCCGACGGCGGGAATCGACGCGCATCATGCGATGTGCGCCGCGAGGTCTGCCGGTCCGCCATACCCATGGCTTCGCCGACGGTCGCCTTGGCGATGCTGAACGCATCGGGAAGGATCTTCCGCCCCTTTGCGGTCGGCGTGACGTAGGGGGACAGATCGGTCCCGCCCTTGGCCTCCAGCACTCGCAGCGACTCCTTGAGGCGCGGCAGGGCATCCGGAGTCTCTTCCGACATGATCCTGGCCAGGGTGGATCTTTCCTGTGTGACCGCCGCCAGGTCGTAGACGTCGCGGGGCGTGAACTTGGCCGATCGATATCGGATCTTCTTGATGATCACTTCCTCGGGTGTCTCGAGGGCGATGCGCCGATTACCGTATCCGACCCACTCGAAGCCCGGCTCGGTCTGGAGGGGTGGGGAGAGGAAGTCGATCTCTCCCTCGTCGAGCTCGAACTTCAGGTAGTGACCCGGCCACTGGAAGCGTTCGGAAATGCCGCGTGAGGCAGGATTGTTCGCGGGCACGAAGTTCCTGAGCGCGGTGCCGGGCACGAAGATGTCGATGTCGTAGGATATGCGATGATCGATCTGGATGGCGATCGCGGTGCCGCCCCCGAGCGTCCAGTCGGGGCTATCCGTCTTCTCCGGTTGCGCGCCGAACACGTGATCCAGCGCCGGCAGCGCCTTGTCGAGGAGCTTGCGCCATTCAGAGGCCTTTGCGGTCATCGAGCCACCTCCTCGTCTCGTGTCCGGAAGGCAGGTGCAACTGAGCGGCATCGGCGAGCTGGTCGTAGCTGATGGCCCCCGATATCACGAGGTCGGACAGCGTCTCGAGTTCGGCCTCGTTGAGGAATTCCCTGACGCAGACCCTGTCGGTGGAGAAAGGCCGGATGTCGAGTAGCGAGCCGAGCAGTTCCTGCTCGCTCACACTGTCGGGAAGGGACACGTTCAGGTGACCGATCGCCACGCGCAGGGAACGCCTCGCGCCAGGAAGAGCCAGGGCGGCTTCGAGCCGGTCGTCGGCAATGGTCGCTGCATGCGTCATCTGCTTTTCCCTTCTCTTCCACCTCATCAGGATAGGCGTTTCCTACCCGTTTTCCATTACCCGCGACATTTCCTGAGCTCCGATTTATTCCGGTGGCTTGCTGAGTTCGATCATGCGCGGCAGCGAATCCTCTCCCATCGCCGAAGCAACGAGGAGGGACAGCGCGTGGATGCGCTCGACGAGGGCGGCTTCGACGCCGCGGTGTCGGGCACGTTCCACCTTCGCCGCTTCGCGTTCGTTCGCCAGTTCGCTTCGGAGACGTCTCAATTCTTCGCGTGCGCCGCCATTGGGCGCTGACGCAGCGAGGTTCTGGAAGAGTTCGAGTTCCCGCTTGTAGCGGTAGAGCGTCGGCCGGGGGACTCCGGTCTCCTCGACCAGGTTCACTACCGTCCAGGAGCCGTCCGTCTGCGTGGTGCCGCGGCAGAAACTGTCGATGCCTGCCCGGATCGTCCGTTCGGTGGACTCCGTTCCGCGGAGATCGCCTCCTGCCGCCAGGACGTCGAGCTCGTGAAGACGGTCCGCATTGTCCTTCCTGAGATCCTCGAAAGAGGTCTGATCAGTCTTTTCCATTCCTATCCCGGCTCGACCGTCGTCAGGTCATCGCCATCCTCAGCTAGCGTGGCGACGAACCTGAGGACGTGCTGACCATAGGTCCGTATGGTGGTCCGCCCGGGCACCTGCTCGGTCATCTTGCGCAGGACACTGGAGGACTGACGATGAATCTGAGGAGGATTCGAATTCTGATCGAGGATGAAGGGGGCTCGTCCGGTGAGACCGATCCTGGAGTAGAGCGACTTCGCCAACGGGCCGGCTCGCTCGTGCCAGAACCGTTCGAGCTCTCTCGGCATGAGGGCTTCGTCGACCGGCTGGTCGAGAAGGTTAGGATTGACGAAAGCCAGACGCAAGACGGTGTGCCCTCATGGGTTACGGGGTTTCCCGTTCCATGAGGGCACACTCTCTCACTTTTTCAAGTCACTTATTGACTGTAGTCCCATCCTGTTCCATACAGTGAGACACAGCACAACATTACTATTGACAGGCCTCGCACTCGAAATAGAGCGACTCGTCTTCTTCCTGCGCGGCCATGATTACAGGATTCTGCAGGGTGTTGTCGTCCGTGACGGAACGACGCACAGCGGTGTTCTGAGCACGCTGCGCAGCCTGAGATCGCAGGTAGTAAAGCGTCTTGACGCCTTCCTTCCACGCACGATAGTGCAGGGCGAGCAGGCGCGATAGCGAGATGTTCGGCGGCACGAACAGGTTCGTCGAACTCGCCTGATCGATGAAGATCGAGCGCTCGCGTGCCAGATCGATCAGGTAACCCTGGTTGATCTCGAACGCGGTCTTGAACACCGCCTTCTCGTGCTCCGAGAGGAAGTCGAGATGCTGGACCGAACCCGTGGGGCTGCCGCTCTCGTCCTCATTGGCGAGGATCGAGCTCCAGACTTCCTTGGTGTTCTGGCCCTTCTCCTCGAGGAGCTTCTCCAACTGCCGGTTGCGGATCGTCTTCGAGCCGTCCAGCGTCTTCGCGGTGAAGATGTTGGCCGGGATCGGTTCGATGCACGGGCTCGCGCCGCCGCAGATGGTCGAGATCGACGCGGTGGGCGCGATAGCCATCTTGTTGGTGAAGCGCTCCATCATGCCGGCGTCTTCGGCGTCGGGGCACGGACCACGCTCCTCGGCGAGCTCGCGCGAGACACGGTCGAGTTCGACGCGGATGGTCTTCAGCATGCGGTTCTGGTGGCTGACCGCCATGGCCCCCTCTATCGGCAGCATCTTGCTCTGCAGATAGCTGTGGAAGCCCATGACGCCGATACCGACCGAACGCTCGCGGAAGGCCGCGTAGATCGCGCGCCAGAAGCTCTCGGGGGCCCGCTGGATGAAGTCCTCGAGGACGTTGTCGATGAAGCGGCCGACGTCGTCGAAGAACTGCTTCTTCACTTCCGGCTGGCTCCACTCGTCGTAGTAGAGGAGGTTCAGCGAGGTCAGGCAGCAGACCGCGGTACGCCAGTTGCCCAGGTGATCCGGTCCGGTCGGGAGCGTGATCTCCGAGCAGAGGTTGGACATGGAGATCTTGAGCCCCAGCTTCTTCTGGATCTCGGGACGCAGGCGGTTCACCGTATCGATGTAGACGATGTACGGCTCACCGGTCTTCAGGCGCTGGTCGATGATCTTCTCGTAGAGCTCACGGGCGCGGACTTCCTTGAGGACGGCCCCGGTCTTCCGGCTCACGAGCTGGTGCATCTCGTCGTCACGGACCTTCATCATGAACTCGTCGGTGATGCAGATACCGACGTGCAGGTTG
>Ga0100392_1005418_pt1 | contig 11240 bp, 11 predicted proteins | sample CryGeymeta201516_FD_81548 | JGI IMG/M metagenome (GOLD analysis project Ga0100392, IMG submission 81548) | Groundwater microbial communities from Crystal Geyser aquifers in Utah, USA - Crystal Geyser metaG 2015-16 | ecosystem: Environmental > Aquatic > Deep subsurface > Groundwater | place: USA... | reverse complement strand
GTTTTCACTGCCTTCGAGTTTGGTCATCTTCATTTTGAAGCGAAGATTGTTGGGTGAGTCGGAATTGCGAAGCGCTTCGACTTCATCGATGACGCCATCGTGCCACAACTTAAGCAGGGCTTGATCAAAAGTGACCATGCCGTATTGCTCGCCAGCTTCCATGGCTTCTTTGATGCCGCCGAGGTCACCCTTAAGAATGAGATCGGCAATGCGCGGGGTGTTCATGAGTACTTCAATGACCACGGCGCGTCCACCATCAACGGTTTTCACCAAACGTTGCGACATAATGGCGCGCAGGTTTAGTGATAAGTTCATATATACTTGTGGGTGTGCTTCTTCGGGGAAGAAATTGATGATGCGCTCCACAGCTTGGTTGGCATTGTTGGCGTGAAGCGTGGCCATGGCCAAATGCCCTGTTTCGGCAAAAGCCAATGCATGTTCCATCACTTCCCGATCGCGGATTTCACCTAGCAGGATGACATCAGGCGCTTGGCGTAAGGTGTTTTTTAATGCTGCATGGAATGAGGTGGTATCGGTGCCAACTTCCCGTTGGCTGACAAAACACATTTTGTGTTTATGCATATATTCAATGGGATCTTCAATGGTGATGATGTGACCTGCCTGATTGGAATTGCGCCAATCAATCATGGCGGCAAGGGATGTGGATTTGCCTGAACCTGTGCCGCCCACCATTAATACTAGCCCACGCGTGCTCATGGAAATATCTTTGAAAATATCAGGCAGACCAAGGTCATCAATGCTGGCAATTTCTGTTTTGATTTGACGAATCACCAAGCCAATGGAATTGCGCTGGCGGTAGATGTTCACACGAAATCTACCCACGCCTGGATAGGCCGTGGATAAGTTCATTTCCATTTCGTTGGCAAAGGTCACTTTCTGCTTTTCGCTCATCAATGAAGCAGCAATACGCTCTACAGAAACCGTATCAAGAATTTGGTTGCCTGCGCGTTTAAGGCTGCCGCTGACGCGAAAGCCCGGCGGGGCGCCTGCCATCAGATATAAATCCGAAGCGTCCTTCTCAACCATCACTTTGAGTAGGTGAAGAACTGAAATATTGTCTTTGATTTCCATATGCGCCGCCTGTTCAGACTGGGTGTGTTTAAAGTCTGTGTATGGCTAAGCAATTATGGTGCCTTGTTTGAAAGACTGCGTGCCAAAGAAGGCAGGGAAGATTACGACTGCCAGATGTCTCTAAGCAGCAGCTCGCAAGTGTCATCACCTTCGATGGTGCGAATGCCCTTTATCAGTGAGCGTAGTTCTGCCATTTGGCTTAGCTTGCGCTCGTGCACCAACTTCTGCAGTACTGGGCTTTGTTGATAAAATTGGTCGTAGTCTTGGGCGGTAAGCCTCATCAAGGCGCAATCAGATAGTGTGCGAACTGTCGCAGTGTGTTTGCCGCCAACTGAAACAGCAACTTCACCTACCACCGCACCGGTCTCAAGAGTTTTGAGCATGCGTTCTTGTTGTTCGACCATCACACTGACGGCAAGTTTACCCGAGCGAACCAAAAATAAATTTTGTGCAGTTTCTCCGTCACGCATCAGTGTTTGGCCAGCAGGGATATGAACCAACGTCATTTTTTGCGCAATTTGGATACGAAGTTCAGCAGGAACCGCATCAAACAAAGGAGCGAGTGCCAGTTGCTTGACCAACATTCTGCTACGATACAATTGCTCCAGATGGGTGGATAGCTTGGGTGAACTGAGTTTGAGTGAGTCGAGCATCGCATAGGGCAGTTCTAAAATTTCAACATCGCCCACAGCTACCATTTCAGAAGTACTTCGGCCGCCTGTGAAATATGCGGTTTCACCACAAATATCGTGCAGTGTGCCCAAATGAGAGCGTTTACCATGCAGGGTGAGGTAGCCATCAATTTCACCTTGGATGATAAAATACAATGATTTGGCTTCATCGCCCATTTTGCTCAGTATTTCACCATCTTCTAGGCGCCGGTAAATCATATTCTCCATCAGTGTTTCGAATGCGTCATCGTCAAAAAGGGAGAAAAAATCATTCGGGCGTAGCTTTTGCGCAGCCTTATCTTTGGATGAGAGGAAAGGCACAATCGTCTCACCTGTCTCACCGCGTTCGCGTAAGAGTTTGAAAATCCGTTTGGGACCTTTGTGTTCGTCGGGTTTGATGCTGTGGTAGAGGCGAATCGCCGCAAACGCTTGTGCTGGATAATCTTGTTTGGCGTATCGCTCGGCGCTTCTTAGATACCAGCGTGATGCATCATCGTTTTGTTTAGCTTTTTGATAGGCTTGCCCTGCGCGCAACGGAAAATCGATGTTTGTAGGGTCGAAGGTCGATAAAGCACCAAACGAAGCGCCAGCTTTATCGTGTTTGCCAGCCAGCATCATTTTTTGTGCAGTTTTGATGAGTTTTAATACTTCAGGATGTGTCATTTTTACAGCATGAGCTGCCTTAAGCGCTTGGACAATTTGCTTTTCTATGTCGAAATACTTGCTCAAGTAAACTCACCGTACCCTGTATTTTCAGTTCATTTGCAGCGCCAAGAATATACATTTTACGGCCAAAAGTAAGCGGCCTGCAAAGCGTTAGTTACAAGTGCATGGCCTATTGGCAAAAGTCAGTCATCTAAAACCATATTAATTTTGCCTTTCCAGAAAGGGTCTTTTCATTAAGGTTGGCCGAACTGGGCAAATGGTAAACGGAGTAGAAGATATGAATGGTGATTTTGATAGCAGCGACCCAAAGAACATCGATGCTATGGCACATGTGAAGGCGCTGTTGGGTTTTATTGGTGATGACCCTAATCGTGAAGGTTTAGAGGAAACCCCTCAACGTGTGGTAAAGGCCTTTGGTGAATATTTTTCAGGGTATCAAGAAGACCCTGCCGAACACTTGAAAAAAACCTTTGAAGAGGTTGAAGGTTATGACGAAGTGGTGCTGGTCTCGGATATTGAGGTGTTTAGTCATTGCGAGCACCATATGGCACCTTTTGTAGGAAAAGCGCATGTGGCCTATATCCCCAATGGTAAGGTTGTTGGTCTGTCCAAACTGGCGCGCCTAGTGGATGGCTACGCCAAGCGTTTGCAAGTGCAAGAAAAGCTTACTATGCAAATTGCCAATGCAATTGAAGATGTTTTGCAGCCAGCTGGCGTGGCAGTGATTATTCAGTGCCAGCACTTTTGTATGTGTTATCGCGGCGTACGCAAACCCACAGCTATGACCACTACATCCAAACTCAGTGGCGCCTTTTTAAATAACCCGTCCTCGCGTCTTGAGTTGTTTCAGTTGATTAAAGATCAGAAAGCCTAGTGTTTGAATAATATATGTTGACCAATACCCAAACCATCAACAGGGTGTCGGCGTTTCACCGTAGTTGTTCTTGTTCGTCATATACGCAAGTTAAGCCAAATAAGAAGAATTCGTAAAAAAAGTAGTAAGTAGAAAAGAGGAAAGATACATGTCTAATACAGTTGAAGGAACCGTTAAGTGGTTCAATGATGAAAAAGGTTTCGGTTTTATCGAACAAGAAGGCGGCGATGACGTATTCGTACATCACACTGCAATCAACACCGAAGGCTTCCGTTCATTAGAAGAAGGCCAAAAAGTAACTATGGAAGTAGTTCAAGGCCAAAAAGGACCACAAGCAGAGAACGTAGTTCCTCAATAATTGTGAATTGACCACCTTGGGTGGTTAGATTCAGTCCATAAGGCGCAGAGTTTAGGCTCTGCGCCTTTTTTTGTGCTCTTTTTTTCTTGGCGCTGGAAGTGAATCGTTTAGTTGCTTTTAAGTTTACTGATATCGTGCATCAATTGATGCTGTTGTTTCTCAGCTTGACGTTGCAAGCGCTCTTTTAGCGGCGGATACGCTTCGGAGATACTCAGTAATACATCAAGGCCAATCGTGCTACTGTGACAGAATCCCTAGCCACCAATTCAATAGGTTCTAATTTGTTGGCGGGTTGTAGCTGGATATTGCCGACCATAGCATGGATGTGCAGCGGTGGCAGGGGTATTTTTTTACCTTCTTTGTTGCTTGCCAAATAACATGCGTGCCCAGCGACAATGATATCAATGCCAGTAAATGGTCGATCCAACGCGTGGACAAAGCTCTTGGCTGGAATGTGGTGGATACTCAAGTTTCTTGCCAGATGTCGTTTCAGTTTCATTGGGATGGGCTGAAAGACGGGTAATGTGGCAATCACTTGCGTGTAAGTGCGAAACATTACCCTTTGCTCAAGAAGTTTCTTAAGGAAAGGATTTTTAGCGATAATTTTATTGAGCTTGCTGGCTGGCACTTCAACGATTGTGGCTGTTGGTGAAGTTACAAACGCTTCGATTTTTACCCGTCCAGGTTTTAAAAATGTATGCTCGCCAATCACATCCAAGATGCCGACCTGTTCGAGAAGCACGCGGTCTCCTGCAGTGCCGACCCCATAAATTTCAACTTGCCCTTCAAGTAAAAGATTGAGTGAATCGCTCAAATCATCGGCGCGGTACACAGCTTGCCCTTCTTGCAGCTTTTTCCGTTGCAATCGCAGCCAAACGCTGCCTAGGTTTTCATGAATGAGCTGCCCGGCAATGGCATGCTGATCATGAGTATCAAAAGCATTTTCACTAAAAGTGAGTCGTCCGATTTGTGGATATTGTTTAGCCAAGGCTTCTGCCTCTTTGGGCGAGCGTTTGACTATCAAATCATGGAGATGTTTGAGTGCAGTTGTGGCTGTGGATTCGCGGCCCATGGTGAGCAGCATATCGGCGTAGCGTTTAAGGTAGGATTCATTATCAGGATAAACCTCGATAAGCTGTGCGTATGATTTGAGTGCCTCTTCAAGGTCTTTTTTGGAGACCTTCTGGTTCATGCTGCAACTTGTTCTAAGCGTAGCGCTTCTAGTGCTTCTTTATACATACACTTTTGAATCATCAGGTTGGGCTGCTTTTTCAAATCAATGCGGCGCTCGGTGATAGCATTGCCGTACTTATCCATGCTGATGTCAATGATAGGGCGCAATGGGAATTTATTGTGAATGGCAATCACCAAGCCGATTTCACCCGTGTTGATTTGCACAAAGGTGCCCACCGGATACAAAGAAATGGATTCAATCAAAGCTTTTAGCATCACAGGGTCGAATGCTTTTTTATGATGGTTCACTAGCTCGCGAATAGCGTCGCGCGGCAATAAGCGCGGGCGATAAGCACGAATATGAATCAGTGCTTCAAACATCGATAGCAAGCCAATCAATCGTGCAGCCCAAACAATTTCAAAACCTTTGAGTCCTGTTTGGCCACTACCATCGTAGCGTTCTGTTGCTTGGGTGACCGCACGAATGATGTGTTCGTTGTCAATGCTGCACTGGTGTAAGAAGGCGACTGAAAACTCTGGCGCTTGGCGGATTAGGGCGATTTCCTCTTTGCTTAGTTTTCCTGCTTTATGGCGAATGTTGGCAGGGATTCTGGCCATGCCCGAATGGTGCAGCATAGCTGCCACCAAATGGTTGAGTAGTTCTTGGTGAATAATATGCAGCTGCAAGCCAGTTTTGATGGTGTACAGCATCATCATAATAGCTTTTTGTACCAAGTCGGCATTGTGCTGGTCATGTGCGCAAAGTGCTGTGATTTTCAGGCTGATTTCTAGTTCTAGTGCATCAACAACACTTGGCGATTCATGAATCTGCTCAAGGATGGAACGCAAACTTTCTTGCAAAGGAGAAATGTCGGCGGCTTGCCCTTGCTCAGCTGCAGAAAATATTTCAGACACGGTATGGCTGAGTTGCTCTAGCCAGTTGGCAACCGTAAAAGCCCCATTGGTGGGCTTAGGTGCTGTTGGTTTTGCAACAGATGCTGCTTCCTGCGCTGACTCAGAGGCCATGTTTTTTGTGGTAAGGGGCGCTAGAACAACACTTGGGTCTTCGTAATCACTTTCTTCAATTAAGATATCACTCGCCGAGATGACTTCTTCAGTAGCAGGCAAGGCGTCAGACTCACTCTCTTCAAGAATGACGTCATTGTTGGTCATGGTTGCTGTCGCTGCTGTTTTGTTATTTGCATGGCTGTATGGGTTTGCAAAAGGTAGTGGGTTGCTTGGTTTGGACGTTAAAGGCGAGCGTTCATCAGCTGTTTCATCAGTAGCTAATACATTGTCTAAAAGTGTACTATCAATAGCATCACCATGTGCATCAAGCTTGGCTTTTTCTTGTTGATGCGCGCGAAGTAAATCGATGTATTTAGTCATCAGCTTGGATACCTTTTCATGGTTGTTTGCACTAATTTACTGTCAATGACAGGGGAATCATTTCGCATACCGACAAGTAAACATCTATCCATTAAATGATTGATACGGCGAGGAACACCACCAGAATGTTGGTGAATCAGGGATAAGGCTTGGCGGGTGAGAATAGGGCGCTTGTTTCCAGCAATACGTAAGCGATGCAGTATGTATTGAAGGCTATGGTCAAGTGATAATCGGCCGACATGTAAATTGAGGGCTACGCGTTGTTGCAGTTGAGGAATGGCTGCTATTTTTTGCTGTAATTCAGGTTGTCCAATCAAAAGTAATGTTACCAAAAAACGATTGCCCAATTGATAATTAAGCAACAAGCGTAACTCTTCAAGTGTGGCGATATCGGGAATACTTTGGGCTTCATCGATGCAAATCAACGTGTCGCGGTTGTCGGCTGCATTTTTTGCCAAATGCTTGCGCAAGGCTTGTAGCATTTCATTTTTATCTTTTTCGCCAGCATTTAGGCCCAGTTGTTGGCTGATTTCGCGCAGCATTTCTAAAGGTGATAAGCTAGAGTAAGTAATTAAGGCAATATCGAAGCGCTCTTGGGGTAAGTCCAAGAGCACGCGTTGTGAGGAAGTGGTCTTGCCGCAGCCAATCTCACCAGTGAGCACAATCGCACCGCGGCGACGCATGATGGCATCATATAAATCTTCGCAAAGGGTACGGTGCTCATCTGTTTCATAATAGAAATTAGATGATGGAACATTGTCAAAAGGGAAGCCGTTGAGTTCCCAATGTTCTAGGTACATACATCCTCCACTTAAAATATTCACTCACAACGTATAAAAAAACGTGTTGATTCACCCCACACTCAAGCAAAAGTACTGCCAAACCTCAAGGTTTTTGCATGTTTAGTGTGATTGATCACTTCAAACAGCGGGAAATCCAATCGGCAATCACGGTAATTTCTTCATCGCTCACTGTATGTGCCATCTCAAAGGACTGGAATTCCACAGCAAAGCCAGCCTGGCTAAGCAACTGATAACTTGCCTCGCCTAAACTGAAATCAACGACATCATCATATTTACCATGGGCCAACAAAACGGGTGTTTGCTTGGTTGCTGCAGGGATATGTTTTTGCTCATCTGGCAAAAGTGTGTAACACGATAAACCCAGGATGCCGGCCAAGGGTTGGGGTTGATGGGTGCCGGTGTAAACAGCCAAGGCGCCGCCTTGGGAGAAGCCGGCTAGAATGATCCGCGAGGGTAAAATGCCGCGCTCGACTTCGCGGTCGATAAGTTGCTGAATTCTTGCGGCTGATGCCTTGATTCCGCCAAGGTCTTGACGGCCTTCAATCGTGGCATCTTTGATGTCGTACCATGCTGGCATGGGGAAGCCACCATTGACAGTGACGGGCATATTCGGGGCATGGGGAAAAATGAAACGCACCGCTAAATCTTCTGAAAGGTTGAGTTGTGGAATGATGGGTTTAAAATCATACCCATCGGCACCCAGGCCATGCAACCAGATGATGGTAGCATTCGCAGCAGGGTTGGTATCTTTGTGAGGCTCAATTTCGAGGCATGGTAAAAGTTGCATATTTAACTCGTTCAATGACTAGGATGTATTTCAAACAAAAGCTATTGTTCGCAACGCTTGCGAAATAGCAAGTGATGGGGAGAGCGTAAGACGCATCGTTGGAGTTGAAAAGATATGGTGACCATTGATTTGTTGCGTCATGGGGCATTGGAAGGTGGGGTGAAATATCGAGGAAGCGTCGATGATCCGCTAACGCTATCTGGGCGGCAAGCAATGGATGATGTCTGGGCTGAGCTGGCTAAGGATGTGACTGTGATTATCAGCTCACCGTTAAGCCGTTGCGCGCAACCAGCAAGTGACTGGGCCAAAGCTTCTGGAGCTAAACTTGAGATTGATGACCGCGTACATGAGCTTCATTATGGTTTATGGGAAGGTAAAACTGCTGAAGAAATTGAAGCGCTTTACCCGGGCATGCTGGCAAAGTGGCGCGAAAACCCACAAGGAAGAATTCCCCCTGAAGGCGAAGCTATGGATGATTTTTCAGAGCGGATTGCCCTTTTTTTGGCTGACATCATAGCAAGACATCAAGGTGAACATGTGCTGGTGGTTGGACATTCGGGTTCGATTCGGGTGCTTTTGGCTCATGCTTTGGCAGCGCCTGTCATCACCACGCGGCATTTGGACATGCCATATGCTTGTTGGAGCAGATTGGTGCATCATCAGGGTCAGTTGGTCTTAAAATTCCATGCCAGAGAAACGCGCAACTGAGAAGTTTTTTAGGTGGCAGCTTTGGGTTGTGCCATCCAACGGTACCGCAATTCTAAGCTGGTATCACTGGCAATACATTGCAATCCAGTTTGCTGACTTTCACAAATAGCAATGGGCGCACGTAAATTGGCAGTCACCCAATCCTTATCGGCAAAAGGATTGAGCACCAAAAACCATATGATTTCGCTATCGGCATCAGCTTGAAGCAGGCCCTGTTGTTCAGATGACAATTTTGGCGTTGCACCCAAGCGGCTTTCATTCCATGGCGTGAGGATAAATGATGCTTCAGGCATATCGATGGATTGCAGGCATAACAAATCACCACTTCCAGCATAGATAAAAGCAAAACTTTTGGCGCCAGAAAAACCTGCGATGCCCTGCGGAAAATCAAAGGCTAAAACAGTGTCCTTTTCTGGGGTGACTTGTGTTTTTTCAACGACTTGCATCATGACCACCTTGATTGAGCCAAGCCATCGCATCACCTGCAACGGCCGCTTGATTTTCTTGTTGGATGAGCTCGTAAATTTCCAGCCTGTGCACTGGAATTTCAGCGGGTGCTTCAATGCCAAAACGCACAATACGTCCATCCTGAATATCGTGAATAATCAAACGAATATCATCACTGATACGGATGACATCGCCGATTTTTTGTCTAAAGACCATCATCGTTTATGCGCCTTTCAACTTATCGCAGGAAATTCACAAGCGACAAGCTACCCACTTTGGCAATTTGGCTATAAGACGCTTGCAAGGCATTTTCCGCCGTTTGCAATTGCGCCACCAACGATGGGATATCTGCAGCTTCATGGCTGTTCATGCGCTTTTCAATTGCAAATTGCATGTCCTCATACGAAGTGCGGTAACTTTGAATGGCACTGATTTGCCCGCCCACGCGGCTGGTTAAATCGACGATGCCATTGTTAGCATTGGTGAGCTCGCCAATGGCTGTGGAAATGCCAGATGTATCACTGTTCGACAGGGCTGCTTGAAAGTTTTGAAGGGCTGCAAAGGTATCGGCAAAGGCTTGGGTATCGCCGCGAATATTGCTGCTGATATTTTGGGAGCTAGTAATCGCGACAGTTCTGTCTTGCAATGCGCCTTGGTAGACGTAATGACCAGAAATATCCTTTGCAAAAGCAGGTTTATCCACAGCGGAACCCGCAAATAATGATTCACCCAAAAAACTTTGGTTGGATGCATTGGCCACGCGATCGAGCAAATGGTTCACTTCAGCCAGCGCTGCCAGATGTTCTTGTGAACCGATTTGTGCCGACGCTTGTTGCACGGCGATGGTCTGGGCGCGGGTGAGTACATTGCTGATATCATGCAACATAGTTTGGCTGGCATTAAGCCGAGAATCTGCAGTGTTTAAGGCCTCAAGGCTGCCTTGAATTTGGGTTTGGGTTTGGCGTAAATCCAAGGAAATTTTGTAGTCCAATCCAGCTTGCGAAGGGCGTTGAAAACGTTTGCCAGAAGATACGGCGGCGTTGGCATCCGCCTGGACTTGCAGCTGTTTGGTTACACCACTTAACAGGTTATCATAAATTTGGTTATTGGTTACTCTCATCGTAATATCCCCATTAGCGCATCAAGCATGGAATTGTTGGTATTGATGACTTTGGCAGCAGCTTCATATGCGCGTTGAAATTTCATCATGGAAACCAACTCTTCATCCACATTCACCCCAGAAATCGCCTCGCGTTGCTGGGTGAGCGATGTGGCTTCTGCTTCGCGGTACGTGCGTTGCTGCGCTGCAACGCTGACATCCAGACCATATTGGGTGGATAATGTGGCTACCCGTTCATGCAAGGTTGATGCCACACTGCCATCTACGCTCATGCTTTGATCTTGCAACTGCATAATGGCGATGGCTGTGCTGTTATCGCCTGAGTTTACCACGGAAGTGACGATATCAGTTCTGCCTGTATGGATGCGTGAAGCATCGGCTTTCAGGTTCGCATTGATGGCTAAGTTGCCGGAATCTGATCCATGAAAGAATGTGTTGATTTCATAAGCGGCCAAAAAGTTTGAGGTATCATCACCAAAGGCGATGGTGTTGGTACCGGCATCGATAGTTAAGTAACCCGCAGCATCAACCGTGGCAGTAACGCCAGTGACGCTGGCATTGATGCTATTGGCCACATCATTCATGGTCGCGCCTGCGGCAAGATTCACGGTAAACTGACTGGTGGGCAATTGCGGTACCCCCAAAACATCATAAACATGCATGCTAAAGCTGCCTGCTTGTACATTGGCGGCAAAAGCCACGCCTTGGGTCACATCATTGAGTGCAAGTGCAGGGTTGATTGCACCTTGCCCCGATTGCACGAGAGAAGTGCGTGTACCGCCACTAGCGCTGCTGTGGAGTTGGTTGGTCGAAAATGCCAAGTTGGCGGCAAAACTATCCAAGCTGCTGATATATTGGCCGAAGTTTCCATCACGTAGTTTCAATAAACCACCGATGGTGCCACCCTGATCCAAGCCTTGTACGGCATTACTGGTGCCAGAAATGACAATGGCTTGAAAACCGTTGACGCTGGCGCCAGTGCCGCGAGCTAAATGTTTAGCCATACTGTCTTGTACCAATAAATCGCCACCTGCAGTTTGAATCAGTAGGCCACCATCTTTGGTGCTCACTTCTTGAATGGGTATAATTTTGGCCAAATCACGCACGATTTGGTCACGTTGATCGCGCAAATCATTGGCGCCGCCCGAAATT
>Ga0100392_1005414_pt1 | contig 11245 bp, 9 predicted proteins | sample CryGeymeta201516_FD_81548 | JGI IMG/M metagenome (GOLD analysis project Ga0100392, IMG submission 81548) | Groundwater microbial communities from Crystal Geyser aquifers in Utah, USA - Crystal Geyser metaG 2015-16 | ecosystem: Environmental > Aquatic > Deep subsurface > Groundwater | place: USA... | reverse complement strand
CGTGTGTTGCATGTACACAGCGAAACATGCGGTATTGCTTAAGGAACATATCCCCGATGTTCAGACGAATATCTTCTATATGGATATCAGATCAGCGGGGAAGAACTATGAGCAGTTTGTGCAGCGGACAATGGAACAATACGGTGCGTTGTATATCAGAGGAAGGGTCTCAAAGATTTACCAGCGAGGGGATAAATTAATAGTTAAAGGGGCAGATACCCTGGCAGGCAGCCAGGTAGAGGTAGAGGCGGATTTAGTTGTGCTGGCTACGGCGATAACTGCGCGCCACGATTCGAAGGAATTGGCCAAAATCCTGGGTATCCCTTATGATCAGTTTGGATTCTTCACGGAGTTGCACCCAAAACTGGCTCCGGTTGAAACGGTCACATCCGGCGTCTTTCTGGCAGGCGCCTGTCAGTCTCCGAAGGATATTCCAGATACTGTTGCTGCTGCCAGCGGCGCTGCAGTGAAGGTTGCGGCCCTTTTCAGCGGTGACTTTCTGTCGATGGAGCCGCTCGTCTCAACTATAGATACCTCTGTCTGTTCTATGTGCAAGGCATGTATGGAGGTCTGTCCTTACAAAGCTATCCAGGAAGAAGAGATTACCCTGCGGGATGGAACCAGGAAAAAGCAGCTCAAGGTACTGGAAAGCGTGTGTCATGGGTGTGGGGCATGTGTTTCTACCTGCAGGTCTTCCTGTATTATGCTGAAAGGGATGACCGACGAACAGATTTTTGAGGAGTTGATGGCAGTAGCTCTGTGATTCAGACATCAGACTATAGACAACAGACATTAGACAACAGACTGAAGGGGAGAAAGTGGCCAGAGATTACACAAAGACAAAGGCATGGCAGATAGCAGATATACAAAAGTCTGGTGTCTGAAGTCCAGTGTCTGAATTGCAGATAAAGAGGTTGTGCTATGGAAGAGACAAAATGGGAACCAAAGGTAGTGGGGTTTTTGTGTCACTGGTGTAGTTATGCTGGCGCAGACCTGACCGGTTCAGCTCGTATGGAATATCCCCATAACATAAGGATCATAAGAGTTCCCTGTTCTGGAAGGATAGACCCTATGTTTATTCTAAGGGCACTGCAAAACGGACTTGATGGCGTTTTGGTTTCTGGTTGTCACCCGGGAGATTGCCATTATCAGTCTGGGAATTTTCATGCAAGAAGAAAATTTGCAGTGACCAGGAAGCTCCTTGAATACGTGGGGATTGAACCGGAGAGGGTTCAGTTTAGCTGGGTTGCTGCATCTGAAGGACCTAAAATGGCTCAGGTAGTGAAGGAATTTGTGGAGGGAGTGAGGAAGGTAGGTCCCAACAGACTTTTTAAGGATGAGATAAGAGATGGAGAATAGATTAAAGGAAGAGGCCAGGAAGCTCTTAAAGGAAGGTAAAGTTGACTACATAGTGGGGTACGGAAATGGAACCGTTAAGTTTAGAACTTCCCCATTGATAACGAATAAAGAAGAGGATATTGAAAGTCTGGTTATTAATCCTTTTATAGCAAACAATCTGAGCAGATACCCTACTGAGATAAAAGGGAAGTTGGGAATAGTGGTAAAGGGTTGTGACTCCCGGTCTCTTGTTAGTCTGATGCAGGATAACAAAGTAAACAGGGATGACATGGTAATATTGGGAGTCCCCTGCGAGGGAGTGGTTGATATAAAGAAATTAGGGGAACAAATCGGTGCAGACATTGATCAGGCAAAGGAGATAGATAAGGAAGGCGATAACCTTATTGTACAAATGGATGGTTCAAAAAAAACAGTTCCCTTTAGAGATGTGATATTTGACAAGTGTTTTGGGTGTGAGTATCCAACCCCTCTCGAATACGACATACTCTTAGGCAGTGAAGTATCTCCAAGGATTGAGATAGAAAAGAGCCTGAAGAAGATAAAAGAATTTGAAGATACAGATGCTCCGGAGAGATGGAGGTATTGGAAAGAACAGTTCAGTAAATGTATTCGCTGCTATGCCTGCAGAAATGTCTGCCCTGCATGCTTCTGCGAAAGATGTTTTGTCGATGTAAACATACCGCAATGGATTACTACGTATGGAAGTTGGCAGGACAATCTCGTATTCCAATTGATAAGAACCCTCCATGTTGCAGGGAGGTGTTCAGACTGTGGAGAATGTGAACGGTCGTGCCCTGTGGGCATCCCTTTGAGAAGTTTGCAGAGGAAGATGGTGGAAGAGGTCAAAGGCCTTTTCAATCATGAGACAGGTGTGGACAAGGATGCTTTCCCGGTCTTTACCCATTATGAGGCTACAGATCCAGAGGAATTTATTAAATAAGAGAGATAACTATGGGTTATAAGAGGATCAAAAAAGACCAACTGAATGCGTTTCTCAGGGAACTGAGTAAGGACTATGCAGTAGTTTTGCCTTCCCGATCAGGAGGACAGGTAGTTTTCGGCCCCTGGGATGGTGAAAATACGGATTTTCTTGACTGGTATAAGAATACGGTTATACCCCCCAAAGCCCTTTTTTTCCCTCCTGTAGAGGAGATGTTTCGTTTTCGTAAGGGGGAAGAGGGATACGAGATAGAGGAGTTAATGCCTGATAAGGGGCAGCAGATTATATTTGGCATAAGGCCATGTGATGCCAGGGCTTTAAAGATCATAGATATGTTATTTGCCGATACCTATAGGGATCCTTATTACCTCAGAAGAAGGGAAAATAGTCTTCTTATTGGTTTGGGCTGTAACGAGCCTTGCGATACATGTTTTTGCGCCTCCCTGGATATCTCTCCAGGGCAGTCTGAAGATGTAGATATATTGTGTACGGATACAGGAGAGGATCTTTTAATTGAAGCTATATCCGATAAAGGGGGCAATCTCCTGTCCAGGATGAGTGGGCTTTCTGATGCCGGCAGTGAGGAAGAGTCGAAGGCAAGAGAGCTGAGGAAATCGGCAAAAGAGAGAATAACCAGAGAGATAAACTTATCCGGGCTACAGGAGAGGATGAGGTCAAATTTTGAAAACAGGGCGTATTGGGAGAAGGTATCAAAGAAATGCATGGCATGCGGCATATGCACCTATGTATGCCCAACCTGTCATTGCTTTGATATAAATGATGAAAATAGGAAGAAGGAGGGCAAAAGGGTAAGGAACTGGGATAGCTGTAAGTTCCCATTGTTTACCAGAATGCCTATGGAGAACCCCCGTCATGAAAAATGGAGGCGGATGAGACAGAGGTATCACCATAAGTTTGAATACTACCCGATGAATTTCGGTGCCATAGCCTGTACCGGATGCGGAAGGTGCATAAGAGAATGTCCTGTGAATGTGGATGTTACAGAGATAATAGGTGGGATATAGGAGCTTTAGTTTAACGTCTCGGAATTTCTATCACGATAAAATTGGGACTTGAAATTCCGAGAGAATTCAGGAGTCAGAATCCAGAAGAAAAGCGTATTCTTCGATGGGAACTATAGTCCATGATGGTTGCGGTTGAAAAGGATAAAGGAGATTCGTTGATGGAAGGTGACAATGTTTATATACCTCATGTAATGAAAATTGAAAAGGTAATCGAGGAGACCCAGAATATTAAGACCTTTCATTTTAATTTCAAGGACGAAACCCAGAAGGCTCAATTTGGATTTAAGTCCGGACAGTTCGCTGAATACTCTGTATTTGGGGTAGGAGAAGCCACCTTCTGTATATCTTCAAGTCCCACAAGGATGGACCACTTAGAATTTAGTGTAATGAGGGTAGGAAAGGTAACCCAGGCCATCCATGAACTCCAGGAAGGAGACGAGATAGGTTTTAGGGGACCATACGGGAACTGGTTTCCTTTAGATTCGATTCAGGGGAAGAACCTTGTCTTTGTTGGTGGAGGCATTGGTTTGGCGCCTCTGAGGTCTTTGATCTGGAATGTCCTTGATAACCGTGATATTTACAAGGACATAGTTATCCTGTACGGGGCAAGAAGCCCAGCAGACCTCTCTTTCAAATATGATTTAGAGGCATGGGACAAAGATGATAGAGTCAATATGTACACCACTGTGGATAGGGGAGATGAGAGCTGGACTGGCAGAGTGGGACTTATCCCGCCGGTTTTAGAAGAGATAGGTCCTTCTCCAGAAAATACTGTGGCAATTACCTGTGGTCCTCCCATAATGATAAAGTTTACACTACAATCGTTAGAAAAATTGGGGTTTACCCATGATCAGATAATAACCACCCTGGAGATGAGAATGAAATGCGGTATAGGTAAATGTGGAAGATGCAACATTGGAAATATATACGTATGTAAAGATGGTCCTGTTTTTACCTATGCCCAGATCCGTAGTTTCCTTTCTGCTGAGTTTTAACCTTACCCCCCTTTTATCTTCACCCGCTTGGGCCACCCACCATGGCAGAAGCCAGCGTATAACACCCATTGTGGTCACTTTCCCTTGACGAACGATTCGATCTTCTTTATACTTATCCGAACGAAAAAGTAAGTTCTTGTTAATAAATATCAGAACTTAAGAAGCGTGGGCAGTGTGACCGGCAAACTCTCATGCTCAGTTGCCATAGCAGCAAATGTGTGGGTAGGTTAGGTATTGTTGCTTACCTGACGGAATTTAGACAAGCGAAAAAATGATGCGGCAGGCAAAGGGGGATAGAAATCATGACTTGAAAGGTTGGAGGAACGGATGAAGAGCAGCAAGGCATTACATATAGAAATATTGGAACGGGACAAATTAAACATACTCTTGTCCAGGATGTTTTTTATGAGTCCGTCCCTCATGGCCGTCAACAGTTTTGATGACCATGTGTTTATTGATGTCAATCACAGGTTCATTCGGTTTACGGGTTACTCCAGAGAAGAAATAGTGGGACGCAGCATTCTGGAACTAAACATTCTGAGTCGGGAAGATTATGAAAGAATCTGTCAGTCTCTGAAAACAAAAGGCGCTATCTATAATGAGGAGGTCGAATACCGGACGAAATCCGGAAATATCCGGGTGGGCATCTATTCAGCGGAACTCATCGATGTCCGTGGCGAAAAATTGCTTCTCAGCATCCATCATGATATTACCGAACGCACACATGCCCAGAATGCCCTTAAACAAACAGAGGAAGAACTGACTAAGCGGTCGGCGGAACTTGAGAAAGCCAACTCGGCCCTCCGGGTTTTCTTGGAACATCGGAGGGAAGATCGGAAGAACCTGGAAACGAGACTGCAGCAAAATATCAATGAACTCATAATCCCCTATATCAGAGAGTTGCAAAACTACAACCTGGACGAAAGAGGTAAATGCTATTTAAACATTCTGGAATCGAATCTTAAAGACATTGTTTCCCCCTTTTTAAACAACATATCATCCTACTATAAGAATTTAACCCCTACGGAAATTCAAGTGTCCAGTATGGTCAGAGGAGGGATGACGTCAAAAAATATAGCTAAACTGCTGAACGTTGCCCCTGGAACCGTGGATACACATCGGAATAACATCAGAAAAAAGCTCGGTTTAAAAAAAGGAAAAACCAATCTTCGTTCCTATCTCCTATCCATATCATGATATAGATTTTCTCTATATAATTCATAGCATATTATTCTATATTGACTTACCTTCTTTTTGCCTCTAAGCTGAAATCGAACAATACGTGTAACCAGTTGGTTTTGTTTTAAATGAATTGCACGGGAATAGAGATGAATCAATCCGGCAAAAAAGATTCCCAGAGTACCTTTTCCAGGATTATAAAACCGGAATTTATTCCCATTTATGCGTTTGCTGCTCTCCTTTTATCCCTTTATCTAATCCGCCCGGACCTCAGTTCGAAATATGTGCTCGACCCCACCTGGCGTATTCTTGTTATCTCCACGGGGTTCCTGCTCGGCGTATCCATCCCTGTAGCTTACCTGAGCCTGAGGATTTATTTTCAACGCGGTTTCATTAATGTTTTCTTGCTTGGTTGCGGCATACAGCTCAGTGGATCGGTATATTTTGTCGCGGGATGTATGGCACGGAAAAGTTTAAATTATCCCTTGACCATGTACAATATCGGTATTCTTTGCGCAAGCTTTCTTTATTGCTTAAGCGCCCTGTCAACGACTCTGGACGCATCGAGGAAGGTTGATTTATCCCGTAAAAAATTAATCGCTGTTTCGGCATATATCGGAATTCTCATGGCAGTTGGACTTTTAACCGTAGCGGTATTCTATGATGTCATTCCGCCTTTTTTCATTCCGGGTCAGGGGCCTACTGCCCTGAGACAGGTCATTCTTGCCATTGCAGTGACACTACTGGTCCTCTCAGCGGTCATGATGATGGGTTTTAATTCCGAAAGGAAGATGGAGTTCATAAGATGGGTTATTGTCGCACTACTGCTGACCGCGATGGGCATCATCGGGATTGCCCTGGGAAGTCCCGGAAGTCTATTAAACTGGGTTGGGAGGGCTGGTCAGATGATGGGAGGTCTTTGCCTGATCTATGCACTCATGGTTTTAAGACGAGCTGCCCGGGGAAAGGGCATAGAGCTTGAACGGGCCCTGGACGATTTTTTCAGGGAATCGGAGCTTCATTATAAAACCCTTATTAATACAATTACCTACGCCATTGCGGCGATCAATCATGAGGGGGAAATCCTCCTCTGGAACCCTGCATCAGAAAAAATATTCGGTTATACCTCCTCCCAAGCAGTCGGCCGTAAGCTGGAAGATATGATCGTACCGGAGCCCTCAGATAGCCGATTCAAAGAAATGCTTTCCGGTGGTTCCCTGAAAGACGTTGAAATGGAGCTTAGAAAAGAAGACGGGACCCGATTCCCTGCTGAAATATCTTTTTCCTCCGACGAGAGAAGCAATGAAGACTCGATAAAAACAATTATCATTCAGGACGTAACCGAACGGAAGCTGGCAGAGAGCGACCTGCTAAATGCAAGAGACCAGTTGCTCCAGTCGGAAAAGCTTACTTCCATGGGTCGATTATCCGCCGGGGTTGCCCACGAAATCCTCAATCCTATAAATATTATTTCTATGGAATTGCAGATACTGCAGACGATGGAAAACCTCTCACCTGAAGTGCTGGAAGAATTAAAGGTCTGCATGGCTCAAATCAGCAGCATCGTTGCCATTGCTGAAAATCTCAAACAGTTTTCCCGCATCCCCGAAAAAAAGACGATCATGGCCGATATCAACGATGTCATCGCTCATGTTCTGACTTTATACGCAACGCAGTTGAAGATAGAGGGAATAGAAACAGAGGTGCAATACCAGCCCGATTTGCCGGTAGTCGCCGTGGACAGAGAAAAAATAGAGCAGGTTATCCTGAACCTGATTACAAATGCTGTGGCTGCCATGGAGGGGAAAGAGATAAAAGTGTTGCGCATAACAACGGAGAGAGAAACGATGTTCGAGAATAATGATCAACTGAAAACAATGATTGCCGACACCGGCATGGGTATCAAGAGTGAACATATGTCGAAAATTTTTGATCCGTTTTTTACCACCAGGGGACAGGGGAAAGGAACGGGACTGGGGCTTTCCATATCGTACGGCATCATCCATGACCACGGAGGCAGTATCTGGGCTGAGAACAATGAGTTGGGGGGCGCTTCTTTTTATGTCAGGCTCCCCATTAAAACGGATATTGAAAAAAAATCAATACTAAAATGAGAGGTTATCCTATGGAAAGAATACTCGTTGTTGATGATGAAATTCACGTCGTGAGGCTGCTGCAGAAGTACCTGGCATCGAAAGAATATGAGGTATACACTACTGCTACGAGCGGCCTGGATGCCATTCAAAAAGCAAAAGATATGATGCCTCACATTGTATTGCTCGACATCATCATGCCTGGCATGGGCGGCATTGACACCCTGAAGGAGATCAAAAAAATAAATCCTAAAATTGCGGTTATTATGGTCACAGCCGTCATTGACGAAGAACTGGCCAAAAGAGCCCTTCAATTAGTTCTACTCCGACAAATTATCTTGCAAAGTTGTGAAGGATATGTTATACAGCCTTCATGGAAAAAGAAACCGTATTTTTCGGGATAGACGACTACATGGCGCTGTATGCTCCGTACATTAAGAGAGCGGAAGCCAGAGATCTGGCGCAATGTTATGTTGTCGGGTTGATGATGGATGGGGACAGGAAGTCTGTCGAGCCGATGTCGGAAAAGGTCCACGCCTCGGAAAGGGGGATGCAAAGGTTGTTGACAGAGGTAAAGTGGGACCGTGACGGCGCATTTGGCGAATACAGGAGACAGATGCTTGCGGAGACCGCCGATCCCCAGGGAGTGTTGGTTATTGATGATACGGGATTTCCGAAGAAAGGTCGCCATAGTGTCTGTGTGGCCAGGCAGTATTGCGGATCTCTTGGGAAGGTTGACAACTGTCAGATTGGGGTCAGTTTGACCTATGTTGGTCAAGGGTTCGCCTGGCCATACGCGATGGAGCTTTTTGTTCCTAAATCTTGGGATAATCCTGATGATCCGGAATGTGTCGACATGCGAAAGAAGACCTACATGCCGGCAGACGTCCATTACCGGGAGAAGTGGCAGATGGCACTGGATTTGATCGATCAAGCCAGATCTGATGGGGCTCCTCACCGGGCGGTGGTGGCAGACAGTTGGTACGGAGACATAACGGATTTTCGCCGGGGACTCGATGACCGGCAAGAGCGCTATATCGTCGGGATTTACGCGGATACACAGGTTTTTCTGGAGTCTCCGGTTTTTGTTCAACCCGATCCTCAGGAGAAGAAAAGAGGAAGAAAAAGAAAATCCCCGAAGCTCATCGAGACGAATCCCTTGCCGGTCAAGATCTCTGAGCTGGGAAAATGTGTCGCTGAAGGAGAGTGGGAGCATCTGGAGATCCGGAGAGATTGTCTGGATAAACCCCTGGTGATTGAGGCGGTATCCAGAAGGGTCTTTCCCGCGCAGGGCTATCGGAAAGGAACCGCTCATGAGGAAGTCTGGCTGATCATCGAGAGAAGAAAGAAGGATGACGGGGAATATGAGCTCCGGTACTTCTTCAGCAATATGCCTCAGGACATGCCGACTTTGGAGATGGTTCGTCTCTTTCACGAAAGGTTCTGGATCGAGCAGGGCTACCAGCAATTGAAGGAGGAGCTGGGTCTGGATCACCATGAGGGCAGAAGCTGGACCGGCTGGCGGCGTCATGTACTGCTGGTAATTCTTGCTTTCGGTTATCTGACGCTCCAGCGCATACAGGAAAAAAAACTCGAACAGCAGAACCTGTGGTATCGGAGAATGGGAAGGATACAAAGCAGCCTTTCCCAATGAATCCGGACGTTTTGGAATCATGGAAAGATCGTCAATGCCCCGTTCGTTCCTCGGCGCGCTGGCGGGACAGGCAAAGAGAGCTGAAACAAAAATCCTCTCTGCCCGATGTCCGGCATCAAATCGCTTTGTACCTGATGAGGATGTTGATCTGATCATAATCATTTATGTGTCGGAGTAGAATTAGAAACATCCTCAATAAAAAACTCAGGAAACTCCAGGAAAATAGCTGGACCACATTAAATCCTTGACACACAAGCCCAAATTCCCTATACTTGTTTGTAAAAAACGAATTTTTGAGAGTTTTGAAAAAGTATCCCTTTTCTCTTCAGCATACATTTTTTGACCCATCTAAGCTCGCTCCAAGCATTTTACAGGGATCGGTGATCAGGATGGATTACATAAGTTATACCAACTACTAAAATAAGACAGCGGAAGTTTTGAAAAATAATTGCTGAATGCTGATAGCTGACCGCTGTGAACTGTTGCAAGATATTCGCTCTCAGGGATACTTTTTCAAAAGAAACATACTTTTTCAAAGGTCTCTTTTTGTCAATAATAGGAGGAAGTAACATGCCGGATGACCGAAAAAAAATAGAGGAGAGGGAGGAAAAATGGAGGGAAACCACGCTCAAAGCCAGCCTTAAAAGACTGGGAAGAGACAAACCCTATACTCGGACATACACCCCGCTCGACCTGAGGAAAGACTGGAATTTTTTAGATGACGTTGGTTTCCCGGGTGAATATCCATTTACCCGCGCAAGTTTTCCGACTTTCAATCCGCCTCTGGATAGAGGCATAGATTCTGGCGCCATAGTGTCCAGTGGTGTAAGGTCGAGAGCAGGAGAGTACAGTGGTTTTGGCAGGGCCGAGGATACTCGTGATCTCTGGCGGAGTGAAGGCCGGAGGGGAGCTAACATTGCCTTTGACCTGCCCACGCAGTGCGGCTTCGATTCCGATGATCCTTTTGTTGAAGGAGAAGTGGGGGGCACTGGCGTGGCAATAGATACCCTGCAGGACTTTGCTACTCTGTACGATGCTTTTAAGGGAGTGGTGACTCTGGACCAGATCGCGTCCAACTGGACCATAAATGCCCCGGCTAACATAATCATCGCTATGTATGTTGCTCTGGCAGAAAGGCAAGGTGTTCCCATAGCCAGGCTCAGGGGGACCCCCCCCAGAATGATATCTTGAAGGAGATACTGGGGAGAGGCACCCACATTTTTCCGGTAGACCCTTCCATGAGGATGATACGTGATACTATTGCCTTTTGCACAAAATCTATGCCTCTATTTAACACAATCAGTATTGCTGGAGACCACATGCGTTCGGCTGGAGCGCTGACCCAACCACAGATAATAGCCATCACCCTTTCCAATGCGATCGCCTATATGAAACTGGGGATCTCCACCGGGCTGAGTGTAGACGAGTTTGTGCCACGTTTCACCTTCCTCGGACTTGGAGGCGGTCCTGAGTTTTTCCGCGAGATAGCTATGTGGCGAGCGGTCAGGAGGATGTGGGCCAAGATCATGAAGGAACGTTTTGGCGCTACGGACCCCAGAACAATGACGATGCGATCGGCATATTCTGCCAGACATGACGCTGACTACTGTACGAAACAGCGCCCATTAAACAATTTGATTCGTAGTGTTATTGGCGGTATTGCCGGATGCTTTTCTGGTGGGCAGGCCTCGGGAGGCATACCTTTTGATGAGCCTCTGGGGCTTGGATGGAGTTATGAGGCACGTCAACTCCGGGACGATGCTACCAGAATCATGAGGTATGAATCACACTTAGAGGAGGTGATTGACCCACTGGCAGGCTCCTATTATGTAGAATCTCTCACCGACCAGATCGAGGAAGAGGCATGGGAACTCATCAACAAAATCGATTCATTGGGTGGTGCTGTGGAGACGATAAAGAGTGGCTGGACTCAACGTCTTATAGCACGCCAGGCATGGGAGCGTCAGTCTCAAATAGAACGAGGCGAGATGATAGTCGTG
>Ga0100392_1005407_pt1 | contig 11252 bp, 9 predicted proteins | sample CryGeymeta201516_FD_81548 | JGI IMG/M metagenome (GOLD analysis project Ga0100392, IMG submission 81548) | Groundwater microbial communities from Crystal Geyser aquifers in Utah, USA - Crystal Geyser metaG 2015-16 | ecosystem: Environmental > Aquatic > Deep subsurface > Groundwater | place: USA... | reverse complement strand
TAGTCTTGTACAATACAAGATGAGCCTGAAGTGGGTCTCAATTTCTAATACAACTTGAGCCCATAAAAAACGAGAGTCATATAATGGTGTTATGACACTAACCATGAATGACTCTCAACTAACAACTTTAGAACAAATTGCACATTTTATCAACTCTGAAAGCGGGATCACTTTCAGAAAGCTGACTCAGGCTGATGCTTACCAATGGATGGAAACCACCTTGGTAAAGTTTGAGTATGCCTGCCGGCTCAAAAAGAACGAGAAAGGACTGATCAGGAAATATCTCGGGCAGATGACCGGCTACAGCCGGGCTCAGGTAACCAGACTGGTCCGTCAATATGTCAAAACGGGAAGGATTAAAGTTAAAGAATGTGAGCGTCACCGCTTTCCCAGGAAATATTCTGAGCAGCAGGTAAAACTCTTGGCTCAAACCGATGAGCTGCACCGTTACCCCAACGGACATGCTCTGAAGAAAATCCTGCAACGGATGTCCGGGGTCTATGGGGATATCCGGTATCAGGCTTTATGCGCAATTTCCGCTGCGCATATCTACAATCTGCGTTCGACTGTTTTCTACCGGAGAATTGCCAGGGATTACCATCCCACCAAGCCAACCGTAGTGCAGATTGGGGAAAGGAGAAAACCCGAGCCCAATGGGAAGCCCGGTTACTTACGGGTGGATACGGTGCACCAGGGAGACAGGGATGAGGAAAAGGGGGTTTACCACCTTAACATTGTGGATGAAGTCACTCAATTCGAGTTTATCGGAGCCGTGGAAAAGATATCCGAGAGGTATTTACTTCCCATCTTGGAAGCTTTACTGACATTGTTTCCGTTTACTGTTTTTGAGTTTCATGCCGATAACGGAAGTGAGTATATCAATGAACGGGTGGTAAAACTTCTGAACAAACTTCTTATCGGCTTAACCAAGTCACGACCAAGACATACCAATGATAATGCCCTGGTGGAGGGCAAAAACGGGAGTATCATCAGGAAGTGGATCGGGTATGGATTTATCCAACAAAAACAGGCGGAGGCACTCAACAGATTTTACTTCGGGTGTTTTAATGAATACCTGAATTTCCACCGTCCCTCTGCCTTTGCTACCGAGATTACAGACAAAAAAGGAAAGACAAAGAAAGTTTACCGTCAGGAAGATTACCAGACGCCCTATGAAAAGTTAAAGAGCTTGTCCCGAGCCCAGAAATATCTGAAACAGGGAATTACCTTTAAGACCTTGGACTGTGTCGCTCTTGCCCATACGGATAACGAAATGGCACAGATTGTTTGCCAAGAAAGAGATAACTTACAGAAAGAGGTTATGCGCCCTATAGCTCTCGTTCCTTCAGGCTCATCTCTTGACTAGAAAAGACTGCTGAGCCTTGTCAAGAGATGGTCTTGAGATACTCGCGGAAAGCGCCCTTAATCTCCGGATGGTCCAAGGCGTATTCGACTGTGGCCTTAAGATAGTTTAGAGGATCGCCGGTTGTCAACCATTTCCCCTCAATTGGCTGGGCTAAAACCACATGATCTTTTGCTAATTTAGTGATTGCATCTACTACCCAGAGTTCATTGCCTTTACCCACGGCTTCGGGGCTTAGAAAATCAAAAATCTGATAGGAAAACACAAAGCGACCGAAAGAGGCCATTTTGGAAGGAGCTTTGCCTGGCTCGGGTTTTTCCACAAAGTATTCCAGTTGATTGGGAACTCCCCCCTCTTTATGTTCTTTATATTTGACGATACCATAGCGATATAAAACGTCCTCCGGCATCTCTTGAACGGCATTGATGGCGGCACAGCCGGTTTTTTCAAAAATATCGATCAGTTGCTTGGTGCAAGGGACTTCGGCCTTCACTAAATCATCCCCATACATATATACAAAGGCCTCATCGTTATCGATCAAGGGCTTGGCGCACAATATGGGAGTGGCATTCCCGTAAGGCATGTGTTTTTTTTGCCCGACATAGACAAAATTAGCCATAGTCGAAATCTTTCTGACCATTTCCAGATATTTAGTTTTTCCCTGTGCCTCGAGCAGATTCTCCAGTTCCGGGCTGGAATCAAAGTGGTCTTCCAGCGCCCGACTGCCATGGCGGGTAACCAAAATGATATCGGTAATTCCCGAGTCAACGGCTTCTTCAACCAGATATTGAACAATCGGCTTGTCAATAATCGGCAACATTTCTTTGGGTTGAGCTTTGGTGGCCGGCAAAAAGCGGGTGCCGAAACCGGCTAAAGCAATGACAGCTTTAGTAATTTTTTTAGCCATAGAAATAATCCTCCATGCCCAACATTATACCCTATTTGTCAGTTGGGCGCAAACTCATAGAAAGGCTTTGATATGCCATTGGTGGACTACATTTTCTTTGCGGTAATTTTGCGCTTAATTTGCGGGAATTACTTGAGAATACGATTCTCTGTTTTCTCTGATTGGGTTTACTTCCTTCGGGATCCCTGCCTGCGCAGGCAAACCGCATCAAGCCCGCCTGCCGGCGAGGCAGGTGCGGGATGACATTGGTGGCGTGCGGGATAACAAGAATGTGCCATTCCCGACCTGGTCGGGCCTGCCCGCCGAATCCGCCTATCCGGCGGAAGGAGGAAATCCAGTCGTCTCCGCGCTCCTGAAGTGAGCAACATTTTCCATAATCTAAAATCTGCATTCTAAACCCCGGACATTTTCTAGGGTCCACTTCAAAACCTCTCTTATGTCATTCTGAACGGAGCTTTGCGTAGCGAAGAATCCAGCGGAAGCGTCACTTCGTGACTAGATCCTTCAGCGCCGAATCGGCGCTTCAGGATGACCTATGGCCATGGGTTTTGAAATGAGTACTATTTGACAATCAAACTTTTTACGTTACAATAGACTAAACTTATGCAAAAGCGCTTGACCTCGGAGCTAATGTCGCCGGGGGAGCTGCCGGAAGAAACCTCTCCTGAGCCAAAGTTACGGAGAGCGGGTAGAACCGGACGGGAATGCCCGTTACAGCTTTCCGAAATGAGTGATCCGCCGATTCGGTGGATAATAAAGGTGGTACCACGCCTGCGTGCCGAAACGCATTTTGGCGTCCTTTTGACTAATACGGGAAGGATATCCGTGTTTCGACTCACCCCCAAAAGAAATACTTCGGCGTGCAGGCACGGAGTCTCCCGTCCTTTAAAAGAATAAAAAACGGGAGATTTTTTATGTCTAAATCCAATAATTATCAACCCTATAACTCAAACGAGGCCGAACCGGAAATCTATAAACTCTGGGAAAAATCCGGACAGTTTACCCCCAAAATTGATCCTAAAAAGAAACCTTTCTCAATTATCATGCCGCCGCCCAATGCCAATGGTTCCCTGCATATCGGCCATGCCATGTTTGTGACGCTTGAAGACATTTTGATCCGCTATCATAGGATGCTGGGCGAGGCTGCTCTCTGGCTTCCGGGCGCCGATCACGCCGGCATTTTAACCCAGGTGGTCTATGAGAAAAAAATTAAAAAAGAGCGCGGTGCTAATCGTAAAAGTCTGGGTCGTGAGAAGTTTTATGCGGAAACCTTGAGCTTTACTCTTAAAAACAAGAAGGTCATGGAAAACCAATTACGGGCCTTGGGAGCTTCCTGTGATTGGACGCGGGAAAAATTTACCCTGGACCCGAACCTTACTCCGGCAATTTATTTGACTTTCAAAAAACTCTATGAGGCCGGTTTCGTCTATCGCGGCCAACATCTGATCAATTGGTGTCCGCGCTGCGAAACCGCCATCTCTGATTTGGAGGTTTCCTACCAGCAAGAAAAAACCAAGCTGACGTTTATCAAATATCCACTCAAAAATTCCGCTCAGTTTATCCTGGTGGCCACGACCAGGCCCGAAACCATGCTGGGCGATACGGCCGTGGCTGTAAACCCTAAAGATAAGCGCTATTCCGCCCTCGTCGGCAAAATCGCTATTTTGCCCCTGGTTAATCGCGAAATTCCTATCATTGCCGACGAGGCAGTAGACCCTGCTTTCGGTTCAGGCGCAGTCAAAGTTACTCCTGCCCACGACCCGGTTGACTTTGAAATCGGAATGCGCCATCAACTTCCTATTGTAAGCGTCATCGGGCCTGACAATAAAATGACCCAGGACGCGCCAGTGTCCTATCAGGGGCTGATGGTAAAGTTGGCCCGAGAGAAAGTGGTGGCGGCTCTTGTCGATCTCAACCTTTTGACTAAACAAAAAGACTACCAGCACCGCGTGGGTCATTGTGAACGCTGCAAGACTACCATCGAACCTTTGATTTCATGGCAGTGGTTTATCCACACCGAACCTTTGGCTGCTCCCGTTGTCGAACTTGTTGAAAAAGAGCAGGTTAAAATCTTACCCAAGCGTTTTACCAAAACGTTTTTAACCTGGATGAAAAATCTAAAAGATTGGTGCATTTCTCGTCAAATTTGGTGGGGAATCACCATCCCGGTTTTCTATTGTGAAGACTGCCAAAAAATCATGCTGGCAGTGGATGACCAAGGCAACCTTATGCTACCTCAAACCTGCGCTGGTTGTGGTAGTGTCCATCTTCGCCAGGAAACTGATACTTTTGATACCTGGTTTTCCTCAGGTCAATGGCCCTATATTACCCTGGGCTGGCCGCAAAATTCAGCCGACTACCAATATTTCTACCCCACCTCGGTTTTGGAAACCGGCTATGAAATTTTAAATATCTGGGTGGCCCGCATGTTGATGCTTGGCATTTTCGCCACGGGGGTGGCTCCTTTCAAAACCGTCTATCTTCACGGCATGGTGCGTGATGCCTTTGGACAAAAAATGAGCAAATCGCGTCCGGAAACCGCAATTGACCCTCTCTCCGCCATTGCTAAATTCGGGGCCGACGCGCTGCGTCTGGCTCTTACTGTCGGTTCGGCTGCCGGCAATGATGTTTCCATTTCCGGAGACAAAATCCGGGGTTATCGCAACTTTGCCAACAAAGTCTGGAATGCGGCGCGGTTTACCAAGGGGCATCTTTTGGCCCAACATCAAATTCCGGAAAAAGTGAAGGCACAAAGCCTAACAGCTGATGACAAAAAAATGCTTTCAGAACTCAAAAAATTATTAGCCTCTGTCAATAAAGATTTTGAGCATTTCCGTCTTGGCAGGCTGGGAGAAAAATTATATGATAGCTTCTGGCACGTCTTTTGCGACTGGTATTTGGAGGCCGCCAAAAAGCGCCTCTTTTCTCAGGATGAAAAAGACAAAGAAATTTGTTGCTTTGTTTTGAAAAAATCCCTGATGGTCTATTTAAAGCTGCTCCATCCCTTGGCGCCCTTTGTCACTGAGAAAATTTGGCAGAGCCTAAAAACCGAAGAACAGCTCTTAATTTCTGCGTCCTGGCCTGATAAAATAGAGTGAACAGTTTCTTTTAGACTTTAGAGGATGGATAATATGGATTTAAAACTTATTTGGTCAAAACATAAAGTTCGGCTGATTGCGCTCATAGTGCTTGCCGGTGTCGCTCTCTTATGGCTCGTCTTTTCACCGACAACCTTCAAGTTTTTACATGGAGACGCCCAAGAAACATTACGAGAGGCAGAAACTGCCCTTTCTGAACACTCCTATCAAGAAGCCCTAACCCTCTACCAAAAAGCCATGCTCATTGACAAAAGTAATTACCTTCCCTATCTTGCGGCAGCGGAAATTTACTCTCTCAAAAATCAACCTCAAAATGCCTTGGATTTAATCCTGCAAGGAGTCCAAAACGCCGCTGAGAAAAAGGAGCTCTATCTTGAAGCCGGACGTTTGAGTCTGGCCTTAAACGATCCTCAAAAGGCGCGCGAGTATCTGCTTCACGCTGATCAACAAGATTTCCAAACCCATCTTTTGGCCGGACAAACCTATTTGGTTCAGGACAACCTGCCGCAGGCACAAAAAATGTTGTCCGCTGCCACCACCACCCAGCCTACCGACCCCGCCTCTCATTATTACCTGGCTCTGGCTCTGGTTTTTGACGATCCCCAAAAAGCTTTAGAAGAGGCTAAGACTGCCTCGGAAAGAAATTGGGAGGGAAAAGCGAAAGCTTTAAGCCTGCAGCAAACTTTAGCCGAAATGTTGGCGGCTAAAAACGATCTTTTCAAAACCACGCTGATGTGTTATGCGCTCCTTGCTGCCGGCTATCCGCAACCGACCATCAATCCCTTAAAAGCGGTTCTCCGTCAGGATCCGAAATACCGCGACGCCTTGATTCTTTTAGGAACCGTCCAATTTAAATTGGAACAGGAAAATGAGGCTCTCTCATATCTCAATGCGGCTTTGCAAATCGATCCTGCTTATGCTCAAACATCACTCCTTTTAGGACAAATCTACGAATCCCAGACTAATTTTCCCGAGGCTCAGAAGTATTTTGAGCAAGCCAGCGAGCTTGAACATCTTAATGTGACTTTTTTAGAAGAACTGGCCACCTTTTACGAACGCCGGGAGCAATTTACCCAAGCCACCGACACGTGGGAAAAATTGACGGCGAATGAAGGGGAAGTTAATCTAACAAAAATCGAAAACGAAATCCACCTGGCTTTTCTTTATCTGGATAAGCTGCATGATCTTGCCAAGGGCGGGGATTGGGCGAGCCAGCTGAAAACCGCATCAGATAGCGATTCTCTGCCGCTTCCAGACGCAGACTTAAAATCCCGGATTGAGGATTTGGACTTGTGGTTTTCATTTTCCCAAGGGAAGGAAAAAGAGGCCCTGGAAGGCTATCAAACTCTAGTAACGCAAAGTCCTTATAACCCTCTTTTTTGGTATCATAAGGCAAAAGTCGAAGAAGCTTTGGGTAAGAAAAAGGAGTCTAAAGAGTCCTTGACAAGAGCCCGAGATTTGGATTTAACAGGAGAAATCGGGCTACTACCACAGTGAACCACGTTAGAACTTTCTCAGTATTATTTATGAAAACTAGCCCGATTTTGTTATACTACAAATATGCCATTTAGAGACTCACACGATTATAAAATGGAACCGGCAGAAAAGACCGCTGCTGATTATCGTGAACACGATGCAACCAAGCTAAGAACCGGAAATACATTTGAACAAATGATGCAAAAATCAGGCAGGGAATTCCCAGAAGTTTTCGGTTTGACCAGAGATATGAAAACCCTAATCGCAATTTCACCCGGATTCGATACGATAAGACAAACCCTTCCAATTGACCAGATTTTATTAGACATGGAAGAATACCGATTTCAATTAGCGAAAACAAATACCCAGCAATCAGAAGAAGAACTAGATTTGGCTACAGTATCTTTCGCGATAAGAAAATATTTACTTCCGAGAGAAACAGATGGAATAGCGTCTGACAAAGACACCTTTGATATTTTAGATCTTAGTAAATATCCTGAAATCCCTCAGGAACTAATTGAGCGCGTTGAACAAATTCATTCAGCCCAAACAGACGATACATTATTAAACATAGGCGACCCTTATGAATATGTGAATCGCCATCGTGATCGATCAAGTGTAACAACAGTTGAATACGCTCCAGAAAACGTTGAAGCTCTTCAAGTCATCAGAACTTTATCGCATGCATTGGAACAAGTAAAAGAAGCCTGGACAACAACCAGTTGGGGGAAACCCACATATGCTACATATGCTGCTGAATGTGATGAATGGATTGAAATGGGAGGACTTGAAGGATATGATCGAATGTGGTACGAGCAATTAGATAGAGCATTAGGTGAGGCTTTCAGACTGTCTGAAACAACAACAACCCCTGAAGAATTAAATGCAGCAATTAATGCCTGGCAAGCTGCCCGTCAAATACATAGCAAAGAAAATTTCATTATTTACAACAAGGTAAAGATGTTACTCGACCTGAAACTCAATACAATACCGAATGCGGATTAAGTCCAACAGATGGAGCGTCAAAAGAAGCATTCAAATTGATTAACACTGCCACTCAAGAATTCACCGCTTTACGTGAGTATCAAACAAGCGCCTTGCCTAAAATTATATATTGGTATATTGAACATTTAATTGATGCTATAGAAAATCCCGCCACAACTCCAGATATTGCCCATACATACCATGAGGCTTGGATCACATATTTAGACTCACAAGGACTGGATCCCGAAGACATTTCACCATATAAAAATTTTGATGACTTTTTCAACGCATTAAAGGGTTTTGTTATGACCATGGGAACAAGATATATCTCATATTTGGATCCTGATTTATATAATCAGATGGAGCGTGATATAAGTGTTAGCCTTCAACAAGCAATACCGTTTGAAAAAGCTAGTAAAAAAGCAGATTTAGTGATAGCAACTTATCCAAATACCCAAAGCCTATTGCCAGCAGAAAGCCAGGATCGAATTGTTGCTTCGTGGTCAATCACTGCCCATGCGATGCCGCATATGAACGAACAGGAAATTATTGATGTATGGGAAGAAACGGTTCGACTTTTAAAACCGGGTGGACGAGCAACCTTTTTCCCAATTGGACATTATGGGAATAGCCGGGAAGAAATTGAAACTACATTAACAAAATTCCGAGAGAAATCCGTAATCTCATTTGGTTGGGAATTTAATAAAAGCCAAGATCCACGATTTCCGGAAGACGAAGTTCTAGTAATAGTCAAACCCCTCGATTAGATTAAACAATCAATCATAAAATGCGATTAATCCTCTTAAAATCTGACTATCTTTCCCAACTGCTTGAGTTAGAAAAAAGGATGTATTGGAAAGATGGCCGTTGGGAAAAAATATGGCAGGAAGGTGCACAAGAAAAGTTCCGACAGTTTCTTGCAGATTATCTTGAAAATTTTCCTGAAGGCTGTTTTGGCTTTAAAGATCCGGGGGGTAAAATTTTGGGGGCACTGTTCCTTCCCCGCGTCTCAAAAATGATCACCATTCCCTACTTACATCGTTTTTCTGACATTTTTGAAAGCCGGGGCAAGATTGGCTATGTTTCCTTTTTTGTAGTAAAAGAGGGTCCCGATCAAGATTTAGTTACACCAAAACTCTATGCCAGGGCCGAGCAGGTAGCCGCCAAATTGGGCTGTGAAAAAATAATGACGGTCGTCTACCGTTCCCTTGTGGAAAAGGAAGTTATCCAAAAAAGGTCTTATCTGAAATCAGAAAAACTGGAAAGTTGGGAGATCCATCCGCAGGTTTTCGTCGACTCTTGGGTATATACCAAAAAACTCGGCGCCTGAGAACTGTCACTTTTCTTTCTTTTCTTCCTCAGCCGTCTCTTCAGTCTCACCCGCCTCTTTTCCTTCTTCACCTTCTGCGACCGCCTCGCCTTCCACTTCTGCCGGTTTAACTTCTTCAACTTCTTCTTTGATTACCGGTTCTTCAATTTTGCAAACCATCTCTTCCAACGGAGTTTTAATGTCAACTTGGGGCGGCACAGGTAGGTCTTTAATAAAAATGGCCTGATTAAGACCAGTGAGAGATGAGATATCCACCCGGATCGAGTTGGGGATATCCTCAGGCAAACATTCGACTTCAATCTCGTTGACGAGGTTCAATAAAATTCCTATATTTTGCTCAACCGCTGTTGATTCTCCCACTATTTCCAGAGGAACGGTGGTGGTAATTTTTTCCTTGAGATCAACCTGGTGGAAATCAACGTGGAGGGGTTGGCTGCTTACAACATCCAATTGCACGTCTTTGATCAAAACCGGCCGCGCTTTTTCTCCGCCCACCTCAACCTCAATCAAGTTTGTTTCCCCGGATTGTTGGTAGATTTTCTTAAACTCAGAGTCGTGGATCGCAACCGGAATCGAAGCCATCCCTTTGCCATAGATATTCCCTAAAACCCAATTTTCACGACGCAGCCGCTTGGCTTTTTTTCCGACCAGCTCTCTTTTCTCAACCTTTAATTTTAATTTTTCCATGAAAAGCTCCCTAAAATTAGCCTGCGTGGCGCCACTCCTTGTGCCGTGGGATCTTTCCCCGCTATGGCGGGATGACGCCTGTTTTAATTTGAAATTTTAATTCTTAATCAATTTTCAAGGTTCTAATGTCTAAACCTTAAAATTTCAACATTTATTAGAAATTCTAAATTTAAAATTATAGTCCTTTAAAAACAGAGTGTCGCTTTTAATCATGCCTGTCATTCCCGCTTTCGCGGGAATCTACATAATCTTCTGGATCCCCGGTTGAGGTCGGGGATGACAGACTGTTTTAACAATGTTATTCCCTTTCTTGCAGTTCTCCTTCAATTCTGGCTACTACCGTCTCCATGGCCTCATAACCCATATTGTCCCAGGGGACAATTAAATCAGCATATTTTTTCTGCGGCTCGACATAACGCCTATGCATCGGGTAAGCCGAGGAAAGGTATTGTTTTATCGAACCGGTTGAACTTTTTTCCCGTCCTTCGCGAACATCCCGCAAAATTCGGCGGGCCAGCCTCAGATCAGAGTCAACCTCAACATAGATTTTAAGATCAAAAAGATTTCTCAGTTTTTTTACTGCCAGCGCCAGCAGTCCTTCCAAAATAATGACCTTTTTGGGCTTTAAATGTTTTACTGCGCGCAAACGGGTGTGATTGGCAAAATTATAAACCGGCGCGTCAATATCTCTATTGTTTTGCAACTTTTGCAGATGTTCGAACAAAAGGTTGTTATCCAAGGCGTCCGGACAATCCATGTTGGCTTTTTTTCTTTCCGGCAAGGGTTGGCCGCTTTGGTCTTTATAATACATGTCCTGCGAAAGAACCAAAACCTGACGGCGGAATTTTTTGGCGACCAGCCTGGCAAAAGTGCTTTTTCCCGAACCGGTTCCGCCGGCAATTCCGATTAAAAAAGGCTTCATTTTGAGTTCCTTAAGTTAATGTCTGACGTGTATTGCGGCTTATTCTATTATTTCTGTCTTATCAAGAGGCCGTTTTGGCGACTTTTAGATTTTCGCTGAAGATGAGTATATTATCTTTACTTTGGCGCACTTGTCAAGTTTTGGGGGAAAGGATTGCCAGGATTTGGGGATGGGGAAAGGGGACTTGAAAAAGGTTTTCAGCGCGGTTCGGGCAGAATCAAAACAAAGCATTGAAGAATTAATGGTTTTTATGCGACATTTCGTTCTACCGTATATTAAAAAATCCTAACCGCAGGAGCGGTGGGGATAGACACACATTTATTCTAATTCCCCCCGCTCCAGTCTTTGCAAAGCAAATTGGCCTGTTCCAAAACCGTTTGGGTCGCACTTTCTTGCTTATCGGGTGGATAGTGATATTTACGCAGAAGTTTCTTGACATACACCCGCAAGCGTGCCTGGACATTTTCTTTGATGGTCCAATCAAT
>Ga0100392_1005396_pt1 | contig 11275 bp, 10 predicted proteins | sample CryGeymeta201516_FD_81548 | JGI IMG/M metagenome (GOLD analysis project Ga0100392, IMG submission 81548) | Groundwater microbial communities from Crystal Geyser aquifers in Utah, USA - Crystal Geyser metaG 2015-16 | ecosystem: Environmental > Aquatic > Deep subsurface > Groundwater | place: USA... | reverse complement strand
GAATATTTACATATATTCGAATACAATATATCTCGAGCTCTACCTTGACCATTGTCAATTAATTCTGGGAATTTCTCATACCGATGCATCAAATCATGAATCGTTCCTATGAATTTAACTTCACTCTCATAACCCCACCTGTCTTGAGCTGGAAATATCCATAAGTCACAATTCTGTTTATTCATCTCTCTAGAGTAGCTAAAAATATATTTCGATAACTTTCTCCATATAGCAACTGGCAATTTCAGTTTAAAAAATATTCTTCGAACTAAATCTTCGATTAGAAAATTTTTAACGTATATACATTTATCACCTTTTTTAAAGAAATATCTTTCCCATTCAATTCTTGTGTATAATATTACGCATTCAATTTTTCCAGATCTTACAAGATCCTCACATGTTTCAATCACCAATTGACTATATTGAAACGCTCCCCCTCCTGACGGAAACATATCTAAGAATATGCCGACCTTCTTCATGCAAATATTTCCTTTAAGGCATTGCAAACATACTCCATATCATCCTCAGAAAGAGCCAAACCTGAAGGGATATATAAACCTTTAGCATACATTTTTTCGGAAATATCGTAATTTGAAAATTTATTACTCTGCAAGCTCTTAAAGCATGGTTGAAGATGCATAGGATAAAAGAATGGTCTTGTGCCGATATTATACTTTCCTAATCGTTCACAAAGTTCTCTTCCTGATAAATCAACATTATCCTGAATTACTAACGGGTATACCCAATATATATTTTCACAATAAGCTGTGGATTTGATGGGTAACTTCAATTGTTGTATACTATTTAAGTTCTCATTATAGTATCTTCCAATTTCTCTTTTTTTCTTTATCTTTTCATCTATTCTTTCTAATTGCGCAACACCAAGGGCAGCCTGCATATTTGTCATTCTCGCATTTGTACCAATCTCCTGATGAATAAATCTTTGACTATTATCAAAACATAAGTTTCTCAACGAAGAACATCTCTCAAAGATCTCAAGTGAGTTTGTTGCAATAAAACCGCCTTCGCCTGTGGTGATATGCTTATTGGGATAGAAGCTAAAAATGCTCACATCTCCGAAGCTTCCGCATTTTTTTCCTTTATATAATTGACCATGTGCTTCAGCTGCATCTTCTATTACTTTCAAACCATGCTTTTCTGCAAACCTCAAAATCATATCCACATCGCATGTTAGTCCATATATATGAACCATCATTATTGCTTTTGTCTTTGGTGTTAATGCATCCTCAAGCTTAACTACATCGATATTTAGAGTCTCATCACAATCTACAAAAACAGGAACAGCACCACTCGCCGCTACACTTGAAGCACACGATATTATTGTAAATGTTGGAATAATTACTTCATCACCTGGACCTAGTCCAAGAGCCTTTACTGCTATATCTAGCGCAACTGTTCCGTTGCTTACACATACCCCAAATCCTCTATTTATATATTCTGAAAACTCATTCTCAAATCTTGAAACAAAAGGACCCTCTGACGAAATCCATCCGGAGTCTACACACTCCATTAAGTATTTTTTTTCATTTCCATCTAACAATGGTGTATTTACAGGCACAGTTCTCATCACACTAACCCCATATACTTCACTTGAGAGTCTTCTATCCCCTGGAATCTTATTTTATCCCTTTCTCCTAAGTATGGACCCTGCTTAACCTCAATCATTTCAACTTTCTCAATTACTTTAAACCCATGCCCACCACTTGTAAGCAAAATCACATCTCCCTCTTCTATAATTAAGCTTGATATATATTCTTGATTATCGCTATAGAAATCAACACGAAGTTTTCCTTTTCTAATTATTAAAACTTCGTGCGTTAAAGAAACACTCCTTTCAACGACCTGATGTACATGCGGTTTAATATCTGTGTTTTCTTTATGAGAAATGTATGCAAGCTGCTGAGAATAATCATCTGGCGTAAAGAACTCAACACCTTCTTTCTTATAAGATGCTGGAATTAATACCGCATATACCTTGCCATCAAACTCAATATTTACAGACATTATTTATCTCCCTTTTTTTTCAGTTTTTTAATTTTTTTAAGTTTATCGTATTGTTCAAGAAGATGAAATGAGTCTAATAGCTCTCTTACAATATGCTTAATATACAGTTCTAAATTTTTTCGCTTCCTTTTAAAGCTCCAAAGGTCATTACTCTTTAAAGCTTTTGCTCTCTCCCTAAGTCCTTCTTTGCCATTACTACTTGATACACCATCACCAATCATTTTCACAACCGGAGCACCTAATAAATAATAACCTTTGCAGCCATGTTTTATCATCCTATATACAAACTCATAGTCCATCGCTAACTTATAATTTTTATCGAAAGTACCTATTTCTTCAAAAACTCTTCTTCTTACTATTAGAGACGGGTGCGGAAAGGGCATGTCTCCAATTCTAATATCACCCGGTTTTACAATATGCTCTCCAGATGATTTATGAACAAAGATGATATCGGCGTATATAAAGTCAATTTCCGGATTTTTTACTAGTATTTCATCTGCCCTTTCATAATATGTACTATCGATTAAAAAATCTCCACTATTTAGAAATGTAATAGATTCACAACTAGAAAGAAACAAACCTTTATTAAATGCGTCTGATATCCCATAATCCTTCTCGCTAATACTTTTGATTTTATTTTTATAAAGAAGTTCTTTGGCCTTATTACAACTACCGCCATTTACCACAACAGACTCTATACCCCCTGCAGATTTTAGAGTAGCAAGGGTTTCTATTAATTCTGATGTATTATTGAATGTTATCGTAACAACTGAAATCATCTGTATACATTATCTTATTATCTCTAGCTCTTCCAACAATTATAGCCTTCAAAAGCCAAAATTATATGCTAAAATAAGCCTCATATTAGTACCTAAGGAGCTCTCCTGAAAATTTTGCACTGTGTACAATTTTATAGCCCAGCAGTTGGGGGGATGGAGGAAGTTGTCAAACAACTTTCAGAGAATCTTGTTCGCATGGGTCACGACGTCACTGTGGCAACTAGTTTAAATTCTAGTCGAGATGCTTTTGATATCAATGGTGTGAAGATTAAAGAATTCGACATAAGTGGCAATCTCTCCAAAGGAATAAAAGGAAATACCGATCAGTATAGGAATTTCCTACTAAATAATAGTTTTGACATCATCACTTGCTTTGCTGCGCAGCAATGGGCAACTGACATCCTCCTTGAAGATGATTTTCTTTTTTCACTCCCAGGAAAAAAAGTATTTGTTCCTACTGGGTTTTCTGGATTATACGAGCCCTTATATAGTAATTACTTCATCAAAATGAAATCTTGGCTCACTCGGTTTGATATGAATATTTTTTTATCTGATGACTATCGAGATATAAACTTTGCTAAAGATGCAGGCGTCGTTGCTTATAAAATAATCCCCAATGGGGCTTCAAAACAAGAATTTTCTGACATATTAGAAAGTAAAATTTTTAAAAAGGGCGCATTTAAAATATTGCACGTAGGAAATCATACTGGCCAAAAAGGGCATGGGGACTTATTTAAATTAATTCATAAAATCCCTCAGCATAACATTCATTTGAAAATTATTGGCAAGCATAAACTTTTAAGCCGCTGCTTTATAAAGTGTAAACTGAAATCTATTTTTCATAATATTTTTTTCTACTTAAAAAAATCTAACAAAAGAATTGATGTTCAAGAGCTTACAAGATCTCAGGTAGTCACAGCATATAATGAAGCGGACTTATTTCTTTTCCCCTCCAATATTGAATGTTCTCCAATTGTTCTTTTCGAAGCAATGGCGTCAAAGACTCCTTTTTTAACAAGCACTGCTGGCAATTCGACAGAAATTATACAATGGTCCAAGGCTGGAAAGATTCTACCAAGTATCAAAGACAAATACGGCTACACAAAGATAAGACTTGATGAAGCTATATCTATTTTATCAAAAACTATTGATGATAAAGAAGAGCTCAACAAATTAGCAACTTCCGGTCATCATGCATGGCTTACAAAATTCACCTGGGAAGCAATAGCTAAGAGCTATGAAGATACATATCGAGATATAACAGAGCTAGGTGCACAATGATATATTTACGACTCTACGGTGGGCTAGGTAATCAGATGTTTCAATACGCATTTGGCTATGCCTTATCTAAAAAGTATGACAAAAGATTAGTAATTGAAACTAATTACTTTAGTGAGAATACGAAACTTTGCACACCTCGGTCATTTGAGTTAGATGTATATAAAATAACTTCTCAAATCACGAAATTGCCTTTTTTTGCTCACAGTAAAATTCTTGTAAAGATATTTCAAAAATTTCCAGTCTTCAATATATTCTCAAAGGTAAAGTATTTCCCAGAGAAGTCTTTTACGTATAATGACATTCTCATTAAGCCAAGTCTGGATTATTTCTTTGATGGTTACTGGCAGTCATTTAAATATTTTGAAGAATATAGGGAAGAGCTTCTACAAGTCTTTAGTAATATTTCAGTAGATCCAATTAATGCTGCTCTCATGTCAAGAATTTCTAATAACAATTCCATCTCTGTTCATATAAGACGTGGTGACTATGTCACTAATAATATTGCAAGTTCACACCATGGCACTTGCTCACTAGACTATTATCGTGATGCTATAAATTATTTTCAATCACTTTATAAGGACGCTTGTTTTTTTGTATTTTCAGATGAACCACAGTGGGCAAAAGACAATATCGTATTTCCTCCTACTACAACATTTATAAACCACAACACTGGAAAAAACTCTTACCTCGATATGCATCTCATGAGTAAATGCAGACACAACATTATAGCAAATAGCTCATTCAGTTGGTGGGCAGCTTGGTTGAATTCAAATGATCACAAAATAGTTATAGCTCCCATGAAATGGTTTAATACTGAAGTTGACACAACTGACTTGATTCCGCCGACGTGGATTAGATTATGAACCCGATTGTTTCAATTATTTTACCCGCATACAATGCAGAAAAATACATTTCCAAAACAATTACATCGGTCCTTGGTCAGTCTTATACAAATTTTGAACTTATTATAGTAGATGATGGCTCTAGAGATAATACATCCTCGATTGTCTCTAGCTTTTGCGACTCAAGGATCATTTATGTTAAAAACGAATCTAATCTTCGCCTGGTAAAAACCCTCAACAAAGCAATAGCATTAGCACGCGGAAAATACATTGCGAGAATTGATGCTGATGATATCTGTCACCCCAAAAGAATTGAATCACAAGTGTTATATTTACAGAAATTCACAGATGTTGCTGTTGTCGGTACGGATATCTATTTCATTGATAAAGATGACAATGTTTTTGGTCGGGGAGTCTCAATTGAAGAATCATCTTCTTTCATAAAATGGAACTTCCAAAGAAGGTGTTGTCTTTATCATCCATCAGTTATGTTTAACAAAGAAATCCTTGGTGATAATTTATATTATGATGAAAAATTTATCAATGCTGAAGACTATGAATTATGGTTACGACTTTCAAAATCACACCAATTGAGAAATATTAATAAACCACTACTTTTTTATCGAGTGCACGACTCAAGCATTAGTCAAACGACAAATACTGTCTCGGTTAGATCGATGCTTTCAGCAATTGAACTCTATAGCAACAATTGGCATGAAGATATGCTAGATTCAAAAACTGTTAAGTTGATTCGTTTTCCTAATAAAATAGATGATCATTCTTCGCAAGATATAACTATTCAATATTTAATATCTGGTTATAAATATTTCATGTCACAAAATATTATCGATTCTCATGATAAATCTCTTATCAAAGAGTCTATTCTTAGTTTTTACATCATCAGTTCGATATATTTACTTTCAAAGTTTAAAAGACCTTCACTCAAGGCATTGGTCAGCATATTTGAGCTCAAACTAAGTCTTATAAATATTTGTCATGTGTTGAAGATATTTATGGTAAATGTTCACCGTAGATTTCTTTGGAAGTATTTCTATCGTAAAAAATCGTATTTCTTATACTATTAATGAATTTGTTGTAAATTATCTAAATAGTGTTGCTCGGGAGTAGTATACTCTGGGACTATTTTTTTTATCGCCACTTTATATTTTTCCAAGCTAGATTCAGAGTCCATTACTTGAAGCTCTAAAATTGAATCAAATATTCCCTGTTCCTGATTGCGTGATTTTGCAATATGCACCTTAGGATGAATTGTTTTCAATGTTGTTTCATCGTTGGCGAGTAATTCCTCATAGAGCTTCTCACCTGGTCTCAAACCAGTATAAGTTATTTCAATATCTCGGCCTGGCTCAAGTCCAGATAGACGAATCATTTGCTTAGCGAGATCTGAAATCCTAACAGGTTTCCCCATATCGAGAAGAAAAATTTCCCCACCACTGCCTAGTGATGCAGCTTCAAGCACAAGTTGTGATGCTTCTGGGATCGACATAAAGTACCTTGTAATCTCTTCATGGGTTACTGTAACTGGCCCACCTGATTCAATTTGTGATTGAAAGTGTGGAATAACACTTCCGCTGCTTCCAAGAACATTTCCAAATCTCACTATCACATACTTGGTATTTTTATATATCTCGGAGTTTCGTTTACAAACTATTTCAGCAATTCTTTTTGTGGCCCCCATAATATTCGTAGGATTAACGGCCTTGTCAGTTGAAACTAGAACAAATTTTTCTACGCCACACATTCCAGCAATTCGAGATACATTTTCTGTTCCTGTCACATTAGTCTGTACTGATTCATATGGATTAGCTTCCATGATAGGGACATGTTTATAAGCTGCGGCATGTAATATTATTTGTGGTTTGTAATTCTTAATAATTTTTTCAAGTCGTGTTGAATTTCGTACATCTCCAACGAGAGATATAAATTGCAAATCAGGATACTTTAATTTGATTTCTTTCTCTAAAGAGTAAAGATTAAACTCAGAAGAATCTAAGCAAATTAATTTATTCGGATTAAATCTGGCTACTTGGTTACAAAGTTCAGATCCAATTGACCCACCTGCGCCTGTTATAAAAACAACTTTTTCATGGAGCATTTTGTTAATTTCATTTGTATCTAATTTTATTGATTCTCGTCCGAGGAGATCTTCAATCCTAATATTTCTCAATTGCGATAGTTGACTACGACCATGAATCAGATCGCTCATTTTAGGAAGTATCTTGAATGAAACACTCAAACCATTTCCTTTTTCGACAATTTTTGCGATTTCTTCGCTTGAAGCTGACGGTATTGCTATGAATAATTTTGTAGCACCAGTTTCTTTGATTATTCTACTTAGTTCGCCAGTAGTTCCTAACACAGGTGTATTTTGAAGATACTTTCCTTTCAAATTTGTATTGTCATCGACAAAGCCAACAATATTATATTTTAGATCGAAATTATTCTGCATATCTTTAAATAAAAGATTTCCAGATACCCCTGCACCAATGATCAATACAGGCTCACCATTCTTAGCAATTCGATAATTCTTATGGTCAGCCAAGATTCTATAGCTAAATCTTCCTCCACCTAACCCAACAATAAGAAGTAGCCAGTCAATAAAGAATACAGATCGAGGAATATTTTCAAGCCTTACCGTCACAAATAAGATGAAACTAACAAGAACACATGATAATGAAACAGCTTTTATAATTCTAACGAGGTCAGGCGTACTCGAAAATCGCCAGATTCCTTTATAAAGACTCATTTTCCAAAATACGATCATTTGAATAAAGACGATCAGTGGAATTACTTGAAAAAAATCGATTTCTTTAATCTCTCCAAGAGAAACAACTCCAAATCTCAATGCAAATGAAAGATAGACAGAAATTAAGATCGTCATAAAATCAAATAAAATTATTATTGCTGATTTTTGGCCAGATCTAAGTCTTGTTAATATCTCTATCATCTATTTCTCTTTATAGTCTTGATTAATAACGATAAACCATATCAAACAGATCGCAATATGGTAAACATTATAAACATTTCATCTTTAATTCTTCTATCTCTTTTCTGATTCCGTCCCTGAACGAAGTAGGTGAGTAGCCAAAATCTCGCTTCGCATCATCCCATGAAAAATCTTTGTCTTCCTGCATTCTCATCACTTGTTCAACACTCACAAGTGATTTTTTCTTAAATAAGAAATTGTAAAAAGCCACGATAAACATACACAATTTTATTGGTAGTTTCAGCGTAACTACTTTCTTACCTAATTCATTTTCAACAGTTTTTAAAAGGTCTCCATATGAAATAGCCTCTTTTCCACTTAGATTGTATTGTCGTCCATAAGTTCTATCCTTATTTTTTAAGACTAATTGATATGCGCATGCTAAATCATCCGCAAGAACTGGTTGCATAAGATTACGTCCATCTCCAAAAATAGGAAAAAATCTATACTTATTTAAAAAATTTATGAGTTGCCACATATTTTTATCGTGGCTACTCCCATAAATCATCGTTGGCCTTAAGATAGTTAAGTTATTATTCTCTTTTATTAATTTGTCTTCGACTTCGATATAAAATTTCGACGCCGACTTGAATCTTGAATATCTACCTGTAGTATGTACAAGTATCATCCATGAGACCTTTTCTCTTTTACAAGCCTCAACTACCTCTTTGGAATATTGGATGCCTGCAATATGCAATACTGTCTCAACACCTTTCATCACACTTTGAAGAGCATCGATATTTTTCAGATCGATAGTACAAATTTCAATATCTAGCTTATAACTTTCAAGAACTTTAATATTTGAGGATTTGCGAACAAGACATCTGATCTTTCCATTATATCCCTCAGTCTCTAAATTTTTTAAGAAGATAGTACCTGAGTGACCTGTTCCACCGGTTAAAAGTAACATTCATCCACCTTATTTAATGCGAAACACCACTTCCTACTAATACTTTTTTAAAAGTTATAAAGAGTATTTTAATATCAAACCATAGTGATTTCTTATGCAAGTATACTTCATCGAGAGCGACTTTTTGTTCAATTGAAATTTCGTCTCTGCCATTCACTTGTGCCCAACCCGTTATGCCAGGCCTAATTGTATGTATATTCTTCAATGTACGCATTTGTATCAGATCATCTTGATTGAACAGAGCTGGGCGGGGACCTACGAATGCCATATCTCCAACAAATACAGAGAAGAGTTGTGGCAGTTCATCGAGACTTGTTTTTCTTAAAATCTTTCCTATTGGTGTAAGGTAGTCTTGATCTTTGAGTAGATGTGTTGCAACTACAGGAGCCCCCACGCTCATTGATCTAAACTTTGGCATTAGAAATATTCTGTTCATGTAGCCAACCCTCTCTGACCAATAAAAAATTGGTCCAGGACTCGTCAGCTTCACAAACAATGCAATTATCGCAAATGGAATTGAAAAAACGATAATGAATAATACAGACAATACAATATCTAGAAATCTCATTTTTTTCCCTAATTTTTATTCAATATTTTATGTTAACACTTCTAAAATTTCTATAGTTTAATATAATTTACTTTCCATTTGTCATTAGGCATCATAGCTTTAGAAACTGGAAAATTTATGGATAAAATAAGAATATGTCGCATTGCGACTGTACCGTTTGCATTGCTTAGCTATCGGAAGCATATTGAAAAACTTCAAGAGTATGGTTGCGATATTACAATTGTCACCTCAGTTGATGAAAATTTTGAAACACTAAAGTCGTTCAAAGTTTCTAACATTAAAGGTATATCAATCATTAGGGATATTTCACCTCTTAGAGACTTAATCACACTAATAAAATTATTCATATTTTTTAGAAAAAACAAGTTTGACATTATTCATTCTAATACACCTAAGGCTGGACTGTTGGCCGCTCTAGCTGGGTATTTTACTAATTCTCTTGTCATTCATACTTTCACAGGTCAGAGGTGGCAAACACTATCTGGGCCAGCAAAATTCGTTTTAAAGTCACTTGATAGGCTTGTTATATTATTAAACCATACTTGTTACACAGACAGCTGGAGCCAAAAAGACTTTCTTCTTTCACAAGGCATCGGCTCTGAAGATAGAATTAAATGTATTCACAAAGGTGGATTCGCTGGTGTTGATATCGAAAGATTTTCTAAAGCAAGGTTTGATCTTCCGTTGATAAAGGAACAAAACAATATTTCATCTGATGACGTTGTAATAACTTTCGTTGGCAGAATAACAAGGGACAAAGGAATCAATGAACTCATCACTGCTTTCCTACAACTTGAACAGGAAATTCCAAATATAAAACTTTTACTTGTTGGTCCTCTTGAAAAGGAGCACAAGCTAGAGTCACAATCAATGAATGCGATTAGCACGAATAAAAACATACTAACTATTGGCTATACTATTGAACCCGAGATGTACTTAGCTGTATCTGATATATTTTGCCTTCCATCACACAGAGAGGGATTTGGAACAGTTATACTTGAATCAGCAGCAATGGAGATTCCATCAGTCGGTACAAATATCAGTGGCCTTTGTGATGCTATTATTCCAGAAAAAACAGGACTTTTAGTCACGAAAGGTAATTATCAAGAGTTGGCTCACGCACTTAAAACTCTGATAACTAATCCTAAACTACGCGAATCAATGGGAATTGAAGCAAGAAATAGAATTGAGCTAGACTTTAACTTAAACTTAATAGCAAATAAGAACTACGAAGAATATATTCAACTACTAAAGAACAAAAAAGGACTATAGTGTATAACCAAATTTTAAGTTCTATTCAAAAATTATCTTATGCAACAAGACTATTTATATCGTTTATAATTTGTATTCTTCTTCTTTACGGACCACGCTTTGGTGTAGTTGATACTTCAGTTCTATTTTCAATTATTTTTGGCTTCCCCTATATAGTGATTTTTTTTAAACAACGACGTTCATTTTCTTTCAATGAAAAATTTTTCATCTACCTAGTTATCTATTCATTCGCCTTATTTTTTCTGGAAGGCTTCCGAGATTTTTCGCATAATGGACATTATTTTTTTCGAATTATTAGATCAAGTTTTATTTATTTATCATTTCACAGTATCTCTTCCATTCTAAATATTAAAGCTAATGATTTATTTAAAACATTACTTACTGTGCTTGGAATTCATTTGCTAATAGTTTACTGTCAATATTTTACCGATGGAGTGACCAAAGATTTCTTTCTCCACTTAAACACACTATTTACTCCTGAAATGAATCCTTCCGAACACGAAAAAATGGTAATGAGTGGAATACGTGTACGTGGACTCATGAAGGGATTTGATTCTGCTGGCATCATGATTGCACTCATGGCTCATTTTT